>Ga0326511_10001713_pt1 | contig 18087 bp, 20 predicted proteins | sample 0_2496_0518_D_FD_203701 | JGI IMG/M metagenome (GOLD analysis project Ga0326511, IMG submission 203701) | Bovine rumen microbial communities from UC Davis, California, United States - 0_2496_0518 | ecosystem: Host-associated > Mammals > Digestive system > Stomach > Rumen | place: USA...
AACAATATTAATTTTTTACCTACATGATATTTTTCATAAGGTATATTTTGGTCTTTAATCCAAAAATCAGGTTTTTGTGTTTGCCAAATTTTAATTAAGTCTTTTTTAGTACATAAATCGTTTTCTTCTTTATATTTACGCAAATCTTTGAATGTATTACTATTAGCCATATCGTTAATTCTCCTACCTACTTTTAGGTGATTTAATGTTTTCAGAAAATCAGTAAGAATAAAGTTTCTTGCTGATTTTCGCATTTTAAATAATAACATTCCAATCTCTTTTCATTCAAAACTATTTTTCCTCAAACCATAACTATCTTAACTATCTTATAAAAAGAAATTGAAGTTAATTTTATTAACTATTTTATTTAGATAGGAGAAGATAATATGGCTCATATTCTTGATGTGCTAAGTTCGCTGGGTGAAGATGCCCTTGCCAACAAATATTCCATAATTTTACCAACTACTGTATCACAGTTGGCAGGTGTTAATGACCAACTTACATTCCGTATTACGAATGTATCAATTCCTGAAAAGACAATTGGCACTTACACAATCACAAAACGTGGTCGTCAGTTTGACCGACCTAATGGTTTAAGTGAACAGTCTCGTGAAATCTCATTCACATTCAGACCAGACAAGAAACTTGTTACTTACAAGGCGATTTCTAATTGGATGTCTTATATTCAGAACAATGAAACTATGTTTATGGCTTCTGATAGTGGTGCTAACGGTGAAGGTGGTGCAAGTTTATTCCGTGCGCCTATTGAAATTTGGGCAATCGATAATCTTGATGATAACAACATCGCAGGTACTCCAAACTCAATTTGGTTATGTGAAGGATGTTTCCCTACTTCATTAGGTGGACTTGAATTTGATGAAGAAAGTGGAGAACCGTTGACTGTGGATGTAACTTTAAACTGTTTCAATATCATTTATCCATCAGTTTAAAATTTGTTACTATTTAATGTGTATTAAAGAGGTAGTTTATCTCTAAAATAATATATTATTTTTTAACACAAAACCTATATAGGAGAAATTAAAATGAAATCAATTCGTTTGAGAAAATCAATTATGGTAGAAGGAAAGATTATTTCCAAGGGTGCAAGAATCCTCGTTGAAAACGAAGACGTTGAAGATGTAGGAACAACTCTCGATACATCTGCTAATATGGAAGATGATGTTGATGTAGCAAAGGCTAGACGTGCAAGATTGGCTAGAATCCGCAAAATCAAGGCTTTGAAAGCAAAAAAGGCTGAAGGTGATGTAGTATCGACAGAAGATAATCTCGAACCGGAAAATTTCCCTGCTGATGAAATTCAGGCACTCAGACGTGCTAGAAAACTTCGCATGATGAAATTGGCTAGAAAGGCTCGTAAAGCAGAAGACGAAACAACCGATGAAGTTACAGAAGAAGATGAAGATGAAATTGCTGAAAAGAAAGCAAAACATCTTGCTCGTATCAAGAGAATTCGTGCTATGAAGAAAGCCGAAGGCGAAACTGTAACTGCTAGTGAAAACGATGAACCGAAAGATTTCCCAGCAGACGAAATTCAGGCTATGAAACGTGCAAAATTGGCTAAACTTCGTAAAGCAAAAAAGGCTGAAGACGAAGTTGAAGAGAGCGATGAAACTCTTGATGAAGAAGACGAAGATACTGAAAAGAAAGAACTTCGTAAGGCTCGACTTGCAAGAATTCGTAGACTTCGTGCATTGAAAAACGCTAAAAAAGCAGAAGACGAAGAAACTGTAACTGAAGAAAATGACGAGATTGAAGAAGATGAAGGTGATGATGACGGAGTTTGTGCTGAAAAGTGCAAGAACTAAGTTAAATTAAATCTTTAATAAAAACCCTAGATTTTATTCTAGGGTTTTTATTTTATAAATCAAATAAAGTTAATTTTTTTATGATTCATGATTTTTAAAATATTCAATGAGTTTTTCTTCAATATTTTCAGTATATTTAATTCTTAAAAGATTAATATTATTATTTTTACAATAATCTGTTTTTATATTATCTCGCATTTGTAATAATTTAAAAGATTTTAATTTTTCTTCTTCTGTTAAATTAGATTTAAAATCGGTTGGTATGAAATGTTGTTTTCCATCAAATTCTATACATAAATTATATCGAGGAAGATAAAAATCGAAAGGTAATGGTTTTATATTTTTACAATCCTTAAATCGTTTCTGTTCTTCAAATTCCATTTTATTTTCAATTAACCAATTTCTAACTACAGTTTCACCTTTTGAAGAGCAACATAATGGACAACCTTGACCTTGTAAATGATGATGAGGGGTAATTTTAAATAAACGATTATGTTTTTTACAAATTAATTGTACTTTAATATCAGAACCTTCATAAATTACTTTAGAATAATCATATAAATTACCGTGAATTTCTATGGCATGTTTTACAAATTCTTCTTTTGTCATTTTTAAAAATAATTTACCTTGTTCTATTGCACATAAAGGACATCCGCTACCCATGAGATGAATATGTGGTGTTTGTGGAAATTCATGAGGTTTATCATGATTATTACAAATTATAATCACTTCAATATCATAATCTTTGTAAACAACTTTGGAATAATCATAAGTTCCAATTCCATGAATTTCATTTGCTCGTTCTATAAATTCATCTAATGTCATTTTTAATTTTTCACTTAAAGTTTTAAGTCCACAGAGATAGCAACCACGACCTTGTAAATGATGACTAGGTTTTTGATGAAATCTATATGGTGTTTCATGATTATGACAAGTTATCCAAACATCAGTTTCAGAATTTATATATTCAACTTCCGAATAATCATATCTTCCAACACCATGCTTTTTATTTGCTTTTTCTATAAATTCTTCTTTAGTCATTTTCTTTTTTCCACTACATTCTAAGCATCCATGACCTTGTTTGTGGTCGGTTGGAGTTTGTGGAAAACAATGTCCATTCCTACACTCAATCAGCAATTTCTCTTTTGATTTTACATAAACGCTTTTATGATAAATATATTTATCTCCATGCACATGCAGTGACTTCCAAATAAAGTTCTTAGTCTTTACATCCTTGTACCAATATTCCAAGTTCATCGTGTTCAGAATTTCATATTCCCTACACATCATCCGATAATTTTCAACTTTGATAAGAAAATCGTCTGCATACTTGAAATCCCAAGCAATTTCCCTCTTTTTAGAAATTTCCGCATTTCCTAGACATTCCGCACAATTACACTTTTCTTGGTTTTCATTTTTCGTCTTGTCATAAGACATCATTCGATTTAATACATTCATAAATCGCACCTCTTAAATAATTTTAATTTTTAAGTCATCGCAATTGACTTTATATTAAATAGTTAAAAATTAAAGAGGTGTGACTGAAAGGAGGTTGCAAAAATCAGTCAACGATTTAGGATTGCGACCTAGACCTCACCTCTTTGTTATATAATATAGTTATTTTCATTAAAAATCAATACCACAATTTTATAACTATTCAATTATATGCTTAAACCAAACACAAAACTTTACCATAAAAACATTTTCTTACCACAAGAGTTAATCAATCAAGCAATTCATCAGCAACAAAATACTACAAACTTTGTATTCACTAAACATCTTATAGAAAGAATTGAGTGCAAAGACCGTTCTCACAATTCAGTAACCGCTGAAAAGATATGGGATGTTTTGAGCAAATTAAAAGAAAAACCTATAATTCCTTTTGAGGTGGAAACAGAAAATTTTAATGGAAAAGAAAAAGTAACTAAATATGTTGTGCGTGACACATGTAACATGTTTGAAGATATTTCTGTAGTTATTCGTGGAAATAAAGTAATTACGGCTTATATAAATAATTCTACAGATGAACATTTCACATTAGATTGTTCAAAATATTCAAAATTTTAATAATTTTTCTTGACATATTAAATAAATTATGATACTCTTTATACAAAAGGAGTAGATTATGAATATTACAGATTTAGTGAATAAAGAACTTGAAAAAGCGAAGGATAAATTTGGAAAAGAAGATACAATGGTCTCTTTACTTCGAAAATCTTTAACTTTGTTCGGATATAAAGTTCTTGAAGAAATAAGCAGATTGAATTTTCCTGCTTTTACATATTTAAATGATGATGATTTAACCAAACAAGGATTTTGTAATATGGTTTTGAATTATCTTGTGGACAAAGATGATTCTAAATATGGTAATATTCATTTTTCAGAATATAAAAATTGGTTTGAAGGTGTACCAAACGAAACTGATAAATTAATGATTGTTGAAAGAGCAAACGGTAAATATGATTTTGCTAAATTTGATGAAGAACAGAATCATTGGATTACACAAGATAACGAAATAATTTGTGATGTTTGTAAATGGCGAACTTTTCTTCCAAGTTATATGAATTAAAGGAGAATTATATGAAAATTTATTTTGCAATTTATGAGTGTGACGACTTTAAATATGGATTTGATAAGGAGGTGGAGTTTAATGACCGATAGAGAAAAACAAGGAATAAATTAATTAGTAGATAAACTTAATTTTAAAGAAGATGAAATTTTTGAATTAACAAAAAAGAATAATAAACTTGAAGAACGAATTCATACACTAGAAGTGTATCTTGAAGGTGCAGTAAATTATTTAATATTAAATGGTGATGTAGATAAGCCTATCATAAAAGATGTTGAAAATATCTTACATATGACTTTTAACAGAATTTCTAATGTTTCAGACAACCAACAAAAATATACCCATGCTATAAAACTTCTTAAAAGATGTTATGATGATTATGTTTATCTTCCGCCTTTAAGAACTGAAATTGAAAAATTTTTGGAAGAAATATAAAATGATTTATCGTAACAGAATTTGTCCAAAGTGCGAATTGAAAATGAAATATCTTGATAGAGTAGGTGTTTGGGTTTGTATGGATTGTGGATATGAAGAGGAATAAAATATGAAAATTAATCTTACAAAGGAAGAAATGGATATTTAATAATTTTTTGACAAATTTGTTATATCATGATGTATTAAAACATAAAGATTTTATATAGGAGATATAAATTATGTTATATGGTAAATTGAAAACTTCGAACGATTATGGTTTTTTAGTCGAAGGGAATGAAGAAAAATTAGACTCTTATGTTATTGTAGACGATGATATTCATTGGGAATTGATACAAAATGCAAATAAAGAAAATAAGGTTATAGTTCCTGATGATAAAGGTCGTCCTATTTTGGCAGATAACATAAAGCCGAAATTCGAAGAAACCGTAAAACAAAAAGTTTTTAATTTAAAACATTATTTAAGTTCGACAGATTGGTATGTGATTCGTTTTGCAGAAGAAGGTACTCCTATTCCAACAGAAGTAAAACAGAAAAGACATAACGCAAGAATCGAAATTTCAAAACTCAGTGAAATAGTAAAGGAATAATTTTAAGATTAAAAGAAAAAATAACGCCACATTATAAAAAGGTGTGGTATTTGACTGTGGAAGAAAGAAATAGATTTTTGATAATTTTACTTGACAAAATAATTTCTTTTATGATATTATTTAATCATAAAGGAGATTCATTTTTATGGCATTCACATCAAAAGACTCATTGGTTAAAGCACTTAAAGAACAACTCGCTACTAATGAAAAACGAGCAATTGAAGGTTTGCTTAGAATTTATAGTTTTCAGACTAATGAAGAAAAATGCAAAGGTTGTACCAAAGAATTCAACGGTATGGGATTTTCTTCAATTGATTCAGATGTTCTTTCTAGTTTTGCTGAACAATACATTACAAAAGGTTGGCTTTCTCCTAAACAAATAATTTGCGTAAAGAAAAATATGCCTAAATATGCTAGTCAGTTGATTAATCTTTTAATTGCAAGTAGAAAGATTGTAAAAGAAAATGGTGAGTATATTTTTGTGAGATAACTATATAATATAAAGAAAAAAAAATATTTTAGGAGAAAGAATTATGATAGAAACTGTTCTTGATGAATTAGAAGATTATTTTAGAGATGAAGGATTCAAAGTTAATTTTGAAATTATAGATGATTTGTCTGTTTATGTTCATTTTGAAAATAATGATATTTATGACATTGATTCTTTTTATAAAAAAATTACAAAAGTAACTCATAATTTTTCAAAAGATATTGTAGCATTAAACAGAGTTGATTTTGTAACAATGGGTGAAATTTATCTGCTTATTTCAGTGGAAGACCCTAGATAATTATAGGAGAAATAAATTTATGATTATTGATTTAATTTTGGATAGAAAAGACGGTGAAGAATATAATGTAAGAGATTTTTATTATGCTTGCTTGCATTATGGTGAAGTTGGTGATGATATCACTCGTGCTTTAGATAGTGGTACAGAAAAAGATGTGAAGAAAGCATTGTGTGATTATGTAATCGATAATGATTATAATAAAAACATTTGCAAATATATTAATTCTGTAAATTGGCTTGAGAGTAAAAAATCTGTCAGAAAATCTTTGAAAGAAAAAGTTACAGTTGCCAAATCATTGAAAATTATAGAACGTGCTTTGTTGGATTTGATTCATGATGACACAATTCAAGAAGAGTTTAATATGGCTTTTGATGATGTTAATGGTATTTATGATTCTGTAGATGATATGTTTGAAGTTAGTGTACATAATGTACTGAATAAACTTCTTAAAGAACATACAATTACGGTGTTGCCGTTTTAATTAAAAATTTTGTAAAATTATTGAAATAATAAAAGTATTAAATCAATTTTGTATAAAAGTCTTGATAAAACTGTATAAATTTTATCAAGACTTTATGTAAAATTTGACTTGAAAAAATAAAATCAATTATTTATTATATAAAAGAAAGTCAAAGAAATCTTAATTTCGATGGCTTTCTGAACAAAACCAAAACTTACGAGGTTTTAGAATGTCTGAAAACGATTCTAACATAATCACATTAAAATTAAAATACTCAACCGATGAAAATTCTAAAACTCGAATTTTAGAATATATTAAGAATTATAATAATGTTCTTCGTTTTACATACAATCGTCTGCATGAAAATAATAAATTAAAAACGAAAGAAATTACAGAATTGCAAAAATCAATGAATAATATCTTTGTGGATTCTTGGTTTAAAGATTCCTCAATTTTTGATTCAAAAGCCTTACTTCATAATGGCAAAGTAATTTTTGGAGGAAAGAAACTTTTCATTTATAGATGTCAAAATAAAATATCAAAAGAGGAATTTCAGATAAAGAAACTAAGACCTATTTATTCAGTTGGAGAATCTGATAAAAAAGGAAATCGTAAATTTTCAATTGTTACTGAAAATCATGTAATTTTTAAACCGACAAGGAATGAACATTTTCTTTTGGAAATAAACCCTAGTAAAAATTATCAAAATTACTTGATTCAACTTTTACAATTAGAGGAAGAAAAGAAAATACCAATTGATTTCAAGTTGGGATTAGAATATGTTTACATTTCATTTGATTTAAACAAATTAAAGAATGAAAGAAAAATAGTAGATAAAATTAAAGATAGATATTTCGCAATAGATATGAACCCTAATTATGTAGGATATTCTGTAATAGAATGGTATGATGAAAAAGAATACAAAATAATAGATAAAGGAGCGATTTCTCTAAAAAATTTGAATGATTATGATGATTCATTGAAAGGAAAAGGATTTTCATCAGATTCAAAAGAAAGAAAATACATTACAAATAAAAGAAATTATGAAATAGCAGATATTGCACACAAATTAGAAAGAATAGCAAATCATTATCAATGTGAAAGTTTTGTAATGGAAGATTTGTCTATTCCATCAAAAGATAACGGAAAAGGTAAAAGATTTAACAGACTTTGTAATCAGCAATGGTGTAGAAATAGATTTTGTAATATTCTTAAAAAATTGTGTAAACTTGATAAAATTAAGATTCTTGAAGTAATTCCAAATTATACTTCGTTTATAGGAAATTTAGTTTACAGAGATGAAAAATTACCAGATTTTGTACTTGCTAGTATCGAAATATGTAGAAGAGGATACGAGTTTAATCATCAGTATGTTTTGAAGGATAAAGCAATTAAGAAAAATATAGTTCAAGGAAACTTTGATGAAGACAAAGTAGTTTATGCTCAGTCATTGGAAGAATTGGGTGTAAGTGAACAATTTTCTAGTTTTTATGAACTTTATAAAATAATCAAAAAATCTAAAATAAGATATAGATTTCCGCTAGATTTATGTAATTATGCGGTTTTTAGGAAGAAACATATAAAAACTTATCAAACTTTATATAAGTTTGTATAATTTTATATATTTTTTATATCTTACAGAAGTTTTTTAATATGAATGAAACGGAGATATAAATGCAAAACATAAAATTGATAGAAGAATGTTTGGATAATCCCATTTGGAGCAACAATTCTTTTTGTAAATGTAAAAAGAAAATAATTCGTAAACTAATTGATACAGATGATAGAGTGATTTATTGTGAATTGTGTGATTGTCCTATATTAGTTGAAGATATGGATAAGATTGTAGACGATTGGAGACATATGCGACTTTCAGAAGAAGATTTGGTGGAAGTCAACGAGATTTTAAGAAATAAAGACAAAGATAAAAACATGCAGATTTTGAACAACATTTTGAAAGTAGCAGATATGCTCAAATTTAATTTGTATGGAATCCGTAACAGAGTTACCGATAAAATCATAGTTGTTGGGTTGCTTGATGATAGAGTCATATTTGCGGATGCTACAAATTGGTTTCAAGCAAAAGTGTGGACTGAAAGAGAAGATGCTGATGAAGTATATAGAGTTATGTGCAACTTGGATAATGGATTTCAGATTAATTATTTTGTAGATAAATTATCTGATTTGGAATTGAAAGAATATCAGAAAGTGAATAGATTATAATTACATAAAACAACATAAGGATTGAGATATGAGCGAAACAAATGTAAAGACAGTGAAGAAAATCAAGAAGATTGTGAGTGAACCGAATTTTATTGGTGTTGATTTGGGTAAAGGTAGTGATGTAGGAACTTGTAATGGAGAAGTTGTACCTAAAGTTATGAAGAAAGTAAAGAAGATTGTGAAAAAAGAACAGATTTATTATGTTCATACTTGCGGTTATAATTATGTGGTCGATACAATCGATGCCGATGTTGCTTTCAGCGGAACAAAAGATGAGTGTGATAAATGGATGAAGGAACATTCTATTGTTGAAGGTTTGGAAGATAATACTAATCCTAATGAATATATGGACGATGATTCATCTTGCGATTTCGGTGATTTTGAAAGCGGTAAGGTTGAGGAATGTAGTTCTGATAATGTGCCGACTGTGAAAAAGGTGAAGAAGTGTGTGGCTTCTGATGAAACAAGTGTCGCTGAGTCTGTGGATTATGGAAAGCAAATTGTGTTTACTAAGGTTACGGATTTAGACCCAAAACTATATGAAGATTTTACGATTGAAAAATATCCTTACGGTGCAATATTTTTTGACTGGGAAGTTTACAAATACGATTGGTGTGTCACTTTTATTGATGTAATTAAAAATAAGAAAACAGTAATAGTTAATGACCGTAAAGGATTATTGAAATTTTATATACAAGAAAAAGGCAAATTATATTTTTCTTATAACGGTAGAAATTATGATAATTTTATTTATAAAGCAATTATCTTGGGTATGAATCCTAAAGAAGTAAACGATAAGATTATCAACGAAGGTCTTAAAGGATTTCAGATTTCAGATAAGTTCAAAGATATCGAACTTTATGATTTTGATTGTTATCATCTTAATCATAGTCTTAAACAATATGAATCATTTTTGCAACTGGAGATAAATGAAGACCATACACCTTTTGATATAGACAGATTAATTACTGAAGAGGAATGGACTGACATTCTTAAATATAACACTCATGATGTAACGAGTTGTATCGAGGTCTTTAGAAAAAGTCCTTATACTTACGAAGCACACATCGGTTTGATAGAAATGTTTAATTATCTTCCTTTTAGTGCTATTAATAAAACATCGGCACAAATTGTAGCGGATATTTTGAAATGTAAAAAAGGTACGCATGATGATTCTGACCAATGGAATATTGTATGCCCACCAAATTTGCAAGTAAAAAAATATAAGCATGTTATAGATTGGTTTTTAAATCCTCAAAATCATGATTTAAGTAAAAAGGCTGATTTTGAAATTATGGGATTAAAACATACTATTGGTTGGGGCGGAATTCATGCTTCGGTTGCAAAGGAATATATTGATAATAAAGATGGGGGTTTAATCCTTCATATTGATGTGAACAGTTACTATCCTTCGCTACTAATTTTTGGAAAAGTCTATCCCGAAAATAAAACTATTGGTGAACTTGCTTTTGGTAAAGAAGGTATTAAGATTTATGAAGAAATTTATAATAAACGATTACAATTAAAAAGAGAAGGTAAAAAGAAAGAACAGGCTCCGTTAAAAATCGTTTTAAATGGAACTTATGGTATTCTTCGTGATAAGAATTCTAATGCTTATTATCCTAGAGGGGCAACATTAATTTCTGTTTATGGGCAGATGTATCTTGTAGACTTGATTGAACATCTTGAAGAAGCAAAGTGTTGTAGAGTGCTAAATAGCAACACAGATGGTCTAATTGTCAAGTGCTTTTCTCAAAAAGATGTCGAAACTGTGGAAAAGATTAGACAAGACTGGGAACGCAGGAGTTTGATGGGTTTGGCTCGTGATGATATTAACTATTGTCATTTTAAAGATGTAAATTCTTATCTTTTTGAATTCGCTAACGGAAAGATTGAAGTAAAAGGTTCTTACTTAAAAGAAACTAATGATTTGGATAATGATTTACCTATAGTAAATGAATGTTGCAGAGAATATATTATGCACAAAATAAATATAGTTGATTTTATAAATAACTGTGATGAACTTTGGAGATTTATGAAAACATTCAAATTGAGTGGTAATTATAAAGAAGTTTATCATAACGGAATTAAATACACCAATAAATGTTATCGTGTTTTTGCAAGCAAAGATTTGAAAGATACTTACTTAGGAAAAAAGAAAGCAGACAGTAATACCATTGAAAAGTTTGCAGGACAATCAGACCATGTATTTATTGAGAATGGAGATATTCATAATAAAAAGTGTTCAGAATATCCTATGTTGGATAAGCAATGGTATATTGATTTAGTATATGACCGTCTTGAAGATTTTGGTATAGATGCAAGACCTAGTATGTTTGAGGAATTCTTTTAATTAGAGATTTTATGTGGTTAAAGGGGTAAATTTGCCAAAATTGATAAATTAATACCTTTAACTACAGATTTTATGAAATTAAGAATTTTTGAGGAATGTATGACAGAAACATTATATAAAGGCGATTGTCTTATTGAGATGAATAAAATTGCTGATAAATCGGTGGATATGATTTTATGTGATTTACCGTATGGCACGACCGCATGTAAATGGGATGTGATTATTCCATTTGATAAGTTATGGGAACAATATAACAGAATTGTAAAATCAAATGGTGTGATTGTTTTGTTTGGAAGTGAGCCTTTTTCATCCAAATTAATATGTTCTAATATTTCAAATTTTTCACATTCTTGGATATGGGAAAAAGAACAAGGAAGTAATTTTTTGTTATCAAACATTCAACCAATGAAAATACACGAAAATATAATGGTATTTTATCCTACATTTGATGATACAGAGTCTAATTTAGAATTAAGAGAATATTTTTATTCTGAAAAGGAAAAAGGAAATTTATCAAACAAACAGATAAATGAATTATTAGGGTATTCAACTAAAGGTAGTGGAATGGCAGGTCATTATTTTAAGAAAGATAAAACGCAATTTATTTTTCCTAAAAAATCAGATTATTTAAAATTACAACAAACAGGTTTCTTTCAAAAATCTTATGATGAATTACTAATTTTATATGAAAGTAATAAAAGTAATAAAAGAACATTTAATCAACAATTTACAGAAGGCAAAAAATATATAACTAAACAAGGTGGAATTAGTGATGTTTATGGGAATAAACATAAAGATATAATAACTGTAAATGAAGGTAAAAGATTTCCAAAAAGTATATTGAAATTTAATAGAGATAAAGAAAAATTACATCCAACTCAAAAGCCAATTGCATTACTTGAATATCTCATCAAGACCTACACCAATGAAAACGAAACTGTTTTAGATAATTGCATGGGTAGTGGCTCAACGGGTGTCGCTTGTATAAACACTAACCGTAATTTTATCGGAATAGAAAAAGATGATAAATATTTTGAGATTGCCAAAGACAGAATAGAAAAGGCGAAAGAAAGTCTGTTTGATATGTAGGACAATTTATCTTGACATTTTCTATAAAATCTACTATATTGTATGTAAGAAATAATCCGTAAGTTCCGCTAAAACCTATGGTGCATTTCTTAGCGGAACTTAGTGCATTGTAGGAGGAATTTATGGATTATATTTCTGTTAAAAAACTTTCAGAAAAATACAAAATTGATTTCTATCAGTTTATTTCTTATCTTGAATTTTTGAACATTCCTATTGAAATCGAAAATAATATCAAAACGATATCAAATGAAAATATCGCTCTGATTGATAAATTTATTTTTACTTATACAACAAATCAAATTGCTTATATAAAATCTCATAATATTCAGCCATTTTTTAATGGAACTTTACTTTTAGATTTGAGAAAGAAATATAGTTTGAATGAAAAACAATTCAAAAGCAAATGTGTAAATGCCGACCTTGAATTCAAATATGTTTATTCTAATGAAGAATGTGAAAAGTTTGATAAATATATTAATAAAAAATTAAATAAAGCAGAACTTCGAGAAGAAAAATATGTTAAAGAAGGTTGGATTCCGTTAAGAAATATCATTGATGAATTGGGTAGTAAATATAATTTTTCAACAAAAACGACTGCTTTAGAAATTTTAGAATATCTTAAAATTAAAATTTACAAACCTTATAATTCATTATCTTTTATAAATGAAAAACAAAAGGAAGAGTTTGAAGAATTTCTTAAAAAATTCGATTCTGCAAAAGAAAGAAAATTATTTTTTCAAGAAAAGACATGTCGAGAAAAGTACGGGGTAAGTAATCCTACTTTAACTAATGAAGCGAGAAATAAAATTTCTGAAAAAGTAAAAGAATCTTGCACAGAAGAAAGACAAAAGAAAATAGAAGAAACAAAGTTGAAGAAATATGGTAAACGTTCAATTACTGATTCAGAAAAATCAATGAAAAGTCGAATTGAAAATCACAGAACTTTATCAGTAACACATCGATATATGTTTGAAGAATTAAAATTTCATAGTTCATGGGAAGTTTATTTTTACATTTATAATAAATACATTCTTAAAAATAATATAACTAAAGGTAAGATTTTTGAATATGTTTATGAAGGAAACATTCATCGTTATGAATGTGATTTTTTGGTAAATGGTGAAAATATTGAAATTAAAGGTGGACAATTATTAGATGAGGATGGAAATCTTAAACAAATGAAGACTCGTGAATGGGATATGTGCAAACAGAAATGTATGGAAGAAAATAATGTGAAACTCGTTGTAAAGAAAGATATAATTAAAATTATGAAAATTGTAGATGAAAAATATGGTAAAAATTATATAGAACAGTTCAAAACAAGATGATTTATGGAGAAATGTATGAAAATATACAACGAAACCAATGTATTTGAAGAATCTCAGAAACGGATAGAATTTCTCTTCAACCGTTATCAGAATATAATTGTATCATTCAGTGGCGGTAAGGATTCAACCGTTTGTCTAAACCTTATTGTTGATTATGCTAGGAAGAATAATCTGATTGACCGAGTTTGTATTGTGCATGAAGATTTTGAAGCACAGTATGATATGACTACGGAATTTGTCGATGAAACTTTCAAATCATTATCCGATATAAAGCATAAATATTGGTTGTGTTTGCCGTTCAAGGCTCAGAATTGTTGCTCGTTGGAATCAAAGGGGTTTTGGAGACCTTGGGATAAGGAACAGAAAGAAATTTGGGTAAGAGAATTACCAAATTATGATTATGTAGTTACGGAAGAAAATTGTCCATTTAACTTTGATTATGAATGGTGGGATAAGGATTTGTTGTCTGTATTTTCAAATTGGTTTTCTAGTGAATATGGAAAATCTGTGGACGCTTGTGGTATTCGAGCAGAAGAATCTTATGACCGTTATATGCTTGTTACTAGCGGTTCACATTCTTTTAACAATCACCGCATTGAAAGTGGTGACAGATGGATTGTGGAAAATGAAATTTCATCAATGTCATATCCGATTTATGATTGGGCGGTTGAAGACGTGTGGGTATACTTTGCGAAGAGTGGAAAAAAGTACAACAAGTTGTATGATTTGTATTACAAAGCAGGTCTTTCAGTAGACCAAATGCGTGTAGCGAGTCCGTTCAACAATCAAGCCAATGCGACATTAAAATTTTACAAGTGCATTAATCCTTCGATGTGGGGTAGAATGATTTCTCGTGTACAAGGTGCAAACTTTGTTTCTCTTTATGGTGATACAAAACTTATGGGATGGAGAGATTGTAAACTTCCGAAAAACTACACATGGAAAACTTACTGTGAATTTCTACTGAATACTTGTAGCGAAGATGTGAAAAATCATTTTATAGAAAAGTTCACTACTAGCATAAATTATTGGTGTAAAGGAAAAGGTGCGTTTATTGACCCTCAAAGTATTGATGAAATACACAAATTTTATAAAGATATTGAAGTTGAAGATTTAGGTGAAAGTCCTAGATATAAAAAGAAACATCTTGTAAGGTTTAAAAGTTACCCTGATGATTTAAGTTTGTGTAAGAAATGGATTGATTTACCATCTTACAAGAGGATGTGTGTAACAATTTTGAAGAATGATTACACTTGTCGAACTATGGGATTTTCACCTAGCAAGACAGAATCAAATAAAAGAAAAATTGCTTTAGAGAAATTCAAGGAGTTATAGAATTATGGAAAAGAAAATTACGGTAAATTATGAAAATACTCATACTTTTGAAAGATGTTGGAATTTGACAGATAAAGAAATAGAACAGATGAATAACTCTGATTATGTTTCACCGATTTATGAAGTGAAGAAAATTCCGATAGAATTGATTAAAGCGAATAATTATAATCCAAATGCTATGGATAAAAATATCTTTGAACTTCTTCACACTTCCATGATTGAAAGTGGTTGGACACTTCCTTGTGTTGTAGCACCAAATAACGAAGAGGATAAAGACAAGCATCCCTATGTGTTGGTTGATGGTTTTCACAGAGTTTTGATTATGTCACTTTACAAGGATATTTACATTCGTGAAAAGGGTGTAGTTCCTTGTGTAGTGCTAAATAAAGACCAAAATCGATATGACCGTATGTTTGCTACAATTCTTCACAACAGATGTAAAGGTACTCATGATATCGACATTATGTCTGAAATTATCACGGAACTTGTTTCGAGTGGTTTATCTGATTATGAAATTCAAAAAAGATTGGGGATGGATAAAGAAGAATTATTAAGATTGAAACAATTAACAGGTCTTGCTAGTTTATTTGCTGATAAAGAATTTTCAAAAAGTTGGAAGTTTGAAGAATAGGAGAAGGTTATGAATGAAATTAATTACATTACACTGAAAAGACACGGTTGGACAGATAAATTGATTGAAAAATTTAATCTTCACCCAACATCATATAATATAAGGCTCTGTACGGAACGAGTGTTGTTAATTAAAAAATTATAAAAAAACAGACGGTTTTTAGGTGAAATAAGATTCCGTCTGTTTTTTCTGATTGTGTAGTTGATATTTGATATTGTATTAAAACAAATTGCCTTTTTTCTTATTGCAAGGTTTACACAATAATTGTGCATTGGATAAAACAGTTCTGCCACCTTTAGACCAAGGCTCAATATGGTCTACTTCCAACTCTTCTGAGTAAAACCATTTCTTACAAATAGCACATTGATATTTATTATCATTAACTACTGAATTTCTAAGTAATTCTTTTTTATCGTCTATTGTAAAAAGTCTTTTATCATCAACACTTATTCCTTGAACAACCGCTTGTATTATATTCTCTATTTCTGTTTCTTTATCTGTGAACTTTGAATCGTTTGATTTCAAATATCTTTTTATACGAGAATTTATTTCGGATTTATTTTCCTTCCAAATGCTTATATCTTTCATATATTTTATGGAAAGATTGAAATAGATGTCTAACTGTCCATAATCATCGAAAACATCTCTTATGAATTTTATATTTTTTGTTACAGTTCGTTGGTCGTCAGCAAAAGAATTATTTTGATTTTTTCTTACATATTCATTCAAATCTTTTTCGTTTTTCAAAATACACAGATATTTTAGAATTTTCATCTGATTCTTGCCACGGCTATTTGTACTTAAAACTTTAATAGCATCTTTATCGTTGCTTACATAAGAGGTCAAACCTCTTAGGTATTCTCCATTATATAATCCGTTTAATACTTCATAAGCGGATAACGGAACTCCCAATGTATTTATACGGTTAAATATTTTTCGTTTTAATTCTTCGGTTCCTGATTGAATAATCACTGATAATTCGGTTTCATTAAATTTCTGCTGAACATCTGAATCTGTTTGTTTCCAAATTTTGTCGTTATATTGTAAATCATTTTGAATAAACTTTTTAATTGCTTCAATTCTTTGTTTACCGTCTAATACTTCTAATTTCTCATCATCATTTTTCCAAAGATAAAATGCAGGTAACGGAACATCATTTAAGATACTATCTATTACAAGTTGTTGTTTTTCAGTGTTATATATAATTTCCCTTTGTAGTTCAATATCGCTGATTATTACACCGTCTCTTATTTTCTCATATAATTCTTTAATCTTCATCTTTGTATACCTTTTTATTCTTGACTATTATTCTGCCGAATGGGCAATGATGTTTTCCATCCCCATCTGTATATGCTAAATCAGTTCGACCTCTATAATTTCGTTCAATTCCAATTTTTTTAGCAGAATCTCCAGAACCTAAACCTATAATTTCAAATTGTTCAGGATTATATTTTTGTAAGAATGTTACAGGAACACCCATATAACCTTCATAATCATAAGGAATATTTTTAGTTTCGTTTATATCAATCCCATTAAAATTATCATAATGAATATATTTGTCTGAATATTTTTCAGTTAAAATCAATTCATCATGTCTATATTTAACATCTAAATTTGTAAACCAACAACAACTTCTAACTCTATTATCATTCTTAGGTAGCAAAGTTCCATCTGAAAGTATAAATCCAGTCATATGAAAATGATAACCTAACCATATTTTATTATTGTGAAAATATTCAAAACAATATTTGTATAACGGTGCGTCTTGTGGTCCAATTATTAAAAACTTCATATCATTCTTAAACATCAAATCTATAAATTCTCTGAATTGTGAAAATGGTGGATTTGTAATTACAACATCGTATTTAGAATAATCAATATCTTGAAATCTGATTCCTTTCTGATTTATAGGGTCATATCCGCTCACAGATATTGATTTAATTTCATAATCTTCTGCATGAGAAACCAAAAATTTAATAAAATTGCATTTTATTAAATCTATTTTCTTTTCAAAAGATTTTTTCGTTTCATTAATATTTATGTCTTTAACAAAATTACTGTCGTTAAATAAATCATTTGATAAAACTTCCGTTCCGTCACTATAAACAATCTGCTCCTCGAATGATTCATCCCAATCACAAGGACATAAAATTCGTTTTCCTTTGAAGTATTCCTTATAATTTGGCAATTCATTGGCTATATCGTCATAAATTGTATAAAATTCATCATCTTGTTTTTCTTTTGAATTTTTAATTCTTTCAAGTCTAGTCGGCATTTTATATTTCCTTTTCAAATAAATTATACATGAATTATCCCAACAACGGAATAGCACTTCTATTTCTAATTTCCTTGCTTAAAACTTTCTTTTCTGTAGTGAAAACAAAGTCCTCAAAGATGTTCTTCTTTTCAGTCCAAGTTTCCTTACTATAATTCAGAATGTTATTCCAAATCAAATAGTTGTTC
>Ga0326511_10001714_pt1 | contig 18082 bp, 22 predicted proteins | sample 0_2496_0518_D_FD_203701 | JGI IMG/M metagenome (GOLD analysis project Ga0326511, IMG submission 203701) | Bovine rumen microbial communities from UC Davis, California, United States - 0_2496_0518 | ecosystem: Host-associated > Mammals > Digestive system > Stomach > Rumen | place: USA...
CTTTCGAAAAACGCGGTTCACTCTCTATTTGCGATGAGAAAGAAAAAGAAGGCCGAAGATAATTATATTTTTGCATACTACCAGCAAATCAATAACGGGTCTATTACCGTTGGCCGGTGGATCAGGCTGATTTATGAGTATCTTGTCAACGGCATCGAGCAAAAGCTGTTCTTTTTCGACCAGAAGAAAGCAAACGCGGCTGTTGAGTGGTTTGAAAACCATTGTTTCCACACCGAAGGGCCGCTGGCTCCGGGTGCAATCAATCTGGAGCTGTGGCAAAAGGCGATGCTTTCTGCAATCTTTGGTATCGTGGACGCAGACGGTCACCGGCAGTTTCGTGAAGTCTTGCTTGTCGTTGCCAGGAAGAACGGCAAATCGTTAATGGCTTCTGGCATCGGCAATTATATGTGGCGCGTTGACGGCGGCTTCGGTGCAAAGGTTTTCTGTTGCGCGCCGAAGCTGGAGCAGGCCGATATTGTTTATAACAACATCTGGCAGATGCTTCTTTTAGACCCTGAGTATCAAGCGCTAAAGATTGAACTGGACGAACGCGACACCCACAATGTCAAGGTCAAAGACCAGTCTGCATTGCCGAAGCACCGGCAGTCTGATCTTGCAATCATCGCCACCAACAGCACGGTCAAAAAAATTGCTTTCTCCGCGAAAAAGTCTGATGGTTTCAACCCGTCCTTGGCGATCTGTGATGAAATCGCAGCTTGGGAGGGTGACAAGGGCCTCAAGCAATACGAGGTCATGAAGTCAGGCATGGGAGCGCGTCCCGAAGGTCTGTTGCTGTCCTGCACCACAAGCGGCTATGTAAACGACAGTATTTATGACGAGCTGGTCAAGCGTTCCACGCGCTTTCTGCTGGGTGACAGCCGGGAGCGCAAATTACTTCCATTCCTCTACATGATTGACGATATAGAGAAATGGAACGACATAAACGAGCTGCGGAAATCAAACCCCAATCTGGGCGTTTCGGTTTCCGTTGACTATATGCTGGAAGAAATCGCAATCGCAGAGGGCAGTCTGAGCAAGAAAGCCGAGTTTATAACGAAGTATTGCTGTCTGAAACAAAACAGCAGTCTTGCATGGCTACCCGCGCAGACAGTCGAAAAAGCCTGCGGAGATCCGTTGCGGCCCGAAGACTTCAAAGGCAGTTATTGCGTTGGCGGCATTGACCTGTCCCAGACGCGAGACTTGACCGCCGCGCTTGTTGTGATTGAAAAGGCCGGGGAGCTGTATGTGATTGCGCGGTTCTGGTTACCGTCAGAGAAGATTGACGAGGCAGAACAGCGGGACGGCGTACCATATCGGCTATACATCCAGCGCGGTTTGCTCTATCCGTCCGGGGACAACTTCGTTGATTATAACGATTGCTTCAACTGGTTCCGGGAACTGGTGGAGCAATACCAGATCCTGCCGTTGCAGACAGGTTACGACCGCTACAGCGCCGACTATTTAACACAGCAGATGAAGCAGTACGGTTTCCACATGGACGATGTTTTCCAAGGCGATAACTTGCACGGAGTAATCCAAGAAACGCAAGGACTTCTTGAGGACGGCAAAATCCATATCGGTGACAACGATCTGCTGAAAATGCATTTGCTGAATGCGGCGATAAAAATGAGCGTGGAGCGTGGGCGCGGTAAGCTTGTAAAGCTGACACCGCAACTTCATATAGACGGAGCTGCCGCCCTGCTCGATGCTATGACCGTGCGGCAGAAGTGGTACGGCGAAATCGGCGAACAGCTAAAAAACTGAGGTGATTCTGATGGGCCTTTTCGATTGGCTATTCAAAAACAAGCCCAAAGAGCGGGGCAAGTATGAGGGCGCGTTTCGGATGCTTAACGGCTACGAACCGCGCTTTACTAATTACACCGGCGAGATTTACGAATCCGAGCTGGTACGGGCCAGCATTAACGCCCTAGCAACGCACATTTCCAAACTGGATGTGAAGACCTTCGGCGCGGCAAAGCCTGCGTTGCAGAGAAAGCTTGCCAAAGGCCCGAACGAGTTTCAGACATGGACGCAGTTTCTGGCGCGGGCGGCAACAATCTTTTACAACAACAACACCTGTTTCTTCGTGCCTGTGTGGGATCAGTACGGTGAAATCAGCGGCATCTATACCCCGCTTCCGCACAAATGCGAGGTCGTGCAGTATAACAAGGTTCCCTATCTGCGCTATGAGTTTTCCCACGGAGAAAAGATGGCCGTGGAGCTGGAATACTGCGGCATCATGACACGGATGCAGTACCGCAATGATTTCTTCGGCGAAAGCAATCACGCGCTGCTCCCCACGATGGACTTGATCCACATGAATGATCAGGGAATCAAGGAGGGTGTGAAGTCAGCGGCCACTTATCGCTTTATGGCCCAGCTTTCCAACTTCAGCAAGCCAGAGGATCTGGCGAACGAACGCAAGCGGTTCACGAAAGAGAATCTTGCGAATGACGCTGACGGCGGCGGCCTGCTCCTGTTCCCCAACACCTATGCAAACATTCGGCAAATTGAATCCAAGCCGTTCACCGTTGATGCCGAGCAGATGAAAGAGATCCGCGACAGCGTCTTCGAGTACTTCGGCGTGAACGAGGATGTGCTTCAGAACAGGTTCAGCTCCGACACATGGGCGGCGTTTTACGAAGGCGCTATCGAGCCGTGGGCTATCCAGTTCTCCGAAGTGCTGACGAAGATGCTCTTCACTTTCCGCGAGCAGAGCCAGGGCAACTATGTCATGGCGACCGCAAACCGTATCGCGTACATGAGCAACGCCGACAAGCTGAATGTTTCCGCATCTATGGCAGACCGCGGTTTGATGACCCGCAACGAGATCCGCGAAATCTGGAACCTGCCGCCGCTCCCGGAGCCTTACGGCTCCCAGCTTCCTGCGCGTGGCGAATACTACAATGTTAACGAGGTGACTGATAATGGAAATCAAGACGATTCTGGCGAAGCTTGACGAGGGACGCCAGTACAGAGATATTGATGTCTCCAGCTTTGAACGCAGAGCCGAAGAAGACGGCGAAAAGACCGTGACCGGCTACGCCACTACATTCAACCAGCCTTATGAATTGTACCGCGATGCCTGGAACGGCAATGTGTACATCGTAAAGGAACAGGTTGACCCGGCTGCGTTTGAAGACACCGACATGAGCGATGTGATTATGCAGTACAACCACGAAGGCCGCGTCTTTGCCCGCGTTTCTAACGGGACGCTGGAACTTGACCCGGATGAGCATGGCCTGCATATCCGTGCAAATCTTGGCGGCACCGAAATCGGCAGGCAGCTCTTTGAAGAGATCGAGGGCGGCTATACCACCAAGATGTCCTTTGGCTTCCGCGTCAGCAAAGACAAGCGGGAGCAGACCGAGGAATACAACGAAGAAACCGGCACGACCACCGTCACGGTTCTTCGCACCATCCTTGGTTTTTCCAAACTGTATGATGTTAGCGCCGTTAGCCTCCCGGCCAATGACGCTACTTCTATTTCTGCGCGTAATTACGGCGAAGGAGTTATCGCCGAAATCAAGCAGGAGTTGCTTGCCCGTGAAGCGCGGGAGCGCCAGAAACGCAAGATCAGACTTTTAATGGAGGTTTCCTAATGGAACTGAAAGACATGACCATTGACCAGCTTCTGGAACGCCGCACCGCTATCGCCGGTGAGCTGGACGCGCCCGAAGCCGATCTGGACGCGCTTGAGAACGAAGTGCGTTCCATCAATGAGGAGATCGAGGCCCGCAAGGCCGCAGAAACCAAGCGCAACGATCTCCGCGCCGCTGTCGCTTCTGGTGACGGCGAAGTTACCAAAACTTTTGAGAAAGAGGAGAGAAAAGAAATGACCCTTGATGAGATCCGTTCCCTGCCTGAGTATGTTAAGGCATATGCTGAGTATGTGAAGACCGGCCGCGACACCGAGTGCCGCGCTATCCTGACCGACAACGCTGGCAACATCACCGGCAAGGACGGCCCCGTTCCCGTGCCTGTGCTTGTTGATGAAATCGTCCGCACCGCATGGGAGCGGGATGAAATCGCCCAGCGCCTGCGCAAGACTTACTTCCGTGGCAATCTGAAGGTGGCCTTTGAGCTGTCTGCCGACCCCGCCGTTGTTCACGCTGAGGGTGCTGCCGCTGTTGCCGAGGAGAATCTTCAGATCGGCATCATCAACATGGTTCCCCAGACCATCAAGAAGTTTGTCCGCATCTCTGACGAGGCCGTCACGATGGGCGGCGAAGCGTTCCTGCGCTATGTTTATGACGAACTTACCTACCAGATCATCCGCAAGGTCGTTGCGACCGCCGTTGCCGCCGTTGCTGGTGCTGGTGCTTCCAGCTCCGCGAACGCTATCGGTGTTCCCACTGTGACCGGCGCACCGTCCCTGACCATCATTGGCAATGCCTTTGCCAACCTGTCTGACGAGGCCACCAACAATGTAATCGTGATGAACAAGCTGACCTACGCCGAGTTTCTGACCGCGCAGGCGGCTGGCAGCTTCAACTTTGATCCGTTCATGGGCCTGCCTGTCCTGTTCAACAACAGCCTGCCCGCCTACTCTGCTGCCGCTTCTGGCGCTGTGTATGCGTTCGTTGGTGACCTGTCTGGTGTGCAGGCCAACTACCCGGAGGGTGACGGCGTGGCTATCAAGTATGACGATCTGAGCGAGGCAGAGGCCGATATGGTCAAGATCGTTGGCCGTCAGTATGTTGCCGTGGCTCTGACCGCTCCCGGCCGCTTCTGCAACATCGCCAAGGCGTAACCATGAAGGCGCGTCTGATTAAGGACGCAAGAATCCATCACAAGGCAGGAGATATTGTTGAGGTATCTCCTGCCGAGTTTAACTATCTTGCGTCTACGAACCAGGCCGTTCCTTATGAGGAAGAGCCTGTCGAAAAGCCCAAGAAAAGCAGAAAGAAAACCGAGGTGTAACAATGGACATTCTTTCCGCAGTCAAAATGGCTCTTCGTATTTCCACGAATGCCTTTGATATGCAGTTGCAAGATCTGGTTGAAGCGGCCAAGCTTGACTTGGGGATTGCCGGTGTTGTCCTGCCGTCCACGATGGACGCAATTGTGCGCACCGCAATCATCACCTATGTGCGGCTTCACTTCGGCCAGCCTGACGATTATGACCGGCTCAAGCGTTCGTATGATGAGCAGAAAGCCCAGCTTTCTACCGCAACGGGCTACACGACTTGGTGATTGCAATGGACAGAACAAATGTAATCACTTTGATCGGCAGCACCAGAGCGCAAAATGAATACGGGGTGTGGGTCGAAACGCCGACACGGCGCGATGTCTTCTGCCAGGTGGACAGCGTGACAAGGGCAGAGTTTTTTGACGGCGGCAGGAATGGACTAAACCCCGAATTTCGCATGACCATGTTCTTCGGCGATTACTGCGGCGAACGGGTGCTGGAGTACAACGGCAACACTTACGCCGTGTACCGCACCTACCAAGGCCGCAACGACACGGTGGAGCTGTATGTTGAGAGGAAGGGCGGCACAAATGGCAAGACGCAAAGTTGACCCACGAATCCGCGCTGTTCACAAAGCATCTGCCGACAGGTTTGGCGCGGCTATTGAGGCCATGCTGGAAGTGTACGGGCTGGAAGTGTATCAGAATGTCGAGGAGATAACCAAAGAATATGCGAAACAGGGCGTAAAGGAATTACGCTCCGCATCCGCTGACTTTGGCAGTAAGTACGCGGACGGATGGACGAGCCGTTTTGAAGGTGGCCGTGTTTCCACACAAGGCACGATCTACAACGGTGCTGTTCCCGGTCTGCCGCATCTTCTTGAACATGGCCATGTTACCAGAAACGGGACGGGCCGAACATTCCGCGACACTCCCGCACATGAACACATTGACCCGGTTGAAAAGAAGCTTGCACGAAGCTATTACGAAAACGTGGTGAAGAATCTATGACCTATCAAGAAATAAACCAAATGATTGCAAGCATCGGTCTTCCGTATGCTTATTACGAATTTCCTGACGGCACAGAACAATCGCCACCGTTCATCTGCTTCTATTTCACCGGCTCCAATGACCTTGCCGCCGATGATACCAACTATCAGCGGATCAGGCCGCTTGCCATTGAGCTGTACACCGACAACAAGGATTTTACCCTTGAAAACACCGTTGAGGCCGTGCTGAATCAGCACGGCTTTGTTTATGCGCGTGATGAAGCATACATCGACACCGAGCGCATGAACATGGTCACCTATACAATTGAAGTCATTATCACGGAGGTTAATGAAAATGGCTGATACCAACAAGATCAAATACGGCATCAAAAATGTCGTGTTTTTCCCGGCCACCATCGCCGCGAATAACTCCGCGACTTATGGTGAAGCTATCCCCGTTCCCGGTGCTGTCAGCCTGTCTATGGACGCACAGGGCGATTCCAACATCTTCTGGGCTGACAACATTGCCTACTATACCAGCGTTGCCAACAACGGCTACGAAGGCGATCTGGAAGTTGCCAAGATTCCTGACGATGTTCTGACCAGCATCTTCGGCTTTGTTGCCGACACAAACGGCGTGATGTATGAGCCGGTCAACGCGCCTGTCGTGCATTTCGCTATGGCTTTCCAGTTTGAGGGCGATGTCCACGCGAAGCGCCATGTGCTGTACAACTGCACCGCCACCCGCCCCGCCGTGGCTGGTTCCACCAAGACCGAGAGCATCGAGCCGCAGACCGAAAGCATGACCATCACCGCCACTTCCATCTATGTTGCGGCGATTGACAAAGAGGTCGCAAAGGCGAGCGTTACCCCGACCGAGGCAACGCAGTACGCTTCTTGGCTGACTACGGTCTACCAGCCAACCAACTGATCAGGCATAAGGAGGCAATATGTATAATCTGGTGAAAATCGGGGACAAGACCGTCCCCATGATGGCGATGGCATCCACGGATCTTTATTACAAGAATATCTTCCATGAAGACCCCATCAAACTCCAGCTGACGGCAGACGATGAGGCTGGTCTGATTAACTTCGTTATGAAGGTCGGTTTCGTCATGGCGAAGTTTGCCGAGCTGCACGACCGCAAGGAAATGAACAAGCTGAACGAGGACGCTTTCCTCGACTGGCTTGACCAGTTCGAGCGGTCTGATTATCTCAACGCGCTTGGTGATGTGCGCATGACCTACGAAGGGCAGAGCCTGACGGAGGCAGACGCAAAAAAAAAGGACGAAGCACCGAACGCCAACTAACCACAGCACTTTTCGCATTGAGGGCCGTTCAGATGGGCTTGACGCTGGATGATCTGGACGGCCTTGAATACGGCACCGTTATCGACATGATGACGGAGAGCGCAAATGACGATTATGATTATCAGCCTCTTGCAAATCAGGAGGATTTTGACCGCTTTTAACAGGTGGTGAACTATGGCAGGACGCATCGCTGGTATTACCATCGAAATCGGTGGTGATACTTCAAATCTACAAAAATCCCTTAAAGGCGTTGACAGCCAGCTCCGCAAGACACAGAGCAATCTGAAGGATGTCAACAAACTGCTGAAGCTTGACCCCGGCAACACGGAGCTGCTGACGCAGAAGCAGAAGAACCTTGAAAAAGCAATCGGCACAACGAAAGACCGCCTGCAAGAGCTGAAAAACGCGCAGTCTGGCGTTGCGCGTGGCTCTGAGGAGTGGGACGCGCTTCAGCGTGAAATCATCGCCACACAGCAGGATTTGCAGTCTCTGGAGAATGAGTACACCAGTTTCGGGAGCGTTGCCGCGCAGAAAGTCGCAGTTGCCGGGCAGTCTTTGCAGGACTTGGGCGGGAAAATCGAAGGCGTTGGGCAGAAGCTGAAACCGCTTTCCACCGCTGCCGCCGGTCTTTTAACCAGCCTCGCGGGACTTGGCTATTCTGCCATTACCAGCTCTGATGACCTAAACACCCTTGCAAAACAAACCGGGCTGTCTACTGCTGAAATTCAGAAGATGCAGTATGCGGCAGATATGATTGATGTTTCTTTCTCTGACATTGAGGGCGCGATCAAAAAGCTAAAACCGAAGCTGTCTGAGAACAACGCCACATTCCAAGAGTTGGGCATTTCCGTCACGGATGCTGACGGGAATCTGAGAAGCACAACCGAGGTTTTCTATGAAGCCGTGCAGGCTTTGAGCCAGATTGAGAACGAAACCGAACGCGATCAGGTGGCAATGGAGCTTTTCGGCAAATCTGCTGACAGTCTGGCCGGTATCATTGACGATGGCGGAGCGGCCCTGCGTCAGTATGGGCAGGAGGCCGAAGACCTTGGCTTGATCCTGGATCAGGACACGCTCGACAGCTTGAACACGCTGAATGACACCATCGACAAACTCAAAGCCAATTTCGGCGGCGCTTTTGCGAAGCTTGGCGCGACCATCGCCACACAATTCGGCCCGTATCTGGAAAAGGCGGCACAGTATGCGCAGCAGCTTGCCGACAAGATTTCCAATCTGTCCCCGGAGACTGTTTCGCTGATCGCTAAAATCGCTGGCGTTGTCGCTGTGCTATCACCGCTGACTATTGGTATCGGCAAAGTCGTTGGTGGCGTTGGCAAGGTGATGACCACCGTGCCGAAGGTCGTGGGGACTGTAAAAAAGATCGGTACTGCGGTCAAAGGCGTTGGCGCGTTGCTTTCGCCTCACGCTTTACTGATTGCGGCGATTGTTGCCGCTGTCGTTGCCGCCGGTATTTTGATCTACAAGAACTGGGACAAAATCAAGGCCGCTACACAGAAGATGGTGGCCGCTGTTAAAGCCGCTTGGGAGAATCTCAAAGCCGCTGTGGTCAACGCCGCCGCCGCTGTAAAGTCTGGCGTTATCAACGCATGGGAAACAATGAAAACCGGCGTTGTGAATGCGGTGAACAATGTTAAGACTGGCGTTGTCTCCGCGTGGAACAATGTCAAGACAGGCGTTACAACGGCAGTAAACAACATCAAGAACAGCGTTGTTTCTGTGTGGAACGGCATTAAATCTTCTGTTTCGTCTGTCGTGGCTGGCATTGTCAGCACGATTACATCCAAATTCAATGCGGCGAAAGCGACTGTAACAGGAATATTTAACACCATCCGTTCTTCTATCACGACTGCGATTAACGGCGCGAAATCTGCGGTTTCGTCTGCAATCGAAAAAATTAAGGGATTCTTCAACTTTAGCTTCAGTTGGCCGAATCTACCGCTGCCGCACTTCACGATTACGCCAGAAGGGTGGGTCGTTGGCGATCTGTTAAAGGGTAAGATTCCCAAACTGAGCGTATCGTGGTACAAGCGCGCATACGATGACCCCATGATGTTCACTCAGCCGACTGTCATGCAGACCCCGCAAGGGCTGAAGGGCTTCGGCGATGGCCACGGCGCTGAAATCGTTTTGGGTCTGAACAAGCTGCGCGAACTGGTCGCAACTACCGCCGGGGACAACATCGTAATCAATGTCTACCCGCCACAGGGAGCCAGCGTTGACCAGATCGCACGGGCTGTCGAGCAGAAGCTGACCGCCGCACAGCAAAGGAGGATGCGCGTTTATGCGTAATTACTTCACTTTCAACGGCGTTGACAGCCGAGACTATGGTATCTACATCTCCGGGACTGGCCGATTGACCATCCCGGAGAAAGTTTATAACTTCCAGAACATCGCAGGCAGAAACGGAGATTTGATTGTTGACGCTGCCGCCACGCTCCAGAACGATGTAATCACCTATCCTGCATTCATCAAGCCGTTCGACAACCGCGGCGTTCCTGTGAGCTATGCCGAAATGTTTGGCAAAATGCGGTCTTGGTTACTCAATGTCAAAGGCTATGCAGAGCTGCGCGATTCTTACGATTGCAAGCACTACCGGCTTGCCGCTTTTGCGGGGCCTCTTTCCCCGGAAACCACGCCGGTGCTTGACGCTGGGTCTTTTGACATTGAGTTTAACTGCAAGCCCCAACGCTACATCAACGATGACAGCGAACAGTATGTACTCACCGCAGGCGAATCTCTGACGGTCAAGGCTTGCCCGTTCTACCATGCCGAGCCGCTGATCAGGGTCAATCGCCCTGGCACATTTACTGTCGGCAATAACACTGTGACTGTCGCGGCTGGAAGCTATGCGTTCCCTATCTTCATCGACTGCCGTTTGCTTGAGTGCTACGACTACATTGGGGAAAGCGTTAACCGCTATGTGACCTTCAGCACATACAACTTCCCGGAGATTTCAAACGGCGTGGAGATTTCCAGCACGGATGTGCAGATTACAGTTACACCGAGGTGGTATGAACTGTGATTCCTATTCTTTACGACTTCGCCGAGACTGATTTCACATCACAGGGAGTTGGCCGCTTGAGCGACTGTATTTCCTGCACAGTGAAAGAAGTCATAAACGGCGAATATGAAATGGAGTTTCAATACCCTGTTTCCGGGTCGCTGTTCGACTATCTGGTGAACTTCGGCGGCATCGTCTGTGCAGAGCATGACCACAACGGCGATCTACAGCCTTTTGAAATCTACCGCTATTCCGCGCCGATTGACGGTATCGTGACCTTCAACGCGCTCCACATCAGTTACCGGCTTTCCAATGTGATTTTACGCGGCACGAAGACCGCGCCGTGGAGCGGGTACACGCCTGCGGAGGTATTTGAAAAGATACCAGACCATGCGCAGACAACTTGCGATTTCACATTCACGGATCTGAGCGGCTACACTCAAGAAAGCAACCAGTTTTCCGCGATTGGCCTTTTGTCGGTGCGTGACGCATTTCTGAACGGCTACCGCGTGGATGACCCGGAGACAGGCTCCGCAGCTTTGTATCAGGTTTTCCCCGGAGAATTTGAATGGGACAAGTTCAATGTCAAATACTACCGGCGGCGCGGAGGCAACAACGGTTTGCAGATCCGTTACGGTAAGAATTTGACAGAAATCACCCGTGAGCGCGACACCAGCGGCCTTGTTTCTGCGGTGTTTCCGTTCTGGATTGGCAAGGACGAGAACGATCAATCTATCATCGTGAACGGCCCTGTTGCAATGTCTCCGTATGTGGATACGCAGAATGTGCCGTGGACTTGCGCGAATGACGGAATGCAGATGCAGACCCCTGACGGGGAACTGTACTGGTTTGGGGCCGCAGACTTCCGCGCCACCGCAATCGACTTCTCCAGCGAATTTAGCGAACAACCGACACAAGCGCAGCTTAGACAGGCTGCGCTTGATTATATGTCAAAAAACAGCACCTGGCGGCCTTATGACAACATCACGGTGCGCTTCGTGGATCTTTACAACGCCAGCGAATACGAAGAGATCCGCAGCCTTGAAAAAGCAAAGCTTGGCGATTATGTGAGCGTGTATTACACGCGCTTGGGCGTTGTCGCTGAGAATGTCGAAATCGTCAGCGCCACATATGATGTTCTTGCAGATGCATTTGTCGAGATGGAACTGGGCCAGATCCAGACAACCTTTGCAGACGCTTTGCTTGAAACGATAGGGGGAATGAAACGATGAGAATTGACCAACTGCCAACGCTCCCGGAAGAAGCGTTGAGCGCGAATGTTCCTTGCACCTATAACGGGGCAGACTATCAGACCCCAATGACGGTTAACCAGTCTGGCCAGTTTTACCAGTCTGGTGAGCAGATCCGCGGGACTTTTTACGGCTCCGGGTTTGTTACTACGGACTCGCAACAGCTTACTGTGACGGTCTTCGTGCCGAAACTGTTCCAGCCGAGTGCGTCTATCGGTACGCCGTCTTCTATCCTCGTTTCCATGCGCACTGTCGGCGGCGGCTATGTAGGTACGGCAATCGGTACAGACATGACATCCATTTATTCGTCTTCTGTCTGCGCAGGCGCTGGGCTGACGGTCACGCTAATGTCATCCACCCCGTTTCAGTACGGCACCAGCGGGTCTTCCAGAGGGCAGATCCCCAATAACACTCCTGTTTGTGGCTACATTTATATAAACGCAACAGTAAATTGAGGTGAAACTTATGTGTGACAATAACCAGCAGGCAATTACCATGATCCGCGGCACATCTGCGGCGTTTGGTGTGGCGGTCACCGATGAGGACGGCAACGCCTACACGCTCCAGAGCGGGGAAACCTTGCGTTTCGGCATCAAGACCACGCCGAACGCGACCGAGTACATCTTGCAGAAAGATTTCACCGATACCGACACCGAGGGCAACTACACTTTCGCGATTGACCCGGCTGACACGGCGGCGCTTGACTTCGGCGCGTACTGGTACGACATCGGCTTGCAGAGCGGTGAAGATTACTGGAATGTGATTCCCGCTTCGGCATTCAACATCGCCTACAACATCACTGGTTTGGAGGCTGAATAATGAATCTTAACGGTACAATCAAAAAGACACAGGCGCTTACCGGGCGGCTTGTCAAGAGCAGCGGCGGCGGTGGTTCGGTGCAGGAAATCTACTGGGTACAGTACGGTGTTGGAACCGCTACCAATGCCGAAGTAAACGAGGCAGTTGCGGCGAACAAGCTCCCGATCTGCTATTTTGACAGTACGAACGCATATGGGCAGGCTACAAGAACGCTGTATTTCCTCGTTCGGCATACTCCTACTGAAGCGTTTTTTGCCACTGTCCTTCCTACTACGAAAATTATCGAAGTAAAACGTCTGTACGCAGATGCGTTTAACACAGAGATCATTCGATACGAGGGAAAATTGACTTGGGACACAACGCCGCGCTTCGGCAGCGTGAACCCGGTCACCAGCGGTGGTATCTATAACGCGATCCAGAACGCTACGGTCAGCGATGAGAGAATCGCCGAAGCTGTTGACGATTGGCTTTCCGTCCAAGCTCCGTCCATCGGCACACTGAGCTATGCGGCGAAACAGGCACTGCTTGCGTGTTTCCGTCATGTCGCATGGATTGACGATCAGGGGCAGAGCTATTATGACACGCTGGAAAGAGAATTGATATCAAGCGTAACAGTCGATTCTATCACCGCTGTGTTCACTCAGGGTTCTGCTATCATCTACGATATTGATTCGCTTGACACGCTCAAGCAGTATCTGGCGGTGACCGCGAACTACAGCGACAGCACCACGGCAACTGTGACGGATTACACTCTGTCTGGTACGCTGACCGCTGGGACAAGCACGATTACGGTGAGCTATGGTGGAAAGTCTGATACGTTTTCCGCATCTGTTACTGGAACTGTTGATGATGGTACATTCTCGTTTGCAGATGGCACAGCGGTAACGATTCTTAACGACCATGTTACTGTTGTTGTTGGGTCTAATGCAGGTGGAAGATTTATAAATCTGTCGCATCTTTCCAGCAACACATCCGACCCAACAAACTCAAGCAATGTGAACAATAAATCGACTACATTCATGACTATTGCGTCTGGTAAAACCGCAACCGCAATGATTAAGAATGTCGCATCTGACAACACGACATGGCGAGATATGTCCAGCACACAGGTCGATATTGCAATGAATCTTCGCAAACAAAATGCCACGACATCTATTATGTCTCCCGCTCCTGATGTTGTTCCTCGTGCATTTACTTCTTCTAACGGTACTCACATTGAAGCAAAACTCAATGATACGCAAACATATACTGCCAGCGCAAGCGTTGTTGCGAGTTGTCTCTTTGCATATATTGGGGGCAATTTCCCGAATGGAACAACGATAGAGTTTGATATCGCTGCCTCCGTTTCGTGAGGTGACAACAATGCAAAACATAAATGGTAATTACTTGTATTCTGCATTTGATGTCAATGGCGATAATATTCACCGGGCATTTGATGTAAACGGGAATGTAATTTGGAACGACTTCTTCTATGCCGTACATCTTGACATCGGCTCAAAATACATCTCTGCGGCAAGTATAAAATCCATCATTGATTCAATGGCAAGCGCATCAGAGAGAATATCAATCCTACAGTTGGATTTCTCAAAGAATCGCGGCTTTCGGCTTGCGCTGAATGACAGTACCGTAACAGCATCAGATGGAAACACATATGATTTGACTGACTGCTATGGTAACAGCAATTGGGATGACAAGGTAGACCCATCCAATAATTATTGGCTGACCGAAAGTGATATGACTGAGGTAGTCCAATATGCACACAGTAAAGGAATCGACATTTGCCCATGTTTCACAATGCCGGGGAATATGTTTGCCTTCATGAGAGCATTCCCTGATTTTTGGTATGCTTCAGATATTTGGGGACAGACAACGCTAAACTTCAAAAACCAAACAGCAGTCAATTTCATTGTTGCTGTTGTTCAAAAGTATGCACGATATTTCGCATCATTGGGGTGTAAATATTGGAATTTCGGGTGCGATGAAGTTGGGCAACAAAATGGAAATGGTTTTCAAACTCTGTATTCGTCTGGGCAGTTTGGCATTTTAACGAACTTCGTAAAAACAATTGCACAAACAGTTTCTGATGAAGGGCTTGCACCAAGAATGTGGAATGACTGCATTTTGTGGGCAGGAGATACAAGAGAGGAATACTCAATACCGAGGAGTATTCAAGTGTGTTATTGGACTATACTTCCAAGAACAAATATGCAACGCGCAGATGTGTTGGCTAACAATGGCTATAGCCTCATAAACTCACCAAACGGAATGTATTACTGCCCGGCGTCTTCTTACCCGCCGCTTTCGCAGGAGAAATTCAACAACTTCATCATCAATAGAACTACATTCCAAGACGGTTCTGTTGTTCCCGCTGCAATTGGGGCGATGTGGTGCATTTGGTTTCCGAATCCTGTTGGAATTACGGAAGCAGACGCAGTTTCAACTATCCAAACATATCTGTCATATTATGGAAATGCAATAAGGAGTTATGGGTGATGATAGAAACAGAAATTTACGCCAAGTGCCTATCTTTAGGCATGACAGCAGCTGGTGCGGCTGGGTGTACGGCTAACATCATGGCGGAATCCGCAGGCCGTCCGAACAACGTGGAAGACCGAAGCGGGATTGCTGATGAAACGTACACGGCGAACGTGGACAACCGAAGCTATGGCAACTTCACGGGGGACGCATACGGTTACGGCCTCTGCCAATGGACGAGCCGCGACCGCAAGAGAGCGTTGCTCGACTACGCGCAGGGCAAAGGCGTTTCCATCGGCGATGCGGCTATGCAGTTCCAGTTCATGGCGAGGGAGATGCGGTCAAGCTACACATACGTCTGGAACATCCTGACTCACACGGCAGACCCCTACGAAGCGGGGTATGTGATGTGTAAGTTCTACGAAATCCCCGCCGACACAGAGAGACAGGCTCAGTATCGTGGAAATCAAGCAAGAAACATTTATCAGCGTGGTTCTGGTACTACTCCTGTAATTCCTGACGATGGTTCAGATGAATATCCAGTCAAGGAAACGCAATGGCCTCCTCGCATGATTTGCAAGGGTATGGACGGCGCGGATGTGACCGTACTGCAAGCGCTTCTTGTTGCCCGCGGCTACGGCGTGAACGCTGTCAATGGCGTGTTTGACGATAGCACCGACAAAGCCACCCGGCGTTTTCAGTCTGACAGCGGCCTTGCGGTGGACGGCATTGCAGGCCCCAACACATGGACTGCGATTCTTCGGAGGTGAGAAAGCGTGAGCGACCCTGTTCTTATCGCCCTGATCACCGGCCTGTGCGCGGTGGTGGGGCAATGGCTGATTTCCAGATCCCAGAACGAAAAGCGGAAGGTTGACGATGCCATCCGGGACGCAAGGCTTGAAGACCGGCTGAAGTCAGTCGAGAAGAAGCTTGACGAACACAATGGTTACGCCTCCAGATTCGCCACGATCCAGACAGACATTGCAGTAATCAAAAACGACATCAAGAATTTATATAAGGCAAAGGAGTAAGCTATGACAAAAGATTTTTGGAAAGCTGCGCTGATCCGCGCCATTCGCACCATCTGTCAGACGGCGATTGCGACTATCGGCACCACCGCTCTGATCGAGGAAGTAAACTGGCTGTTGGTTCTGTCCTCTTCCGCGCTTGCCGGTCTGCTATCCGTTCTGAACAGCATTGCAACCGGCCTGCCCGAAGTAGAAGACTACGAAGCCAAGCACTAAAACGGCCCCGTGGGAACATCTCCCACGGGGCCATTTTTTATGCCTAAAACAGGATGCAACGGAGGATGCAATAGCATTCCTTTTTAATCCTTTTCTGGGTTTTGGAAGAAATAACGAAAAAGCCTCGAAAACATAGTGTTTTCAAGGCTTTCCCGTCCCTCGGTTTGGTGGAGATAAGCGGGATCGAACCGCTGACCTCTTGAATGCCATTCAAATAAAAGTGCTGATTTCATGCGGAAAATCGGCATTCAAGATGCAACGGGGATGCAATAGCTAAATCGCATCGGTTATTTTTCGCTTGTCTTCCAGCGTGGAATCTTCGTAGTACATCAGCATCTCCGCGCTGGCGTGGCCTATCAATTCCTGCTTGTCTTTCGCCGCACCTGGCACACGCTTCATCAGCGTTGCAAAGGTATGTCGGCACGAATGCGGGGTCAATCTGTGCCGTTTCTTGCCGCCGCCGACTTCGACTATCGGGTTTTCAATGCCGATTGCGTCCAGAGCGGCGTAAAACGCTTCTGTGAAGTCTTTCAAGCCATACTGGTTCCCTTTATCGTCCGGGAACAGATACCCGCCAGAGGCCGCAGAATCGCTCACAAAGGCTTTGATTTTGGGAGATACTGTCACTACCCTGTTAGTCCCCGCTTTCGTCTTGCCGCCTCCTACGATGCAGTTGCGCTTGCTGTCGTAGCTGTCAGCGGTCAAGGCCAGAAACTCCGAAGGACGGAAGCCCGTGTAAATCAAACAATAGATGTCTGTTGCGTGTGGTACTTTGCCACACGCTTTTTTTATTTTCTCGATCTCGACATCGGTGAACGCTTCGCGGTGCGTGGCAGCTTCGCCGTCAACCAGCAGGAACGGGGCCAGATTGAGATTATCGGGAATCGTTTTGCGCGGGATGCCGTACTTGTAGACCAGACCGCATACGGCCCTCATATTCTCCTTGGTGCGCTTTCCGTGCGGGCAGGCATCAATGCATTCTTGCAGATCGTCAACATCAATATCGGCCATTCTGAGGCCCCACACGGGTTCAAAATACTTCACAGCCGCTTTGTAGCAGTCAATCGTTGATTTCCCGGCCCGGTGCGTTGGGAGCCAAAGGTCATACAACTCTTTGAAAGTAATTGTTTTCTTCGCCTGTTTCTGCGGCGCTGCAAGCAAACCGGGGATAGCGTTGACGGCATCTTTCCTGCGGTCGAATGTCTTGCACCGAGTATGCCGCCGCCGCTTGCCGTCTGGCGTGGTGAAATAATTTACAACGACAACCGCTTTGTATCGTCCATTCGGCAACGCTATTATCGTTCCCTGACCGTTTCCACGCTTGCGGTGTGTGACTGTTTTCTCCTGCTTCTTGCCGCACCAAGGACAGTACACCGCGCCGTCAGGCAAGGAACCGTTGCATTTTTTGCAAGTGTTCATGGTTTATCCCTCCCCGGCGTTATCAAACCTTGCAAGCAAAGTCTTGATAGCGGTCTTAATGTCATCGTCTGCGTTGCGATAGCAGTAAATCAAACGCATTTCCTCGTCAGATAGGTCAATAGTTTCCGGGTTAATTGTTATTTCGCCACCCGTTTGCAAGAGTAAATCGCCCAATGATAAATACATTGTCTGCGCTAACTTTTTGTATGTTGCTGTATCTGGATTGAATGGCTCACCCTTGCTATTATATCCTCTTTCAATGTTTGAAATCGTCTGATTGCTGACACCTACAAGTTCGGCGAATGCTCTCTGCGACATACCCAGCCGTTCACGATAATCCTTTACCATCTTACCGAGTTCCATGTTATCGCCTCCTTTGTAAATAAAATTTTACAATAGTTACAAAAGAAAGTCAATGGGAAATTCGTCAATTTTTGTTGACAATGAGAATATGCGGTGATATATTTAGATTGCCCATTAAAATTGACATAACGGAGGTGATAAGGTGCTTAAGAACAGGCTTAAAGAGTTCCGCGAATCCAAGGGCATGACGCAGGAACAGCTTGCAGAAGCGGCAGGACTATCCCGGCAGACGATTTCCAAGATTGAGAACAACGAGGAAGTCAGCGTCAATGTTAAGACCA
>Ga0326511_10001715_pt1 | contig 18081 bp, 19 predicted proteins | sample 0_2496_0518_D_FD_203701 | JGI IMG/M metagenome (GOLD analysis project Ga0326511, IMG submission 203701) | Bovine rumen microbial communities from UC Davis, California, United States - 0_2496_0518 | ecosystem: Host-associated > Mammals > Digestive system > Stomach > Rumen | place: USA...
GGGTAAAGTTGGCATACATTGCGCCAATCAGATTTTCCGCTTCCTTCTGCGTGTACTCTGTCAGCGGCTTTGCCGGGGCAAGCTTGGCATCCGTCAGCGCCTTGACCTGTGCTTTCCAAATGGCGTTGTTTTCTGCCTTGCTGATTTCCCGCACAACCCGCAACGCTTCCCTCTCTTTTGCAAGGTACTCAAGCACCGGGGAAACGGGGGCGGGCGGCGTTTGCTGTGCCTGTTTCTGTGCGGTTGGCGGTACTTTTGCCGCCGTTGTTACCTCTGCTTTTGGTTGCGCCGGGGGCGGCGTTGCCTGTTTGGGTGAGTTTTTTGCGCCCTTTGGCGCAACCTCATGCACTTCCGCATCCGGGTCAACCATTTCAGCCGTTGGGATGCAAAACAACTGGAAAGCCGCATACTTGTATGCAACGGACATTGCCTTGTTGCTTGCCTTGTCTCCGCTGTCCATGCCCTCACCCAACACCACGCAAGACACGCTTGACCCGTCCGGCGCATACAGGGTGTATTTGATCTTCAAAATGGAGTACAACAGAGTCCCGCCGTTGCGCCCTTGCCGTTCTTCCCGTGTCTGCTCAAGCACTTCCGGGCAAAGAAACAAACCAAGCTTTGCCATAACCGGGTTCAGCGCATTCATGACCGCATCAATTCCCCGATACATAAAACCTTGCTGTGCGTTTTTGCTGTCTTTACCAATCGCACCAATCTCCCGCATTGCTTGACCAATCAAGCCGTAAATCTTTCCTTCGCTCATCGCCTTATACCTCCACGCTAAACTTCGCTTCCCGGTCTACAACATCAATGCCGGGAACAACCTCTCCGTCCTCTGTCACAACATGACCTTCAAAAATCGCTGTTGCGTCTTTGAGCCCTGCCCAATCCAATTCTTCCTTGACCTTGACAAACTGCGCCATACCGTTTGCCTTTGCCCAATCAATGACCGTTTTGTCATCACGCTTGTATTCCGGATTCTGCGTCTTCAAAACCAACTTGCCGCCGGGGAGCTTGTAGCTTTCCTGTGTCTTGCTCTTTTTGTGCGGCACGGTTGCAAAATACTCTGCAAGCATCCGTTCAAGGTTCATCGTGTCGAAGTCGGTCTGTTCCGTGATCTCCCGAATTTTGTCTTTGTACCACGCAACCCACGTGTCCCGGTCTGCCCGTGCTTCCTTGATCTTGCCCAAAGCCCATTCGGCTTTCGCATCTGTGTCAATGACAAACCCTTCGGCTTCAGCTTTCAGCAACTCGCTCATTTTTTTCTTTCCTTTCTCTTGCCCCTGTGTTATAATCGGGGCGAATGTGATTGCCCTTGCATTCCCCCGCTTCGGCGGGGCTTTTTTCATATCTGTACAAACCACGGGTATTCACCCCGCCTGTACCGCAACCAAACCCGGAAGCGGGCAAGCGGTGATCTGCGCAACCCCTTTATCCGTCCGGCGGCGGGGTGCATCAACTGCCACAATTCCATCCGTCAAAACCTCCTAATCTGCGTCCACACATCAGCGTCCAAGTTCTCTGCCGCTTCTTCAAGTGCGGCAATCCTGTGCGTTTCCGGGCTTCCCTCAACCTCTGCGGCGGCTTGTTGCAAGAAATCTTCAGCCTGTTGCAATGCGTGCGCCGCTTTGGTCAGCAGGTCAACCGCCGCTTTGGCGTGCGGGTCATCTTCGTTCAGTTCTTCCCACGCCATTGCGTCTGCCGCTTCCTTGATTGCGTCAACCTCTGCGCCTGTCATCTTTTCACCACCTTCCGCAACAATTGCCGGGTTTCGCTTTCCGGGGGCAAGGTCTTGCGCCGTTCCCATGCCGCAACAGCCCTTTCCGTAACCATCAGCGGGGCTTCCAAGTGTTCCATGTCCCGCATGTATTTCCGGGCGGTTGTTGGCTTGCATTGATACCGGGCGCATATGTCCTGCACCGAATAAAGTCTGTCCATGCTCAACCCGCTTCCTTTGTCATAAGGTCATCCACCAACACACCAAGTGCATCCGCAAGCCGCTTCAGCGTTTCCGCTTTGGGCGAAACTTCCCCGGTTTCAATCCGTGCAATTGTTACCCGGTGAACCCCGGAAGCTTCTGCAAGTTGCTCTTGCGTCATCCCCCGTGCTTGCCGTTCCTGTGCCAACCGTGCTATAACCCGCACCCCCTTCCTGTAACATATATGGTACACCGGAAGTCATTGTAACACATAAGGTACAAATATGCAATATAAAATTAGCCGCCTTGCTATTTACATTCATATTGCAATCTTGTAACATGTATGTTACAAATGAAAGGGGGCGTTTTTGTGCAGAATGATATTGGAAAACGGATTGCGGAGTTGCGCCGGGAACGGGGCATGAACCAAGAGGAGCTTGCAGAACTTGCAATGTTGCACCGTGTTACCGTTGCAAAGTATGAAAGCGGGCAGGTTGAACCGGGTGCGTTGGCAATCGGGCGCATTGCGGATGCTTTGGGCGTATCTGCGGATGAATTGCTGTGCCGGGTTGATAAACTGCCGCCCTTCATCAATATGGTCAAAGGCGTTGTACCGATTGTGGGGGAGATTGCGTGCGGGCAACCAATCACAGCGGAACAAAACATTGAAGGGTTTGCCGATCTTCCGGACGGCGTGACCGCCGATTTCGCATTGCGTTGCAAGGGTGACAGCATGAACCCTACATTTCAGCCGGGGGATTTGGTGCTGATACGGCAACAGCCAGAAGTACAACAGGGGCAGATTGCCGCCGTTGGCGTTGACGGGGAAGCCACACTGAAAAGGTTTTACAAGCACGGGGACGGAATCGTGTTGGTTGCGGATAATCCTGCATACCCGCCGCAAGTGTACCCGGCGGGAACGGATGTGCAGGTGTACGGGTTGGCGGTCGGCTTTGTCAGAATGTTTGGAAAGGAAAAAGCATGAAGAAATTGATTTGTCTGTTTGTTGCTTTTTTGATTATCCCCGCCGTGGCATCTGCGGTTGATGTGTCTTCCATCAATGACTATCTTTCCGTTTTTGGGCAACCGGAACTTGCGGACGGGAAATTTGACGGAAAATATACGGTTTACAAAGCGGGTGATTGCAATATTTATTTCCGTGAATTGGAAGATGATATAATCATTTATGTTGACGGGGACGGCGCAAATTATCTTGCCCTTTGCACAGCGGCGGCAATGTCTTTGGAAGAAGGCAACAGCGGTTTTGCGTACAATGCGGGCGTGATTCTGTCAAACTATCTGCTTGCGTGCGGTGGTGAAGACCATAACGCATATACGCAGGGCGGAAACCTTGTCATGTTTGTGCATCGAAACGGCGGGATAACGTTTGCTGTGAACAGGAAGTGACGATATGCCACGGGAGAAAAAGCAGAAATTGAAAAAACGCCCGGACGGGCGGTATGCGTGCAGGTATCACAACCAATGGTTCTATTCGTACGACCCGGATGATTGTCTGCGGCAACGGGAAGAGTTCAAGGCGGCTGAAAAGCGGGGGCGGCTTGCGGTATACTTTGTCAGCGGGTACGCAGAAAAATGGTTGGAACGTTCCCGCCCGGATGTTGTGCCAAGCACAATGACGGGGTTGCGAACCCACCTTGCCAACTTGACGGATGCGGTTGGCAACCTGCCGTTGTCTGATGTAAAGCCTTCGGACATCAAGGGCATTTTCTCAACCCGTTACAAAGGGCTTTCCAATTCATACATCAAGGCGGCGAAACAGCTTTATTGCGCCATGTTTGATTCAGCGGTTGCGGATGGGCTGATCTTGTCAAACCCCGCACGTGACCGCACGGCAAAGCCGCACAAAGGCACAACGGGCGGGCATAGGTCAATCACGGCGCAGGAAAGGGAATGGATAGAAACGCTTTGCACGGAACACAGGGCGTACCCGGTTGTTATGACAATGTTATATGCCGGGTTGCGCCCGCAAGAAGCAAAGGCGGTGAATATTGACCGGGATGTTGACTTCAAGAGGGAAATAATAACCGTGCAACAAACCGCCCACACAGACCCCGAAAACGGGCAGAAATACGCCTTTACAGGCGAGGGAAAGACAGACAAAGCAAACAGGTCAATCCCGCTGTTGCCCCCGCTGAAAGCTGCCTTGAAAGGGCGCACAGGGCTATTGATAACATCTGCGCACGGGAAAGCAGTCACGAAAACAACGTGGCGGGTTGTGTGGCGGTCATACGTGGCAAGCATGGAAAAGGCAATCAACGGGGTTGACCGCCGTTGGTACGGGCGCACAAGGGAACACAAAGCAATCCTTGCCGCCGGGGGCAAACTGCCGCCGTGGATACCGTTCACGGTCACGCCGTATGATTTGCGGCATTCTTTTGCAACCATGCTTCGGGATATGCAACCGCCCGTTGAACTGCATACCGTCATAAAATGGATGGGTCATGCGGACGCAACCATGCTTTTGCGCATATATGACAGCGTGACGGACAGCCGGGAAACATCGGAAGCGGAGCGGGTAAAACAGGCGTTTCGTTGTCAAAATGGTAGTCAGGATGAAAAAACAACCGCCGAAGCGGTTGATAAATAAAGGCATCCAGATTGTGCGGTCATGCGCTTCATACCCGGAGTGTCATAGGTTCGAGTCCTATCTGAGCCACACCACAAAGCCCCTTGCCACAAAAGGCAAGGGGCATTTCTTTTGCTTTGGGGCTATGGTCAAAAAGTGTCATTTCGGTGCATTTCGCACGGCGTTTGGTAGTCAATTTGGTAGTCAGAAGCAACCCGCAAAACCAATGTGCCTATCCTGCATCCACTCTTTGACAGCGCACACAACGGAAAAGAAGTTTTGATACCGGGCAACCTGCTTCAGCTTCCAACCGCCGTCATACCATTTCACATACAGGTGAAACGGGTTTATTGCTTGCTCATAATGCACAACGCACACAACCTTGAATCCCTCAACCTCAATGTCAAGAACCTTGTGCGTTTTCTGCTTCAATCCTGCCGCCATTGTTTGCCCTTTCTGCCGGGGATATGCCGCCCCGGCTCGGCATCTTGTTCAAATAGCCTTTTCTTCGACTCTTGCGTAAACCTTCGGTCTTCGGTTCATCTCTGATGCGGTTCTTTCAGCTTCGCCCTTTGTTGCGAAAAACCCGGTTCCGTTGATACCAACAAATGGTTGAATCCATCCGCTTCCGTACGCCACCTTTACGGCGTATGCCTTGCCGTTCGGGAAAAGCCGCCTTGCGCACGATTTGCAAATCAACCCTTTGCCGAATCCAATGTGCGCAGTTTTGTGCTTGTTGTACTTCGGTTCAAGCATCCGAATCTTGCCGATATACTTGCCGCCGTTCGTCCATCCGGTCTGCACGTATTCACCGATTTCCTTGCCGCATTCCGGGCATTTGATGATCTCACTTGCACTCACGTGCCTTGCCCCCTTTCTTCCACTCTTCAAGCTTCCGGGCATTCTCCCGTTCAATCTCAATGTGTACCCTGATTTTGTCCTTGATGCTCATTGCCCTTGCACCTTTCCTTTCTCCAACGCTTGGCGTTGGCATCCGGGGGCGGCGTGCGTCCCCGGTTGTCAGCGTCATGCAATCCACTTGACCCGGTTCAAAACCGTCTGATTCACGTTGTTGTACTCTTCGTGTGCCTTGATCGTGCCTTTTATCGTCACCCGTGCGCCCTCTTCCGGGTGTTCGTAATCATACCAACCGTGCTTTTCATCGTCTTTGAAGTGACCTTTTTCGGTGTACACCTTGCGCCGCAACCCGCCAACCGTCTTCCAAACAAGCGTGCAATTGTCATCCGTCTTGAAAACGTACCCGGTCACGGTGTCATTTGTCCACGGCGCACCAAAGCGGGGAACCTCATAGGTGAAAGTCCGTTCAATCGTCACGGTCATTTCGATTTTGTCACCAACCGTGCCGATAAAGTGCCCCCGGTTGCGCTCAATCTCTTCCTGCCGGATGCGCTCACGTTCTGCACGATCTGCCGCTTCCTTCTCCCGCTGTTCAGCCCACGCCTTTTCACGTTCTGCCCGTTCGGCTTCCCATTTGGCTTGCTTTGCCGCCTTGCGCTTTGCGTTTGCGGCATCGAGCTTTGCCCTGTATTCGGGGGTATACTCTTTGACAATCTCCCACACATAACCCGCCCCGCCGCACTTGTAGCAGGTTCCGGCGTATGTTGACCCGATAACGTTTCCGTTGCGGTCATGCTGAATTGAACCCCACCTGTAAATCCCGCTCCCGCCGCAACAACGGTCACACACAATCCGTGTGTTCCAATACTTCGTCCCGTTCCTGTCCACCTTGACCAACTGCCGCTTTTCCATTGCCATTGCTCTTGCCCTTCCTTTCTGTCCGGCGGTTCAGCCGCCCCCGCCCGGGGGTATATCTCCCGGGAACTGTATTGTAGCATGTATGCTACAAAAATACAAGAGGAAAACAGCAAAAAGAATACATTTTTTCATTATAAAGGCATAAAAAAAGAACCCCCGGCGTGAACCGGGGGCGGGTTTTACTTTATTCCTTGGCGGCTTTCGGTGCTTCGGGGATGCCCGTGGACAAAGCAAGCAGGATGGCGATAATAAAGCCAAGCCCGCCCGCCGAAAGGGCGGCAAGCCAATCAACATCCTTCAGCACAATTGCACCTGTGCCGATGTATGCAAGCATACTTTCGGCAAAGGTACGGATTGCACGCACAAGGGTTGCTTTCCAAAACTCCCAAGTGAACAAACCTGCATCATCCTTTCTGCATATCGTCAATGCGTCTGTGCGCATTGGCAACACTCGCTTCAACTTCAACAATTTTTGTTTTGAGTTCTCCAACGTCTTTTTGGATTGCCCTGTTTTCAAGTTTGATTTCGTCAATGCTCTGCCGGATATAACGCACATCGGCTGTCATTGTCGCACGCTCTGTTGCGGATGCGCTTGTGTCTTGGTTCTGTGTGCGGCGAAAGGACAGGGCGGTAAACAACAGCGCACAGAACGCCAACACAAGGGAAATGATTGTTTCGGTTGCCATACGGTCACCCCCTTTCTTCTGTCATGATCGAACCGGGGTATTGCGATATTAACGCATCCGCTTGCGATTTGGACAAGTGCGGAATTGTGACCGTATACAGGTGCGGCGTGCCGCCGTCAAAAAGAAGAAAGCGGGTCAGCATATACCCGCAAATGTTGTTCCATTCGATCTTCGTCCAGTCTGTCCCGTGATCTAACACAAGCACGGTTGTGCCGCACGGGATTTCCCAATACAGGCGGCAACTTGCAGAAGGTTTTGCACGCATTTTGACTGGCAATCCGTTGTCAGCGTAAACAACAGCAAATTCGCACGGTATCGGTTCCGGGGTAGGGGTCGGTTCAGGCGTGCCATACTCAACAGCATTCCAAAGCCCAACCCTATTCCAACCTCCGTTCTTGACGGTTTTGTTGTGGAACTCGCTTTCGCACACACACCCCCTTGACGAAGAAGAATGGATTGCGCCTTTGCCCTCTCCGGTAACAATGCCAATGTGCGAAGCATTGCCCATGCCGTCCGGTTTGTACTTTTCCGGTTCGCCGCCGTCCTGCTTCAGAATGAACAGGAAAGCACCCTTTGGAACTGTGCCATACATGGCAACACATTCTTCCGGCGTGCCAACCAACCCATTTTTCGCAACCTCTCTATACCATGCGTTTGAACCGGGCAGGTTCTTTTTTATGCCGCAATCGGCAAGGCACTTTTCAACGAACGCTTGGCAATCAAGTTCGGAATAGGGGATACCGATATACTGGAAACCAACCTGTGCAAGGTCTGAACCGTTTGCCTTTTTACCCACGCACGCACCTTCCTTCCGTTTTGGTCTGTTTCGGGGCGTTTCAGCTTTTTATCAACTATTTAATCATACGCAAGCAGACCGGGCTGAAATCGCTTGAAAAGTGCCTTAAAACGCATTTGCGGTTTCAGCCCGGTTCTAACTTAAAGTCCGATTTAAGTTGCTTCGCTTTAGCCTTTATCAAACACATTACCCATATAATCAACGATATAACTAATCTGTTTTGAACGTGGGGCAGATTCAAAACGTACTTTAAAGAATTGTAACTGTCCTATCGTTTCCTGTTCCAACCCGTTTCATGTACAGCTTTTTATCCGTGAAATCAGCAACACACAGGTCAAATGTAAGAGTGTTTCCGTTTGTCGCATTTGCTGTTAATATACACGGAATATTATGGACTGTTCCGTTCCAATCGCTGTGCATATGACCCGCAATGCAGAATGATACTTCCCCAGTTTTCTCTGCATACGAATAAGTTTGACCATCTATGATTACAGATTCACGAAGATTATATTTTTCAGCTATTGTAAGTATTTGCTCTGTAATCGGTTGCGTTGTCCCAACGGCTGATGGAAACAAAATATGAAGCGCAATAATGATATGCTCATCATTATTTTGCAAAAGGCTTTGCGCAAACCATTTTAGTTGTTGAGTCTGATATAATTCTACCGCTTCACTTTCTGTTCCGGTATCAAATATGTACCATTTACTTAATTTGGTTTCAAATGAATAATACATCCTGTTTTCTTCCCGGAACTTGTCCGTGAACATTTTTAATACATCGTTATCAATTCTTCCCGTTCCGGTCTGACTCGACGGAGTTTCCTTCCCTTGATAGTTCGTGTCATGATTCCCGTTAATCGGGTAATATCTTTTGAACTTCTTCCGCATAAATCCATCAATATACGTTAGTTTTGAAGCCGCTACAGTTGGCACATCGCCGTTTCCAAGCCAGTCCCCACCGCAAAGGCAGAATGACATCGGCGAAGCATTATATATTGCTTCCATTCGGTTAATATACGGTATTGTTGCCGAAGTCATTCCTGCACCGCCGCCACTCTGTACAGCAAGATGAGGATCAGTAAAGAATAAGAATTGTTCATTATTTCCGCTTGTATCCAATACGATTTCGTTTACATCATCTGCGGCATCAGTAAAGTTTTCCTCATTATAATCGGAAATAAAAGTGTTTTCTTGTACTGTTGTGCCATCAAATGGTTCTTCTGACGAAGCATAAATAATAATTTTTGCATGACTGATTTCTATCCCTGAATTTAAATGCAAATAGCATCTGCTTTTAATATACCCGCTGTTAAATTTAACCTCCGTCTTAACATTAGGATATACTTTCGTTGTTGGTTGTTGAACAGCCCCGCCGTTTGTTGATGCACCCGGCTGAAGATATATATTTGTATTATCCGTCAAAGCATCCGGACAATCCAAATACATAATCATATTTTCGCTTGTTGGGAATGTATTAAATGCAAGTTCAAAATTAGTATCTGCGCTTGCTGTGCCGTCCAATTCAATCGAATTATCAGACAGCACCTTTATTTTCATGCCGTTTGTTTCTCTGTCTGTATAATTCAGCTTGAACACATTCCCAGCACCTATTGCTTTAATTGCTGTTTGATTTGAATATGCAACATTGCCGATCTCATCAATCTCTATTTCCTGATCTCCGTAAACTTCTATTGTAAAGTTATACGATGTCCCACTAACATAAGAACGTATCTTATATACATCAAAAGGTGCTGTAATTGTAATACTGCCTTTTGCCTGACAAGTTCCCTTATATGATTCGCTTCCAGTTTTTGGAACAAGATTTACGGAAAAGCTACCAGAAGATGCGTTGCTTGTTATCTTAAATACTCTTCCGCTTTTAATAATCGGGTTCAACTCAAAATAATGTATTGTATCACTTGTGACGGTTTCCTCATGGTTATGCTCAAATCCGACCGTACCGTAACGTAAATCATTGATTGCATTTTCCGTCTTCTCTGTCAGGCTATTCGGATTAGAAACATTAACGGTAAACTTCCATTGTGTACCGGAAACATAACTCCTTATTCCATATACATCAAATTCGGCTGTAATTTCTTTTTCATATCCGGCAACAACGCTTCCCTCATTTGAATACGTTCCATCTGCCTTTTTAAGTAATAAAGTCCACTGTCCTGCCGTTCCAATATTCTTGATTGTAAATGTTGTCCCAGACTTAATTATTGGCAAAAAGTCAAAATAATGGGTTGTATCGCTTGTTACCGTTTCTTCGTGCGTATATTGGATGCCTACATAGTCAAATATCCTGCCTGTAACATCATCGAAAGCACTCTTCAAATCATTTATAGCTTCAGATGCTTTATAAAAACTCAGTCTATAATCAGACAATTTGACGCTTAGTACAAGGTTGATATTTTCTTCTGCTGTATAACTATATTCTTCAAATTGCTGTGTTGAAGATGTTTTTTGAATTACTGTAATACTATCTCCAACGCTAACACTTGATGCGGTTGTCGATCCAATAATCGTTATATTATTGTTATTCGTTCCAATTTTCACAGTCTCACCGGCAAGGATTGGAACAAGTGCGAATCCTGATAATGAACTGCTGACAATAATTCCGCTTGCATTCACATAACCATTTTGCCAAATAACAGACTTTTCAATTATTGTAAGCCCTTTATCGTCTGCATATGCTAAAGCGCTCTTTAAGTCACTAACTTCATCCGCAATCCGCACCCGTGTCCAATGTGAAGCCGTCCACGATTCAGCGGTTGCAATCGGGGTTGTACACCGATAAAGCAGGTCGTTATAAATCGTGTATTTCCCCACGGGAACCGGATATGTCAAAGAACCGTATTCAACCGCCATGTTTGCGGCGTTGGCAGTCACAACAGCTTGCATTGCGGCGTTGATCGTCTGCGTCCAGTCCGTCACAGCAGAGCCGGGGGAAACTTGGCTGTCCGTCCGTGCCTGTTGTACGTTCGCCGCAACCGCCGCAAGGGTTGTAACCGTGCTTCCGCTTGTCAGAAATACGGAAACAAAGATAATGCCGGGTTGATATGCCGCCGCAGGAATCAGCACAGAAGCACGGTTTCCGGAAAGGGAACCCGTGCAAGGAACCGTTGTGCCGTCAGGAAGAACAGCATACCCGGAAACCGTCCCGGACAGGGAAGCGGCAACCCCGTTATTATATACAACAACGCCGATCCGGTTCCCGTTTGCATTATTGCTAAACAGACTCCCGTCAAGGTGTTGTACTTGAACCGCCTTTTGCAAATCCTGTTCAAACCATGTTTCAATGACTGCCATGTTATCACCTCACGTTAATTGACCTGTTGCACATTGGATGATACCGCCGCAAGGGTTGTGGTAACAATTCCGTCTGTCAGCATAATTGAGATAAAGATCGCACCGGGGAGATACGCCGCCGCCGGAACGGTCACGGATGCCTTGTTTCCCGATCTCGTTCCTGGACAACGTACTGTTGACCCATCAGACAGAACAGCGTAACCATTTACAGACCCGGAAAGCGTAACGGGTTCGCCGTTGTTGTATACCGCAACGCCAATCCTGTTCCCGCTTGAATTGTTGCTGAACAGTTCGCCGCCTATATTGTGAACCTTTACAGGCTTTTGCAAATCCTGTTCAAACCACGTTTCAATCATCGCCATTATTCATCGTTCCTTTTTCCGGTTCTGCATCAGCGTTTTCGTTCAGATTTTTTATCATCTGTTTACACTCTTCAATTTGCTTGTCCTTTTCGTCAATGGTCTTTATCACATCCAGTTTCAGCTTTGCTATTTCCTGCGCCATGACGGAAAGTTGGCTACAAAACGCAATCCGTTGCCCGTCCATCAAGTGTTTCGGAAGAAGGTTCAATTCATTTATAAGCCTGTCGAAAACTTCAAACATGATAATTCCCCCTGTTTTTACTTTTTGCTCGGCAAACTGTATGCGTCTGCTTGCGTTGTTTGATACCATCCAGTTCCAATGTTCATATAACTACCTTGGTGATTGATATAATGTGCGTAATTGCTTCCGCCGTATGCGCCGCCGCCGCCAATTGCTGATCTTGTATATCTTGTTACTTCCGTTGCGGCATCAATACATTCGTTCCAACCGTTTTTGTATGCTGTATCTGTGAAGCTGTTTTCAATTCTCGCACGAATTGTCCCGTTGGGGTCTGTAACATACGCCGCCGCTGAACTAATGTGTATTGTAAATGAACCCGTTGCAACGTTGCCGCTTGGGAAATTGTCAGCCGGGCTTCCTGTAACTGTATACGTTGCTACTGTTCCTGAATTACTGCCGCCATACGCTGTTTGAAGCGTGGCGGCTTTGCTAAAATTTACAGAATCACCGTTTGCATAGGTCAACGTTAGTGTATTCCCGCTCACCGATGCTGAAACAATTGGGTTTGAAATATCGTTTCCATCCGCATATACTGCTTCCGCATCAACAAACGTGCAATAAATGGAATCGGCATCCGTTTGCCCTTCTACTTGTAATGAGCCAACAGTAACTTCATACGCCGCAAGGTCATTCACAATTCCGGCAACATCAATAACATCCGCTTTCAGTTTTAATGATGTTTGTCCGTTAATCGTTGATACCATCACGCCGCCCGTCAAATTGCCCTTGTCCCACACGCCAACAATTGCGGAGTCCCGTGTAACATATAAGCCACCCGCATTCTTTATCACAAGCCGTCCGCTTGCATCGTGTTCCAGATCTCCGGCAAGCGTGTACGCCGTGTTCGTTGCGGATATATTTATATGGTTTGCGTTGATATATGCGGTTGATTCATACGAACCGGATTCACCGCTTTTATTGATTGCAAGCCCGATTTCCCCGGCTTTGATGTAATTATTACCGTTTCTGGTTCCGACAACAAGGGCAATCATGTTGTCCGTTTTTTCTATAGATGAATACGTTTCAACTTCCTTGAATTCTTTGTTGTCCTGCCCTCTGCCGCCGCCACCGCCGCCGCCCCCGGTTGCCTTCTCCATGCTTTCCCGGTTAATATAAATAATGTTCGGGATGTATGCCCCGATCTCCGGGCGGGTTGCTGTCGGGTCTATCAAATCAACATCGTTTTTGATAATTTGCAGATAGAATTTTTCCCCTGTTTCCGATATCTCCACAATCGCCATATCATGCAAGCGAATTGGCTGATCTTTATAGCCAAGCCTGTAAAGATCACTCACCGTTCCGGATATGCTGATTTTCGGGGAGCTTGTCAGCTTCAACGCTTCCCATGTCTTTTCAAGCAGAACAGCCGGGTCTGTTATATCCCCGTTTTGGTAGAAACCAAAGCGTGGTCTTCCGTTCCTGCCATATAGCGCAGTCTTTGCCGGGTCTTCCAGATAGGTCTGTCCGGCGGGTTTCGCCGGGTGTGAGCTTGTAGCCGACCAAACAACGCTTGCAAACGTAACTTCCACCCTTTGATCGTCCGCCCCGCTTTGCGTCTGCTCTACCGTGCCGCCGTAACCATATAACGCCGTCAGGGTTTCCGAATCGTCATATACAACGGATGAATCCGACATATTTTTATCAATGGACAACCGCAGACCACGCCATGTGCCATTGCTTTCGATCACATCAAGAAATCTTCCCGTAATAGCCCCGGCGGCGTTAACCGTCACCCTTGGCATAATATAAACATTCCAATTTTGAGCAATCACGCCAACCGCTTGCCATACGCTTCCCCGTGCGATATCCGCAGAGGATGTGCGTGTAACCGATACATTGCCAACCGCCCAAAGCGTTCCTGTCAGGGCGGTTGCCAACGCTTGCGCCGGGGTTTTGTCCGTGATTTCCTGCGTGTTGATATGCTCATCAGATAATTCTGAAACCGCAATGTGTTCCGCAATAATCTGTTGGTAATGATCGGGTTCAATATTGCTCACGTTCCGGATTTCAAAAACTTCAATGCTGTTCGTTGCCGGGTCACGGAAGGAAATGCGTTGCCCCCGTTCGATTACCTTTCCAGAGATGTATGGAAATGTTGCATTGACCGTGTATTCTTCTTGTGTCCAATTGCCCTGTTCCATATCGTCCCGGATAAACAACACAGCCCCGGCGGGATTCAAAAACGTTGTTTGCATCTATTCCCACCTCTCCCGGAAATGTATCGTTCCCGTTCCGCTGATCGTCTGCCGCCCCGTTTTCGGGATAACGAAAGACCCGGACGGTTGATAGTATTGCATGATTGACGCACTCCCAACCTGTGCCGTTTGGTCATTCAGGTCTATCACCATAGCCCCGGCGGGAATCGTGGAGAATGTCATTGATTGCGCACCGTTGGAATAGGTTTGGTTGCTTGCGGCGGCTGTCAACGTGCGTTCAATCCGCATCAGCGGGGGTGCATCTCCAAGAACATTGAACGCCGTCCCGCAATTGGCTGTTTTCTCTTGTTTCCGTGTCCAATACGGATTATTGAAACAAGTAAACGTTAACCGCAACTTGTTTTCCCACCAAGCACGGGTTGACGGTTCCGGTTTCCCGGTGCATACACATTGCAGATAACGCAACGGGTCTTGCGGAAGTTCAAGCATGTATTCGGCATCAGTCTTTGCCCACACGGACAGGTTGCGGAAAGCTTCCTGCCGCAACACTTTGTTTTTTTCCAGTATGGCAAACGTTACAACAACCGTGCGTTCACCGCCGCCCATGCGTACAAACTCAGAACCGAACCGGATTGCACGGGGACGCACAACGGGGTTGTATCTGATAGGGGACACCTTTATGTCCTCAATCATCACGGGCGCAACGCTGTCAATGGAAACGCCATTAAAAACGATCATCCTTGCCACCCACTTCGCTGAAGTTGTCTGTATGATTTGCCCTGTTGATCTGAAATAACCTGCCCAACCGTGCGCCCGTCAAGGTAAACATTGCCGCCGGGCTTTACGTTGTCACGCATCACGCCGCCAAGGGCTTCAAGGTCGAACCCGGCAACGCCGCCATTGCGCAATGCGTTCCAGATCTGGTTTTCCTGCGCTGTCAGAACCCGTTCTCCCTCATGCAACCGTGCGATATAGTCATCATGCGGGACAAGCGGGATACCCATGCGCCCGGAACCTTCGGTTTTGCCTGTGCTTGTGGTGAATTGGATACTTCCGAACCCGCCGAAATCAATATTGACACCGTATCCGTTCAGCCGTTCCAGTTCCGCAATAATGCTGTCAACCGCCCCGGACACTTCGGAAACGTGGTCGGAAATGCCCTGTGCAATGCCGGAAACGGTTGCGCCGGAATTGGCGGCGGCTTCGCCTTGCAGATCAAGGGCGGCAACCGCTTCTTTCGCCTTTTCCGCAAGGCTTTGATATGTTTGATCAACCGTCAATTGTTGGTTGGCGAGTTCACTTGATAACGCCGCTTTCTTCTCTTGGATTTCCTGATACTTGGCGTTGATCTCGTCAACGGTCTTGCCCGTCTTGTCATTTACAAGCGCATCAAGGTATTCCGCACTTTCTACGGAACCGTCTGAAAGCTCTGCAAGCAGGTTGCTATCCACGCCAAGTTCACGGGCTTTGCGGATGTTGTCAAGGTATGCGCCAAGGAACTGTGATTGCGTTTCAAGGTTTTTGTATATGTCATTCGTTCTAATAAGGCTTTCATTGGCTTTGTCAATCTCTGCCTGTAGCTTTTTCCATTCATCCGAACCGGCCTTGTGTTTTGCCTGTTCGTTTGACAATTCGGTTATTTTCTCAATCTGCTTACCGTATGCTTGATAATCCACCCTGTTCAAGCTGTGCGCAACACTGTCAACCGCTTGCCGTGCGGCATCGTGTACACCTTTTGCGTAATCCTCAAGGGCTTTCAACGCTTCGTCAGCGGCGTTTACAACAAGTTTGATATTGTCTGCGTTGTCAATCCAGAATTGATCACTTTCATCTGCCGCTTGTTCGATTGTTCCGGACATTTCGTCAACTGTTGCCCGGTATTCGGCAAGTGCTTTTGTTGCTTCGTCAAGTGCGTTCTTTTGCAGATTGTATGCATCTTCTGCGGCATCCGCTTCCTTTTTAAGGTTTTCAAAATAGTCAGTTTCCCGGTTCAGCATGGCTTTGTCTTCTGCGCTTAATCCTTCAATATCACCAAAGCCACGATATACAGACCCGTCCTGATTAAAACCAAGCTTCATTCCATATTGCGCATAAAGCTTTTGAAGCTGTTCAAAGCTCTTCCGCATTCTGCGCTGTGCAAGCGCCATATCAAGTTCAAGCCCCGGAAGATCTGCGAAGCGGGAAGAAAGTGCGCTTTCCTTTTGCTCAACAGCACCAAGCAATGCAAGTTTTTTTTGCCCGTCTTCCCACGCTTTGATATATTTCTTTACTGCATCCGTGCCGCCCTTGATTTCTCCCGTTTCCGTGTTGATAATAGAAGACAATCCCGGAATTGTTTTGACCAACCGTTGACATGTTTCAAGCCAAAGGGCTTGTTCCTGCGCCGTTTTGTTGGTCTTGTTTCCAAGTGCATCAACAGCCCATTGCAGAACGCTTGATTTTTGCTCGACATCGTTAAACCCGTCACCAAGCGCAGAGAAAAACGCCGCCCCGAAGTCTGTATTTTCAAGCCCCGGCAACCCCTCTTTGATTGAGTCAATCAGAGTCTTCCATCCTGCGGCATCATCCGGGTCAAGCTTGTTTGCGCTTTCCGCAATACCATCAAGCCACGCTTTTGCACCGTCTGCGTCCGTGCCTTGCACAGCCGCAAGCACTTCAATGTTATCTGCAAGTGTGGAAATGAAATCTTTGACAACGCCCGTTTTGCCTTGGTCAAGGTTGATCTCCGCAAGCCCGTTTGCGATCTGCTGAACCCTTGACCCGGCTTTGTCAGCCTTTGAACCGCCGATTTTATCAAGTTCATCGGTCAATAGCCGTGCTTGCTCTGCCGTTTCTTGAATCTGTGCAAGTTTGGTTTCCGTCTGCAAATCAATATCGGCAAAATCGTCCAAGACGGTGCGCTTGCTGTCATCCGGGGTTAGTGATTCAATAAACGTGTTCAGAAAGCCAGTTGCTTCGGTTACAATATCAATGAACCCCTTGCCGAGTGTTGTTTTGAGTTGGTCAACGTTTGTTTGAAGCTTCCGCACGCTGTTTGCGTACCCATCCGAAGTGCGGGAAAAGTCGCCCTGTGCGTCTGCCGTTGCTTGCATCAGATATTGATACCGCAACATGGTCTGTTCGCCTTGGTTCATTTGGTCAAAGGTCTTTGACAAACCCTGTTGCAAAGCAAAGGCGTTCAAGTTGGCAACGGACATATTGATTCCAAGTTGCTTCAGCGGTTCGGTTTCGCCGCTGATACCAGAACGGATTTTCTGGAAAGCCGTGTCAAAGTCAAGGTTGTAAAAACTTGCCATGTCAGCGGTCAACCCGGCAAGGTCTGTTGACATATCAACAATTTTGTTCCCGGATAAACCTGCTGATTTCATCATTGCGCCAAGCGTGGAAGTGAACCGCTTTGCCTGTGTTTCCGTCAAGCCAAATTGACTTCCGGCGGCTTTTGCCCATGATTCAATTTTGCTTGCGCCTTGCCCGAAGGTCACATCAACAACGTTTTGCACCTCTGCCAAATCGGAAGCCGCCGAAATTGCGTCTTTGCCAATGTCAAGCAACGCATTTCCGATCTTTACGGCACTAAACCCGGCAACAAGTTTTTTCAGCATCCCGGAGAAATGATTGTTGATATTGTCTGATGACTCTTTGGCGGCATTGTCCCATTTCCCGGTTTCCTGTTGAATTGCCCGTGTTATGTCTTTGATGTCCGCAATAGCGTGCCGCCCGTCTGCGGTAACCTCAAAAACAATTTGTCCGTCATTTGCCACCCGTGTTCACTTCCTTTGCTTCTGCCGCCTGTGCCTTTTGAATCATGCCCATCAACCCGGCAAACACGTTTGACACATCGGTTTCATATTTGCGTGCTTGCTCTTTTTCGTTCAAGTGCAATGCAACGCTTTGTTTTGCTTTCATCAACCATTCCCGTTCCTTTTGGTTGTACTTGGTTGCGGCGGGCATTGGTCTTGCCCGGATGCCAATGGTTTCTTCATACCTGCACCCGTCCGGCAGGAATTGCAAAAGCTCGACAAACTCAAACCAATGCAGGTCATCCCGGAAAAGGTCAATGCCGTACACCTGCCGGAACGCCGTGCGTATCAGACCCGCATCTTGTTCATAGCTTGTAAGGCGTTTTCCGCCCGTTTCCGGGGTGCTTGGGAACAGGGTGGAACATAATACGGAATAAACCTTTGCGGCGCTTTTAGGGGCGTTTTTGACGCAACAGCGGGCGCACAAATAATCCCGTGCGTCCGGCA
>Ga0326511_10001716_pt1 | contig 18074 bp, 40 predicted proteins | sample 0_2496_0518_D_FD_203701 | JGI IMG/M metagenome (GOLD analysis project Ga0326511, IMG submission 203701) | Bovine rumen microbial communities from UC Davis, California, United States - 0_2496_0518 | ecosystem: Host-associated > Mammals > Digestive system > Stomach > Rumen | place: USA...
TGTCATAAAATTTCCCCCCCCCATTTTTTAATAATCTAAACGCCAACAAATGCTGTCGTAAAGTTTGTTATAGTTTTCGTTATAATCTTCCATGAACCAGTCAAAAAGTCCGTGATATTCATCTAAAAGTGTTCTCATTACTGCTTTTGTAGGTTCAAAAAGTCCTAAATCATTTTCCCCTTGCATATAAATATCGTAAATAATGTTTGTTAAAGTTTCTTCTTGTGTGTCGGTTAATTCAACTTTTTCAAAATCTTCCCAACCCAACATATTGTCTATTTCTGCTGATATTTGTAGTTTACTTAAAACTGCCCACTCACTCTCGTTTAGTTCTTTTGCTAGTTTTTTAGTTGTTTCATTAAATGCTTTTAAATATTTATTCATTTCTTTTTGCTCCTTTTTATTCTGTTATAAGATTTTTATCTAAATCTAGTATTTGTTCTTCGTATTCTTCATACTCTCCATCACAATAACTGCCATAACAAATAGCAAATTCTTGTACATATATTTTGTCTATGTTATGTTTTTTTGCATATTTTTTTGCGTCTTCAAAAGTATCAAATTCTTCATAATCTTCATCATCTTCACTTTCTTTTACAATAAAAGTTGCTGTACCATTTTCTTCTGCTTGTTCAAGTGCTTTAAAATATTCGTCTTCTAATTCTTCATAAATAGTTCCCCACATATTATGATTTTCCCCCTTTTTTTAATTTTCTTTTGCGTATTCTCTAATATCTACAACCTTGCAATCTTCTACTCTAAAAGATTTTAATATAGTATCTATAAACTCTTGTGCTTTTTCTTTTGTTTCAAATCTTTGTTTTATACCATCAATACAAGTTGTGTGATAAATAGAATTGCGTGTGTGCTTTTTCATAAAGCTTTTTCCATAATTTGAGATATATTGAATAACAAAATTTTTCTCTTTTGGTTTTCTTTCTTTTGCATTAAATTTAACAAATCTAAAATTGCTCCAACCCCAATCTTTAAAATGCTCTTTTGCTTTTTCTATGCTATCAAAAACAACCGCTTTGCTTTTATCTTTTTCAAAAGTGTGAGAATTTAATGATGTTAAGTATTCGTTGCCATATTTTACTAATATTTTGCCTTTAATATCTGTGTTATATGCTTTAAGTGGTTTAATAGTATTCCAACTTATACAATAGTAAATACTTTCACTTTCTTTTTTGTTGTTGTATCGTTCTTGTGCTTTAACTATCCATTGTTCAAAACTTTCATTGTCTTTGATATACTCGTTTAGTTCTTGGTGGTTGTTATGGTTTTCCCAAACACTTAAACTACATTGTGTTATGTACCCCGTGCTTTTATAAATTTCTTCAATAGTTAATGCTTTTTTTATTCCCGTGTTAATAAAATCTGTTAAGCCTTTTGAATTTACCCATTTGCCATTGCATTTAAAAAACTCATCATAAGTTGTTTTTTCTATCCAATCTTTTTGTATTCTTTCTTTTAATTGTTCTTCTGTAAGCCCAAATAAATTGTTTGATAGCAAAGTCCAATCCCTTTCTCTTATTTCTTTACCATTATAATACATTGTACAATTATTACTGCCCATTAAAACAATAGGTAGAATATAATTTTTAGTTTTAATAAATTGTTTTCCATAAACTATTTCGTAACTCATTTTGTACCCCCTTTGTTAATACCAAATAATCTTTTCATTAAATTCCAAAACTTTGATATTGTTTTCTCTTAAAATATCTTTTACAAAATCAATTTTGAACCACTCATCAATATTTTTATCTTTGTGTTTTTCTAAAAACTTTAAAACTTTTTCGTTGTATTGTAATTCTTCGCCGTTCTTTTTTAAATGTTCTTCAATAGTGTTAAAGCACAAGCAATCATCCCACGCAAAACAACTATCTTTAATTAATTCTGTAACATCTTCTTCTGTTATTAGTGTTCTTTCATTTTCTGCCGTATCTTCTTCATAATCTCTAAATTTGTACAAATACATTTTCTTATTCCCCCTTTGTTAATACCAAATGTTTATTTCTTCAAACTTAAATACTTTAATGTTGTTCTCTTGTAAAACTTCAAGTGCAAATTCTGTTGCGTTGCCCAATATTGTTATATCATCTTCCAAATGTGAATTTAAAAATTTTACAAGTTTACTATCGTATTTTGATAAGTCCAAATCCCCACTCTCTAAAATCTCTGCAATGTTTTCATAAGCACTACCGCAAGTATAAGCGAAAAATTCTACACTATCTTTTATTAATTTCCCTACACTTTCTTCTGTTATGATAAAATCTTCATAAGTTACAATATCTTCATCGTTATCTCTTAATCTATATAAAAACATTTTTATTTCCCCCTTTTTATTCCAAAATTTGTACTGCCTATTGTTTCTTTTTCTTTGTACCCTTGACAATCTAAAAGTTCTTCATCGTTTTCCGTACACTCATAAATATATTTTGCGGTGTCTTCTGTTGTTTCTAGTGAGTTGTAGAAATCCAAAGCTTTTTCTCTTATATCTTCTTCTTCATATTCTATATGTTCAATAGGTTGTTTGGTTTCTTTGTCTAAAAGTTCTAACCCCACTTTATAGTAAACGCCATTATCTTGCATATCTTCTCTTTGTAGGTTTAAAATTTTAACTAATAGTTCCGTATTGTCTAGTGCGTGATCTAATATTTGTGTATCTTCCGCATATAATTTTTCGTTTGTAATTTCATACTCTATTTTATCTCTTAAAGCAATTAATTCTTCATAATCTTTACTAATTAGTTCAATTAATCTCTTGCAAGACAAGTTGTCTATTAAACAATAGTCGCCAAAATCTGCCAAAATTTCTTTAAACTTTTCATTATTCATAATAACTTTCCCCCTAATTTTTAAAATGGTTCTTTTTGCTTTACAGCGTCTTCAAGTATTGTAAAACAATCATCATAAGAATAAAAAATATTGTAATACTCGGGATGCCTTAAATTCCAATAGCAATTTGTTAAAAACTCTAAAACATTTTTGTCTTGTGCCAACAAAGAATTAAATTGTTCTTTTTGCTCATCTGTTAAAAAATCTTCATCTTCTTCAAAGTTGTCAACAACATAACTTAAAAATTCCCCAAAAGTTCCATATATCGCAAGCTTAAAACTATCATTGTAAATATCTTCTTTGCTCTTTGCCATATACTTTGTTTTAATTTCTTCAAAGTCATTATCTAATCTTTCTTCTAGTTTGTAATATAAATCGTTCCTATCTTCTAATATATCTTTTTGTGATTTTTTTGCAATTTCCCCTTTAAGTGATAAGTTGTTGTTGTTTGTTTCTTCATCTTCATATAAGGTTAAATCTTCATAACCTTGTAAATATTTTTTATCCATAATTTTATTCCCCCATTTATTCTTTCTCTATATGTTTTGCAAATGTTTCTGTAATATTTAATATTTTGATTTTATTTTCAGTTGTTTTTTCGTATTCTATTTTCAAAAATTCGTTAGTGCTTATTTGCGTGTAAAAAGTATTGTCCTTGTTTTTGTTTATTGTAAAAATTTTTCTAACATAATTGTTTGATTTTGTAATCGTTAAAATTTCGTTTGTAATATCTTCAAAAGAGTTATATTCTTTCTTTTTTATTGTCTGTGTTAAATCTTCAACAGAGTTTATTTCATTGCAATTATTAAAATTAAGTGCTTTTGAGTTTGCGTTTACTTTTCGCAATGCAAGAAAAATATCATCAGTTTTATTTTCTAAAAAATCTTCTACAAGTTCTAATGTATCTTCAACACTGCTACATTTATTGTTTACAAAAATTCTTGCAAGGTCTAACTCTTTACTTTCTATATCCATTTTCCAACTTTTTAATATATGGTCATTAAGTAACGGGTATTTCTTTTCATTTTCAAGTTCTGTGTTTATTGTTTTTATCAACTCTCTTGTTCTTTTTGCGTTTTCTTTTATTTGATTTAATAGTTCCTTTGCTTGTTTTTGTGTTTGTAACTGCTCTACAACTTTTGTTATTTCTGTGGTGTTAAGACATTTTTGTTTTGCTTGTAAAATTTTAAAATCTAAATCTTCTTGCTCATCCATATCTTTTGCGGTTTTATTCTTTTTTAATTCAATATCTTTTGCTTGTGTTAATAATTTTAGCAAGTTTAATTCGTTTTTTGAAAAATTTATAAGTTCCATATATTTGTTAATCCCCCTTTTAAGTTTTTAGTTTTTAAACTTTTTGTATTCCTATACCATGAGTAGTTGTAATTTCCCATTTGTACTCACTATTCTTGTTTAAAAATTCTCTTAACTCTTGTATATACTCGCTATAATCTTTAAAGTCAAAAAAGCAAGTGCCTTTCATATCTTTATCAATTATTTCTTTAACACTTTCTAAAAACATATCAAAATCTTCTCTTGTTGCTTGCATTGTTGTTCCCCCTTAATCTTCTATATCAACATTTCTTTCTATTGCGTTCATCAAGCAATTATGCCAATTATCGCTATTGTCTAAAAAGTTTTCATAATCTTCTAAAATTGCGTATCTAGTTTCATCATCTATAAACAGAGGTGTTTCTCTATCTTCGTTTATAAAATCAATTTCGTTGCTAATTTCCATTAAATGTATATCGTGCATATATTCACAAAATACTTGATGTTGCAAAGTCGCATTTTCTTCCAACAAGTATAAAACATCTTCAACATCTAGTGTCGTTTTGTTATTCTCTCGCATATATTTTTCTATAATTTCTCTTTTAATATCGTTCATTTTAAATTTCCCCCTTTGTTAAATAGTGTATTCTTCTAACAATTCTCTAATTGTATCTGCAATTTCTTTATCGTTGTTTTTCTCTGCAATTTCTAAAAGTTCTTCAAGTTCCCCACTATCTTCGTAAGAACAATCAATATCTCTGCCTAATAGTGTTGTTAATTTTTCTTTTAAAGTATCTATTTTGTAGTAATCTGTGTCATCTTGTGTAAATAGTCCGTTTGTATATCCGTGTTGTATTTCTTCTGCAATAAAATCTAGTGCGTTGTCATCACAACTTGCTCTTTCGCCATTAATGATAAGTTCCCAACTAATATCTCTATATTTCATTTTTTATTTTCCCCCTTTGTTTATACTTAATTGTAACATTTTGTTTTAGTGGTTGTAAATTGCTTTATATAAAATACTTGTTTTAGAACATTTGTTTTATTCTGCAATTATTGTGCTTGTAAATTCAACATTAAATAAATTGTTAAACGCATCAAGCGGTGTATATTCTTTGCCGTTGTAGTAAATTTGCAAACAATCTTCGTTTCCTATTTTGTAGGTTTTGTAAGTAAAGTTTCCGTTATCAAAAAACTTTTTTATTTCTGTTGTGTTTATTTCTATAAACTTAATTAAAAACTTTACAACCTTAACTAATCTTTCGGTGTCTAATGCTTTATTTTTTACCATTGAATCTAAAAATCTATGATATTTAAAATTTTCTTCTAAAAGCTTTTCGTTGTCTAAATCTGTAAACTTAATAATTTTCATAAATTTTACCCCTTTATTTTAATTGAGAAATCCAATCTTTGTAAGTGTTTTCATATTGTTGTTTGTTTTCAAAACAGAATAATCTTATATCTTCTAATTTTGTATTATTCCTTTGTGCAAAATAAATTATATTGCCTATAATATCAGTGTTTGTGCGTTGCAAGAAAAATAGTGCGTGTTTTGGATTTGTAAATTCTTGTGTTTCATCTAATAACATATAGTATCTAATCATTGTTATTCCCCTTTTGCTCTTTATTTTTTGTTATTTTATAATCTATATTACAATCATCACAAGCAAAATTAAAAATAAATTCTTTGCGGTTATCTATCGTTTTTTGTTTTTGTATTAAACATATAAGTTCTTTACCGCATTTTTGACAATATATTTTGTTCATTATCGTTTTCCCTTTTTAAATTGTTTTATTGCTTTGATATTCTTTTAACTCTAAAAATTCATCAGTTATTTCTTCATAACATAAAGTGCTTGTTTCTTCGTTGTAGTAAAAATTGTACCAAGTATCAAAATTCTCATAATTGTTTATAACCTTTATAAAAGATTCTACATATAGTGGTATATCATCTAAACTATTACAGCAAGAATAATAGTCAAAAATAATTTCAATTAATATTTCTTGTTCTTTATCTGTTAAAACAATATCGTGCTTTTTCTTTGTGCCTAAAAGGTTTGTTGCCGTGAGTTCTCTTTCTAGTGCTACCGCTATTAATAATTTTGCAAGTTCATTGTCAATATTTGTTTCTTGTAAATCATTATATAACAAATTGTGTATTGCTTTTTTATATTTATTCATAAATTTTATACCCCCTTTGTTAAATTTCTTTTTGATAAATAGTTAGTTCATAATGGTTGTTGTTATAGTTGCCATCTTCGTAAGCACAATATGAAAACATTAAATCTTCTTTTGCGTTTGTGTTATCTTCAATAGTAAATTCTTCTAAATCGTTTTCTTCAAAATCGTTTTTTAGTTCTAATAATTTTTGGTTAGCATCTTCTAAATTCCAAAAAACATAAACTTTTTGTTCGTTGCAATATGGTTTATCATAAACATTATTTTCTACTAATACATATACAAAATCTTCCATTGTTAAATTCCCCCTTTAATATAATTCTACCTTTTTTAATACTTTGTTAAAAGTTTCCTTGATCTTTTGTGCCGTTATTCCATATTGTATTAAAAATGCTATATCAGTTAAGTTATAAGTATATGTGGTTTCGTGGTTGTAAATTTCATATTCTATTGCTTGCTCTTGTTGTTTTTCATCTTGTAAGCACTCTCTAATTGCGTGTTCTAAATCTTTGTATAGTATGTTTAAAAATTCTAATTCTTCCGCATTTTCAAAATAGCAAAAAGCAATATTGTTAGCATAAAAGTTTTTGTCTTTGATGCTTTTTTCTTCTTTTGTTGGTGTATTATTGTAAACACTAACGCTATTATACAAGTGTCTGTATATGTTATTCAAAAAGTTAAGTTTGTTTAAATATTCAACATAAGATTCTACCTTGCTAAACTCTGTTAAGTCAAAAATTTTGGTTTTCATTTTGTTAAGCATTTTATCTTTTACTTGTTCAGTTGTTAGTTTGTTATCATATTGTAATTGTTCATCTATGTAGATAATTTTGTTATTGCCTACCACTATTAAACAAATATCATAATAAGGTTTTGTGTCTATAAAATAATATGTATAACTTTTGTAAGTTCCTTTTTCAGTTGCTTTTTCTTCTAGTTTTTTTATGCTTAAATTTTCTAATTCTTCATATTCATTAATTGTTAGTGTTTTCAATTTCTTTTACCCCCTTTTTATATGTTAAATTCTTTATCAAGTGCAAGATATAATTGTTTGTACATTTCTTCAATATCTTTTGCATCTTCCACCAAAGTAAATATATCGGGGACGCCTTTTTCGTGGTTTAAACTATATTCTGCCCAAAGTTGTACATGTTCTTCTGCATCATAATTATTGTAAATGTTAAAAGCACTGCCCACTATATCGTTACTATCTAGTGTTTCAATAAGTTCTTCCCCTGCGTTGCTATAAGTTTCAATTTCAATAAAATTATCATATTCACTTGTGATATTCCAATCTAAACTTTTAAGCACTTTTTCTAATCTTTTTTTGTCTTTTTTGTTAAGCATTTTAATTTAACCCCCTTTTTAATTTGTGTAGCAATTCCAAAAGTGTTGTTCATCTTTTGTTTCTAATTCTTCATAATCTTTTTCTATTTCTTCAAAAATCTTGTTAAGGTTTATTTGTTCAAAATCATTAAAAGTTTGTGTTATGGTTGTAGTCCCACCAAACAATTTAATTTCAATTTCCGTTGTTCTGTTATACTTTTCATCAGTTTTATTTGTGATTTTTAATTCTATTGTTTCGCCGTTTTTTAATGTGTAGTATAGCATAATTATTTAACCCCCTTTTTACACTCTATACATATATAGTTTTCTTTATCTAGTTTGTATAATGTTTTGCTACTTGTTCCGCACTTGCAACAAAAACACACTTTGCCTTGCCTTTTTTTAGGTCTTTTTTCTGCTTTTACAATTTGTGTGTAAGTTCCTTGCATTATTTTTTCAAAATTTTCTAGCATTTTAATTCCCCTTTACTAAAATTCTATGTTTAAAAATTTTTTGTTTCCGCAACCATCTACCATATAAATTAATAAACTATTACTATATTCTTTATATTTTAAGTATCTACAATAAGTATATTTGTTTTCACACAATTCTTTTATATACTCTATTATTTCACTTGTTGTGTCTTTGTTTTTTATTTCACTTGTAAATTCAATAACACTTATTTTATCAGTATCTAGCATATTGCTTATGCCTTCTTGTCCGTTTTTGTAATGTAGTTCTATTTTCATGTTTCTACCCCTTTTATGCGTTTAATTCTTTTTTAAAATCTTCTAAAATATTAATGTATTTTTGTTTTTCTTCTTCATCTTTCGGTCTAATTGCTAAAATAATACTTGTTATATCTTCACTTTTTGTTATAAAAGCATATTCTCTTTCGCTTGTATATGTTATGTTATCAAAATTATTTTCGTGTATATTTATAAAGTTATTCAATAGTTTAGTATCAAAAATTTTACCATCAAAATAAATAAATATTCTATCTTTCTTGTTTTCCATTTTTGATTTGCAATAATTAATGTATTGTGTTAAGTGTTCCAAAATAAATTTATGTTCATCAGTTAGTGCGTTAAATTTGTAATTGCTTGTATCTAAAAGCTGGTTATAATCTAAACTTAATTCTTCACAAGTTTGTGGCAAGGTTTCTAATTCTTTTTTGTAGGTGTTAAATATATACATTTCAATTCCGTTGCATATAAATTGTTTGCCGTGTTTGTGCAAAATTGCTCTTAAAAGTTCTCTATCGTTGTTTTTATCTTCAATAAATTTTTTAATTGTTGCAAAACTCTTTGCCTTTTTAGGTTGCTTGTTTTCTTTTAACAATTCTTGTGTTAATATCTCTTTAATTGCTTGTTTGTTGTCTTGCTCTAAAAGTTCCATAATTTTTAAAATTTGTGTATTGTTCATCTTTTTATACCCCTTTTAATCTTCAATTAAATTTGCTTGTTTTAATTGCTCTATTTTTTCATTTGCTTTTTGTTCTAGTGAACCAAAATTGCTATATTCTTTATAGTTTTTATAAAATAATTCAATTTCTCTTGTTTGTTTGTTAATAATCAAAAGTGTAAAGTGTGTTTTGTATAATAGGTTGTCAATTTCTGTTTCTTCTGTAACAACAAACTCATATCCTTTAACTATTTTTTTGCAACCCCTATATATGCTACCACCACTATAAGAGTAATCTTTGCTAAACTTAAAATTAAGTAATTCAGTTAAATTTACATTGCTTTTAATTTTCATTGACTTGTTCCCCTTTATTCTTTTATCTTAACTAATATTAATATAGCATATTGTAAATAGCATTGTCAAGTATTTTTTATAAACTTTTACAAAAATTTTTAAACTTTTTAATCTTCTACTTTTGTATACCACGTTTCGCCGTTTGAAAATCTGTATGCTACTTTGTAGCGGTCAAAATATTCTAAACTTTTTAAATACTTATTGTTAATTAAATTAATTTCTTTTAAAATCTTTTTCTTTAAAATATACTTGTTAAATCCATAATCTTTAAAAATTTCTTTGCCGTTAATCTCTTTGTAATTTTCTAAAATATAAAGTGGATCATCATAATAGCAATAGTTATTTTTTTCTTTGATATAGGTTTGTAGTCCACTAAAATAACCGCTTTCAAGTTCAATATTAAAGAAATCCATTTTGTTGTTAATTTTTTCTAGTTTGTCTTGTATATCTTCATATACAAAATCATTAAAATAATATTCATCTCTTTCTTCATCATAAAGTTCGCACTCATCAGTTGCGTATAAATCAAAATATTTTTGTGTTTTAAAGTTTGCACAACTCATCTTAAAATACCCCCTAATTTTTAATGTTTTGTGTTAAGTTAATATAATTTACTATAAAATTATGTTTTGTTTAAATTTGCCCTATTTTTTGCCCTTATTTTGTGTGTTATGTTAATTTTCTGCTTGTACTTTTCTTATTTGTTCTATTAATTGTTCAAGGTTTATGCCATCTAACCTTATTGTTTTTGCGTTCTCTATATTTTTTGTTGTTATTCTTTTGCCATCAATTTGATATAGGTACATTGCCCCACCACTTGTTTTGTGTATTGCATAAGTATAATTTTTGTCTTGCCAATTTGCGTTTTGATTCTTAAATTGCTTTGGTGTGTAAAACATTTTAATTTACCCCCTTATCTTTTAATTTTTGCATTAATAAATAAAATTTGCATCTGTTAATAAATAATATGCTTTTGTTTGCGTTTTTTCTCTTGTCTATGCTTTTATATTCTTTATATATTTTGTCTTGTAATTCTTGCAATAGTTCATCATTTGCAAGGTTTAGTGTTATTTTAAATTCTGCTAGTTCATTGTTTATCATAAAATTTACCCCCCCTTATAAAAAGTGTTCTTTGTTTTGTTTAATGTAATTTGTTATGCCTATTTGTGTTATTTGTTTTAATTGCTCTTTTATGTACTTGTTTAAAGTGTTATTTTTAAAAGTATCATTAATGTTAATACTATAATCTTCAAAATCTTTTTGTTCATCAGTTTTTAATTGTAGTTCAATATTAAAATCATCAAAATACCATTGCACCCAAACTTTTGTGTTATTGCTTAATTGTTTTTCAAAATAGTTTTCATTGACTTTTTGTTGTTTGCATTGTTCCAAAAATTGTGTTATCTCTTTTTGTAGGTCTAGCATATTTTTACCCCCTTAATCTAACAAAATAATAATACTTTCATCTTTTGTTACTATGATATTGTCAAAAAATATAGTATTCCAATTAAAATCTTCATTGTAGTATTTAAAAAGTTCTTTTATGTTTTCAAAATACATATAATTGATATTGTTTTCTTGCAAAAAATCAGTTAGTTCTAACTCTTGCGTGTTATTGTTTTTTTTGTCTAAAAATTCAATAATTTTCTTTTTTGTTGTCAATATTCTATACCCCTATTTAAAAAATAATATCAGTGCCGTTTTCTATAAAGTCCAAAATTTGCTTTTCATACTCTTGTAAAAAGTTTTCTAAACTATCATACATACTTAAATTGTTATAACATATTTTATCATACTCTAAAAATTTGCTTGCAATTTGTTCTGCAAGTGTATATGTTGCGTACATATCACAATTTTGTTTTGCATAATCTCTTATTGCTTTTGATATTTTAAAATCATCAGTACCCAACAAAAATATAATATAACTTTTGTTATGTAAATTATTTATTTGCTCTTGCAAGTTTTCTATTTTTTGCGTTTTATCTTCTAACATTTTTAAACAATTCATACTTTATATACCCCCTAACTTAAATTATGCCGTTTTGTTTAAACTCTTTTAAAAGTCCGTATTTTTTGCCTAACTTGTAAAATTTGTCTTGCATTATAGACAAGTCCATATATGATAAAGCTTTGTTATAGTTGCTTAATTGTTCATTTATTGCTTTTGCTCTTGCAAGTTCTTTTTGTGTTTGATATTTGCTCATAAAAATTTTACCCCCTTAATCTAAAATTTCAATTTGTGTTATGCTTGTTCTTGTTGTAGGTCTTGTGTAACCTTGTTTTGTTATAATAGGTTTGTTATAATCAAAATTTTCTTTTACTAAAAAATATATTTTGTTTTCGTGTTCAAGTTCAAAATTCATTTGATTATCTAGTGTTATAACTTTTTTGATATTGTTTTGTTCTTCTTCTTTTATGTAAAACTCATAATTAATTTTACAATTAAAACAATCTTTATATTCTCTTTTTAGCCCTAATTTTGTTATTAATTTATTTAATTGTTCTCTTGTTAAGTATTTAATTTTTACCATAATTTACCCCCAAAATTTGCGGTATATGGTGGCGGTTTTGTAACCGCCTATACCACTTGTTAATCTTTTATATATTCTTTTATTATGTTGTCTTTTTCTTCTTGTGTCTTTACTACTTTAAAAGTGCGTTCAAAAGTGTTTTTATTGCATATTTGTATATTATACTCTATATGTTTTTTATTTAAACAATTTGGTGTAAAATCTATTATGTAGTGTTCATTTTTTTGTATTGCAATAATATAATTTGCGTTTTCTAAAATCTCATCATAATAGCAATATTTACCATTTTCAAGTGCAATTTTTTCTTCTTGTAGGTGTTTAATATGTGCAATATTTTGTTCTTTTTGTTCTTTTTCTTCTTGCTCTTTATGTGCTTTTATGTTCTCATTTACAATAGTATTATAAATATTATTTGCTTGTTCAAAATCTAGTGTTAAATAATTTGTTGCAAGTTCTTTTGCCTTGTTAATAAGTTTAAGTGCTTGCTCTTTTCTTTGTTTTTCTTCTTCTTGTGTAATAGTTCTATATGCGTTTTTATGTTTTTCATAATATCTTGCATTTATTTTTTCGCTATGTTCTAAACTCTTTATATAACCTTGTAAAGCACTTAAAAATTCTTTGCTTTGTGGTTCAATATAAAAATTTGTTGTATCAAAATAATCAGTGTAAATATCACTATTATTTTTTTGTGTTGTGCCTTGTGGTATTGTTTTTAATAAACTATAAGTATCTAAACATAAGCATAAAGTATATGTTAAATTGTCTAAATAATAAGTGCATTTGATATACTCATTTTGTGGTGTTGTTATACCCTTAAAAGTGTATTTATATATGCTTTGTGGTATATTTGTTTGTTCTTGTTCTTTTTTCTTGTAATTATTTGTTATTGCTGTTATATTTGCGTTGTCTTGTGTTGTTATGTTTATTTTTTCTTCTTGTAGGTTGTTTACAAAAGTTGTTGCTTGTTCAGTTGCTTTTGTGTACCAGCATTTTTTTGCCGTGTGCCACTTAAAATTGTTTTCTTTTAGTGCGTTTATAATTGTTTTTTGTGGTATTGTGTCAAAATAAAGTTCAATACCATTTTTTGCCGTGTTATTCAAAATTTTTACCATAATTTTTACCCCCTTACAATTTTTAATTGCCAAAAATAAGAATAATCATTTTTTGTTAATGTATTTTTTAACATTGTTATATCTTTTTCAAAAATTTGTTTTGCTATGTTATTGCCTAGCATTTTGATATAGTAATTAAGTGCTTGTTTTTTTGTTATGCGTTTGTTATTTAAAAAGTATTGCATTTTGCTACCCCCAAAATATAAATTAGTAAACATATTTTTTTATTACTATTTGTAGTATAGCATAATGTTTTATATCTTGTCAAGTATTTTTTATAAATTATTACATTTTTTTATAAATTATTATTCTTGTTTTGAAAAGCTAAAAGTATAAACATTTTGTATATTATTTATAAAATTGTTAAAATAATCATAAGCATTTACAATATCAGTTGTTTTGTAAAGTGTTAAAACATTATTGTTTTTGTCTTGCAAGTTGCCTATTCTTATCTCATAAAATTCTTCTTTTGTGTTGTTATCAACAAACAAGTGCAAGTTTAAAATATAATCATTTGCAAACTTAAACTCTTTTATGCAATTACCCCAAGAATAATTATCTTCATTTTTAAAATTTAAAGTGTTTTCTGTTATGTTTTTCATTGTTAAATTGTCTTTTTCTATTAATCTAAAATATTTGTAGTTGTCTTTTATGTATTGTTTTAGTGCGTACTTTATATTATCTTTTGTAGGTTTTGTTTGTAAAGTGCCAAAATTTTCAATAATTAAAAATTGCTTAAAAGTGTAATCGCTTGTTAAATCACTAAACATATATGTTTTTTTGCAATTAAAAGTGTCAAAATCACCGCTATAACTTGCTAATAAATAGTATTGTTCACTTTTTAGTTTTTCATAAATATTATCAAAATTTTCTTTTGTTAAAATCTCTTTATCAGTTAAATAGTTTTTCATTTTTTAATACCCCTTAAATTTTATAAATTTTTAAATATCTTGCTTAAACTCTTCTATTGCTTGTTCATATGTTATTAAATTGCAATTTGATAAATCTTCTTTTTCTAATTGATAAATAAATTTGCCGTTGCCTATATCAATTTTGTTAATGATATTTGCTTTTTCGTTTTCTATATCAATAAGTTCTTGAAAAATAAAATACATATCGTTGTTATGTACCGCTAAAAATAAATTTGTGTTAGTGTCTTTTGCTATAAAGCCCAAACAATTTGGTTTATTTACTATTTGTTTATATGTTAATCTCATAATTTTTTACCACCCTATTTTTAATTTTTGTTACAAGAAAAGTTTTTTCTTTTTATTGTTCACTAGCAATATAGCATAATGTTTTATACCTTGTCAAGCACTTTTTATATATTTTTACAATTTTTTATAAATTATTTTTTGTTCTTGTTTTGCTTGCTTGTCTTGTTCTATTATTATTTAATATCTTGCTTATTGTTCTTGTCTTGTTCTTGTTCTTGTTACACTTGCAATATAACAAAATGTTTTTGTGCTTGTAAACAATTTTTTATAAACTTTTTTAAATCAAACATTTGTTCTATAACTTGTTTTGTGTTCTATTTAAAATTTTGTTGTTATATATATTATTAATATAATAAAATCATAATCAATTTTTATTAATTGACTTTTAAAAATGTAATTGCAATACATAATTAAATCTTTTTTAGTTGTCTATTATGCGTTTTTAAGCCAAAATTTGCCTATTTTTTGCGTGTTTATGGTCTTGCTAGTATATTTTATTGACTTTTTAAAAAACTCTTAAAATTTGCCTATTTTTTGCGGTCTTTTGTTTTTTGCGTGCTTTTTTCTTGTTAAGTGGTCAATATCTTGTTAAATCTTGTTAAGCAAGTTATTATATATATTTATATTATGTTATTATATATTAATATTATGTTATGTTATTATGTTATGTTATATATATTATACTTGTTATAAGTGCAAGCAATTTTTTTGTTATAGTGCTTGATCTTGTGTTGCGTTGTTATGATCTTTTTTAGCCGTGCAAAATTTTTGCGTGTTTGTTCCTTGTGAAACATTTTTATATTTTTATTATTAATATATATATTATTATTTAATTAATTATATTATGCTTTTGCTTTTTGCGTTTGCGTTTTTTCTCTTGCTTTTAAGTTCTTTTTATTGCTTGTTTGCTTTTTGTCTTGTTGTCTTGCGTGCGTTTTTTCGTGGTGGTTGTCTTGCTTATTCTCTTTTGTAGGTATAAAGCATTAAATAAAGCCCAAAATAAGCCCGTTTTTAGCCGTTTTTGTCTTGCTTGATAAATTATACTATTTTAAAATTTATACAAAAAAACAACCGCTTTTTGCGGTTGCCTTAAATTTTTATTTTATGTGTTCTAATATAAAGTTATTAAAATTTTGCTCTTGCTCTTTTCTTCTTGCAATATTTATGCGTTCTTGTCGTTCTTGCCTTAAAGCATATATTTTTTTATTAGTTGCGTTTAGTTTTTGCCTATCAAAATATAACCCTTTGTTAAGTTCTTTTTGTTGTTCTTTTAATAATTTTTTTATTGTTGTTCTTATTTGTTCATTTGTTAAATCTTTTAAATTTTGCATTTTTTACCCCCTAAAATTTACATTTTTTAATGTGTTATAATAGTTTATTAAATTTGTTTTAAAATCTTGTTTTGTATTATATTCTATATCATTTTTAAAGTTTTGAATATCTTGCAAGTTTTTAAACCCTAAAAATTTAAAAATTGTTTGTAATTTGTTAAAATCTTTTAAAATCATTTTGTTTTAGCCCCTTATTTTAATATTTTAAGTAAATGCAATTTTTTGTTGACCACTCAAATATACTAATTTGTTTTAATTTTTTACCAAAATTTACCGCTTTTTGTAAGTTGCTTATTTTAATTGATAAATCAATATAAACTTTATTATTATCAACCCAAAGCCCCAAAAACTCATCATTTTGCATATTGTTTAATGTATTATTTATTATTGTTGTTATGTTTTCTATGTTTTCAATATCTAAAATAAATAAATCTTTTTTGCTAACTTGGTAACCGCTTTTATAATTTTTTGCGTTGCCTTGTTTATTTAAAGTTGCACCGCCGTTTTTAATAATGTTTTTTATTCTTGTTTTTGTAATCATAATTTTTTTACCCCTTAAAAATAAATTTTTGTGTTAAATTGTTTTTTTATTCTTTAACTACTTATAATATAACATACTTTTTTTATCTTGTCAACAATTTTTTATAAATTTTTTAATATTTTTTATAAATTTTTTTAGTTGTAATTTTTTAAAATTGTTGTTATATTCTTTTTGCGTTGTTATAGTTGTTTTTGTGTGTTATGCGTGTTATAGCTTTTTTGTTCTTGTTTTTTTGCGTTGTTTTTGCCTTGCTTTTTGCGTGGTTGCTTTTTCTTGCATATAGCAAAAAAGCGGTATTTTTTTAACCGCTTTTTGTTTTTGTTTTTTATTCATTTATACAAAACTTATAATAGTTATAAGCCGTAAAATAATTTAAAAATTGCTTGTCTTGTTCTTTTGTTGTATATGCCATGCTAAAAGTATCGCAATTAGCATTAAAGCATTTTATATTATAACCGTTTTGCTCTTTTGCTTTTTCTAAAATTTTATAATATGCTTGCCATTTATAACAACTAGCATTTTTATATAAATCGTTTAAATTTGTTGTTGTTGCTCTTTTATAATTATTTAATAAAGTTATTTGTTTTTTATTCATATTTTTAAACCCCCAAAAAATTAAAATTGTTGTTGTTTTTTGCAATTATTAATGTATAATTGCATTAAATTTTTATTTTTGTAAATCTTGCTTGATAAACTAGCATAAGCAAAAATATTATAATTTTTTATTGCTTGTAAACAACTTTTAATAGTTAAAGCATTATATTTATAAATTTTAAATTGTAAATTGTTGTTGTTGCATAAATTAATTAAATATAAAGTATTTGCTCTTTTAATTGCTTGATATGTATAACTTATTGCTATTAATTGTTTTTTATTTTTCATTTTTTAGCCCCTTATAAATTAAATTTTTTAAAGTCCGTTTTTAACTATTTTAACCATGCAAAAAAACGGCTTGCATGCGTTCTTGCTTTTTCAAAAAATACAATTAAAATTTTATTCACTTTTCAAAGTTTAACAAGCGGACGGCTTGCAAAAAATAAGCACTTGCTCATCTTTTTTACATTATTATTTTAACACAAAATCAATATAAAGTCAACAATTTTTTATAAATTTTTTAAATTTTTTTTATTTTTTTATATTTATTTTTTTAATTGTATAGAATAAAACAAGAACTTTTTTATTATAAAACATTTGTTTGATAAAAATTTTTTTGCGTGGTTGCTTGACTTTTTAAAATTTTTGTTTTTTATTTAATTTATTTATTAATAATATAATTTAATATTTAATATATATATTTTTTTACTTGCGTTTTTTCTTGCGTGGTATTTTTTTTGCGTTCTTTTTCATCAATAAAAAATTTTTTGTTGTTTGTTTTTGCTTTTTACTTTTTTATTTTTTATAATATAATTTAATTAATATATTTATTTATATATATATTTATATTTTTATTTTATGCGTGCATGTGTAAAAATTGTTTTTTTGTCTTTTTTCTTTTTGTAGGTTGCGAAGCTTAAAACACTTTAAAATTTTTTTACTTGTTACAATTTTAAAAACTTTAATATATATATATTAATTTGCTTATTTTTGTTTGATTTTAAAGCAAAAACACAACTATTTTTTATAAATTTATGCTTAAAAAAGTTATTTTTATAAGATATTAAAATAATTAATTGACTAAAACGGGGCTATTTTTCAAACATTAACAACAAAAAACCGCCAAGACCACAGGAGCACTTCCATCCCTCTCCCGACAAGGTAAAAAAGTGAATTAGCGAAAATCTGGAATAGAGTGTGAGAAATTTTAAAATTTTTTTAGGGGTTAGGTATAGAAACATTTGACAAAGGGTAAAACAATATGGCAAAATTTTTTTAGCGAAAAAAGAGGAGGAGGAAAAAAAGATGGGCGAAAATTTTTTAGCGGACGAGAAATTGGTGTATGGAGTGATAAGGAGGAAGTACAGGTGGGTGCG
>Ga0326511_10001717_pt1 | contig 18074 bp, 16 predicted proteins | sample 0_2496_0518_D_FD_203701 | JGI IMG/M metagenome (GOLD analysis project Ga0326511, IMG submission 203701) | Bovine rumen microbial communities from UC Davis, California, United States - 0_2496_0518 | ecosystem: Host-associated > Mammals > Digestive system > Stomach > Rumen | place: USA...
AGAACCGGCTGAAGGCACTTGGCGTCATGCCTGCCAGGTCGCTCAGCTGCTGCAGCCGCAGGTCGTCGACGTAGTGCTCGCCAATGAAGTTCTTGACCTTCAGCACCCGTCGTGAGTCGCTGCCAACGTCCACCTTGGCAAAGGCCGAGGAGGCCAGCTCGCGGGCACCGTCCGACTTGGACAGCTCGTAGAGGATGGCAAACAGTTCCTGGACGGCCGGGAACCCCTCGGAGATGGCAGAGAGGTGCATCAGCCGCGGGTAGACGGCCATGATGGCACGCATGGGGAAGACCAGACCCTGGCGGGCCCGCATCATCATGTTGTAGATTGACTTGAAGGGATTGGTCCTGTAGATGGAGTCGGGCGCATCGAATTTCACGTAGAACTGCACCGTTATCTCATGAATGTCGTCGCTCTTGCAGTCGCCCTGCTCCCAGGCATGCTCCAGGTCGGGACTGGTGATGAGCACCAGGTCGCAGTCGCCAATGGTCTCGCGGCTGTCGCCCACCACGCGCTGGCAGCCGGCACCGTTCTCAACGAAGTTCAGTTCGAAAATCTCATGCTGGTGGATAGGGTAGGTGAATTCCTTCTTGTGGCGGTCGGCCACATACATGAAGTCGTTTTCGCCCAGAGGGGTTATCTCATGCAGCACTTTCGTTTCCATCGGTTTCTGTCTTGTGTTTCAAAAGAATGAAACGCTAAAAGTGGAGCTGGAGGGAGTCGAACCCTCGTCCGCACAAGGAAACCATACGCTTTCTACACGCTTATCTTGGCCTTCGTTTTCGTGCTGTGACAAGACCCAAGCCACCAATCACAGCCTTATCTCCTAAAACTTCATTCCCCAATCGGAGCCTTGGAGAACTATTCCCGATTTGCCTGCGCCGCCTGATCCGTAAGATTCGGGACAACATCCCCGGGGCGACGTCTCGTTCCTCTACCTGGTAAAGGAATTAAGCCAGTAATCTACTATACTTCGATTAGGCAGCGAGAGCATACTCATTGTTGCCAATTAATTTTCTGCTAACTCAGATTATGGAGGGAGCCAACGAGCCTCCGCGTGCTTACGTACCATTTCATCTCGCCGTCAAATCCAGTCAACCCCGAGAGTGAACGCGTCACGTATTTTCGCTGCAAATGTACTACTTTTTTCCGAGATTGCAAGTTTTTTCGGGAAAAATATGTAACTTTGCATCGTTTTTGTCGCCAAAAGACAATATTCCGGCGGCATTTTGGTTATATTTTTATAAAAAATACGTGTTTTTAGAGAATGAAACGTTTAGCAACCATATTACTCGGACTGCTGCTCTCGGTGGGCTATGCTGCGGCCCAGTCTGGAATGACTGACAACCAGGTGATGGACTATGTGATTGAGCAGAATGCCAAGGGCGTGTCGCGCCAGCAGATTGTCACCCAGCTCATGCAGCGTGGCGTCACCATCGACCAGATACGCCGCATACAGAAGAGGTACCAGCGACAGATGAAAAACGGTGCCCTGGGTGCCGACGATATCACCGCCGGCTCTAAGGAGGTGAAGAACCGTATGCGTGAGGCCAACGGCGAGAAACGCACCGAGAAGAAGGAGATTGAGAAGCGCAGCGTCTCGAAATACCGTATCAAGGACGGACGGCCGAAGACCAAGAAGAACACCTACGACGAGGAGGACGAGGAGTTTACCGAGATGGACGATGCGATGGACTTCATGATGCCCGACTCCCTGCGCTATTTCTATGAAGAGGAGCCGAAGGGCAAGAAAATCTTCGGTCACGACGTGTTCAACAACAAGAACATGACCTTTGAGAGCTCCATGAACATAGCCACGCCGCAGAACTACCGGCTGGGGCCGGGCGACGTGGTGAATGTCGATATCTGGGGAGCCTCGCAGGAGAGCGTCAGTGAGACCATTTCGCCCGACGGCACCATCACCATCGAGGATGTGGGCGTCGTACAGTTGGGCGGGTTGACCGTCAGTCAGGCCAAGAGTCGCCTGCGCCAGGTCATCGGTCCGCGCTATCAGGACTCGCAGATAGAACTGACGCTGGGGCAGACGCGCACCATTACCATCAGCGTCACCGGCGAGGTGAAGATGCCGGGCACCTACACCATGTCGGCCTTTGCCACGGTCTACAATGCCTTGTATATGGCCGGCGGTCCTAATGATATAGGTACGTTGCGCAGTATCAAGGTGTTCCGTGGCGGACGGCAGATTTCGAGCGTCGACGTCTATGCCTTCCTGCTGAACGGACAGCTGACGGGCGACGTGCGCCTGCAGGACAATGACATCATTACCGTAGGCCCATACGAAGGGCTGGTGTGCATAGCCGGTAAGGTGAAGCGCCCCATGTACTACGAGATGAAGAAGAACGAGAGCGCGGCCACGCTGTTGCGCTATGCCGGCGGCTTCACCGGCGATGCCTTCACGAAGTCCATCCGCGTGAACCGCAAGGCCGGTGCCCAGTACTCGGTGTTCAATGTCGGCGAGTTCGACATGAGCGACTTCCACATGATGGACGAGGACTCGGTGTATGTCGACTCCACCATCGTGCGCTACCAGAACATGGTCGAGGTCATAGGAGCCGTGTTTCGCCCCGGCCGCTACCAGGTGGGCGGACATATCAGCACCATCAAGTCGCTGATAGAGGCTGCAGGCGGGTTGACGGAGTCGGCTATCGGCCAGCATGCCGTGATGCACCGTATGCGTGCCGACCGCTCGCTGGAGATGGTCAGCGTCGATATCACGGGCATCCTGGAAGGCACGACCCCCGATCTGCCCATCAGGAACGAAGATGTGCTCTACGTGGCCAGTAACGAGGAGCGTGAGAGCGACAAGACGATTACCGTCCACGGCGAAGTGGCCTACCCCGGCACCTACAAGTATGCCGCCAACCAGACCGTGGAGGATGCTATCCTGCAGGCCGGCGGCCTGACTAACGCTGCCTCGTTGGCCAAGGTCGACGTCTCACGCCGTATCATCGACACCGAGGCCACCGAGTCGAGCGACACCCTGGCCTTCACCTACAGCTTCAGTATCGACAAGGACTTCACCATCAGCGAGGGTAACAACTTCACCCTGCAGCCCTACGACGAGATTTACGTACGCCGTAGTCCTAAGTATAATGAGCAGCAGAACGTCACTGTTGAGGGCGAGGTGCAGTTTAGGGGAAGCTATACCCTCACCAACAGCCGTCAGCGCCTGAGCGAGATTATCAGTCAGGCCGGCGGACTGACCAAGCAGGCCTATCCAGAAGGTGCCAAGCTCATCAGGCAGATGACCCAGGAGGAACGCGAGCAGATGGAGACTATGCTGCGCACGGCCCAGCGAAACTCTGGCAACGACTCTATCGACGTGAAGAAGCTTATCACCATGACAACATTCCCCGTGGCTATTGAGCTGGACAAGGCACTGGCCAACCCCGGCAGCGACGACGACCCCTTCCTGCGTGAAGGCGACCGCATCGTCGTGCCACGCTATACCAGTACCGTCACCATCAACGGCGAGGTGCTCTATCCCAACACCGTGCGCTACAAGGCCGGCGAGAAGGCCGACTACTACCTGGACCTGGCCGGTGGCGTCAGCTCTACGGGTAAGCGCAGCCAGACCATCATCATCTACATGAACGGCATGGTGGCCAAGGCCGACCGCAAGCACCGTCCGGCACCCGGCTGTCAGATTGTGGTGCCTACGAAGTCGAGAAAGCGGGCCCTCGGTCTCACGGAATGGCTCTCCATAGGCACCAGCACCGCCTCTATTGCCACGATGATTGCCACTATTGCCAACCTGATAAAGTAAATGTGTATGGAAGCGAATACAGAACTGAAAGTATTGGACCTGGTTGATATTGCCAAGCGGATATGGGGTAAAAGACGGCTTTTCCTGAAAACCCTGTCCATCGCCTTTGTTGTGTCGGCAATTTTTATTTTTGGCTTTCCACGCGATTACGCTACCGACATCAAGTTGGCTCCGGAACTGGGAGGGTCGTCCATGACGAGCACTCTCGGGTCACTGGCCTCCTCTTTCGGGTTCGACCTCGACAATCTGCAAAGCAATGATGCCATAACACCCTTGCTGTACCCTGACCTGATGGAGGACAACGGCTTTGTTACTGGGCTTTTCAATGTTCGCGTGAAGAGTGCCGATGGCGATATTAACACCACCTACCACGATTACCTGATGAAATATCAGAAACCCATTATCTGGCTGCTGCCCAAAGCGTGGCTGCAGAACCTTTTCAAATCATCGAAAGAAGGTGGGGACGAGGCGTTTGACCCCTACAACCTGTCGAAGGAAGAGGATGAGATAGCCGGTAGCATCAGGGATAAGATAAAAATTGACTTCGACAAGAAGACGGCTGTCATCAGCATCAGTGTCAAAGACCAGGATCCCCTCATCTGCAAGACCATTGGAGATTCCGTGCTGTCGCGCCTGCAGGACTTTATTACCGAATACCGTACCAACAAGGCCCGTATTGACTTCCAGTACTATCAGGAACTGGCCAGACAGGCAAAGGATGAGTACGACAAGGCCCGCCTGAAATACGCCAATACGTCGGATGCTAATACAAAGGTTGCCATGAAAAGCATTGAGATTAATCTGGAGGACCTGGAGAACGAGATGCAGATGAAATACAATGCCTATACGACGGTGAACACCCAAATGCTGACAGCCAAGGCCAAAGTACAAGAACGTACGCCAGCCTTTACCATACTAAAAGGTGCTTCCGTGCCGGTAAAGCCGTCGAGTCCGAAACGGATGCTGTTCGTTGCCGTCTGCATGATTCTCACCTTTATAGTAACAGCCGTCTATGTCAATGTTAAAAGGGATATTTAGCGGAGACCGACGCACAGTTTTGGTAAAGAAAAACATTATTGGCTCTTTCTTTATCAAGGGATGGAATAGCCTTGTGCAATTATTGTTGGTTCCTGCTACGTTACAATGCCTGTCTCAATATGAGTACGGTGTATGGCTGACCGTCACTTCCATACTCATGTGGATAGACCAGTTTGATATTGGCCTGGGGAATGGTCTGCGCAACAAGTTGGCTGAGGCTTTAGCAAAGGATGATTTTGCCACTGCGCAGAAACTTATAAGCACCACATTCTTGATGCTGGTTGTCATTATCGTCCCGTTGACGGCCTGCCTGATGCTATTGATAGAGAACACCAATGTCTACGCTATTTTTAATGCTGATAAGATGGTCTTACCTCATCTGAAGGCTGCTCTGGATGTGGTGGTGGTGTTTGTGGGTGCCACGTTTGTTTTCAAAATCATAGGCAATGTTTATCTGGCCATGCAGATGCCGGCTATCAATAATTTGTTGGTTGCCTGTGGACGCACGCTTACCCTTGTGTGCGTGTTGGCGCTTGTGGTTGCCAAAGCAAGCTCTTTCGTACTGGTAGCATTGGCCTACACCCTCCCCCCCCTTTTAGTCTACCTTGTGTCATATCCTGTCACATTTCATCGTTATAGTAAACTTCGTCCTAAACTGTTGTGTTTCGATAAAGGGCAACTGCATGACATCCTTTCATTAGGAGTGAAATTCTTCGTCGTTCAAATTAGCGGCGCAGTCATCTTTGCCTCCTCCAACTTGATAATCAGTAATGTTGTTTCTCCAGAGGAGGTGACGCCCTATCAGGCCTGCTACTACTATTTTGGCATTCCTCTGATGCTGTTCACCATCGTTATTACCCCCATCTGGTCGGCAACTACGGATGCCTACGCTCAGGAAGACTATGGGTGGATAAAGAGAATGGAGGCAAAGATGAAGAAGGTTGTGCTTGGCATGATGGTACTACTGTTCGTCATGGTCATAGCTGCCCCCTTGGTCTATCGCCTTTGGTTAGGTGATAAGGTTGCCATTGATGCAACCTTGTCGGCTGGTATGGCAGTTTACATTGGAGTGGTTATTTTCAGTCTGTGCTATTCCACAATCCTTTTTGGCATTGGTAAAATCCGCCTGTTGTCTGTTGTTACTCTCTTCGAAGCAGTGGCCTTCATCCCGTTGGCTATATACCTCGGCAAGTTCTATGGCGTTATAGGCATTGTAGCGGCATTGACGCTTGTGAATTGTTTCTGTGCTATCACTAATTACATTCAGTTTAAAAAAATCCGTACCAACAGCGCTGTTGGTATTTGGAACAAATAAGTGACCTGTTATGATAGCAATTCTTGTTTTCCTCATCATCGTACTGACAACCCTTGCTGTCTTTGAGGAACATCTGGGGAAATACAGGGTTTATGCTTTCTTGGCCATTGGCACTGTGTTCGTTCTTGTTACAGGTTTCAGAGAGATTGGCATAGACCGAGATTCTGAGAACTATGAATACTTCTTTAATAATTATGACGATCCGCTGCTGTTGCTGAACGTGGAGTTCTCCTACCTGCTGCTGTCAAGGGTGTTCTACGTACTGACACAGGATGTCCACGCACTTTTTCTCTTCTATGCATTCTTGGGCGTGTTTACAAAATGGTATGCCATACAGAAATTGTCTGCTACGTGGTTTCTGCCCGCTATGATTTATCTTGGGCATTATTTTATCGTGCATGATTTTACTCAGATTCGTGCCGGAGTAGCATCAGGACTGCTGCTTATTTCTGTTTTTCAGATTATAAGGCAGAACAAGAAACTTGCATTTGCTTTAATGCTTTGTGCGCTGTTTTTTCACTATTCCTCACTGATTATGTTTCCGCTGCTCTTTCTTGACAACAGAAAGATGGGTCAAAAGGAGATGTTATGCCTTATAGGTATTATCCCTTTCTGTTATGTGCTTTATTTTATGCATTTTAATATCCTTACGTCGATTCCCATTCCATACATCTCAGAAAAGATAGAGGCCTACAGTGCGTTGACGGAAAGAGGACTGAAAGGTTTCGATGAGATTAACGTCTTTAACTTGGTATTCCTGGTAAAGATTGTCATATTTATCTATGTATGCTATTTCTATCATACTATCAGGCATTTCAACGAGAATATCTCCATTCTGCTGCGCATACAGGCACTATCAATCTATTCTTTCGTTATTTTCGCCTTTTTGCCTGTGTTGTCGTTTCGTATATCCGAACTTTATGGTATTGTTGACATCATCGTTTACTCTACTGTCTTTTATACTATCAAACAATCTTACGTGGCAAGACTTATTACGGCAATGATTGGTGTGGTTATGCTCCTTATCAATGTGTTCTATGTAGAATTGCTGAACGTCTAATACTCGCCGAAATGACGGAAACCTCGAATATAGCCATAGTTATTGTCTTGTATCATCCATCAGCAGATGACACAGCCTTCGTGACGCGTATCGGAGAGTTATATCATACAGTGGTGGTCGACAATTCCGTGCAAAACAAGGGCATTGCCGAGGCACAGAACCAGGGCGTGCGAACAGCCCTGTGCTATGACGGCATCACTCATGTGGTGTTCTTAGACCAGGACAGCCGCGTGGACGATGACTATCCGCTGGCCATTGCCCGCGAGTTTGACCGCATTGCTCAGTCCAGGCGGCTTGCCATGTTAGGCCCGTCTGTGGAGAATGCCGAGACCGGCCAGGCGTACAGGTCTGTCATCCATACAGACCATGTGACTGACATGGGCTTCATTCCCCGCCGTGAGATCATCTCCTCTGGCAGCTGTACCACAACCCGCTGTCTCAAAGACATCGGTCTCAACGACGGTCGTCTGTTTATTGACTATGTTGACTTTGAATGGTGCTGGCGGGCCAACAGTAAGGGTTATGTGTGCGGTGTTACCCCTAACCTGTGCATCAGCCACCATGTGGGGCAAAAGACACTGAGCCTCTTCGGCTACCTGATTATCATTTCAGCGCCCCGCCGCTATTTCTATCAGTACCGCAATTATCTCTGGCTCGCACGCCGGAACTATGTACCCTTGCAGTGGAAAATCGCCATGGGCATAAAATGCCTGGCTCGTCTCGTCTATTTCCCATTATGTATCCCGTCGGGCACAGCGTGCTGGAAGTACATGCTTCAAGGCATTCGGGAAGGACTGAAGAAATGAGGGGTAAAATTGTCATAATTTTGTGTCGCACATTTTGGGGTTGTTGGGAAAATTGACTATCTTTGCAAAATAAAAAGGCAGGTATGAGAAAGGTATGTTTGTTTTGGCTTCTGCTGTGCAGCATTGCAACGGCGGCTCAGGAGTTCGAGTATGAGGGTATGCTGTTTCGTGTATTGTCAGACTCTACGGTGAAGGTGTCGAACCATGATTATATGCGTGGCCGCCGTGACACCTCTTACCATTATAACAAGGAAGCAAACATCCCTAAGTTGATAGGCGATATTGTGATTCCTCAGAAGGTAAGATATCTTGAAAAGGATTTTACTGTAACAGAGATTGGCGACTCTGCATTTATGCATTGTTTCGACATGACATCTGTTTCCATTCCAAATACTATAACAAAAATAGGCAGATACTCTTTTCGGAGCAGTTGTATTACTCATTTTCAAATCCCCCAAAGCGTCAAACATATCGGTAATGGAGCTTTTTACCATGCTGATATGACAAACATTGTGCTTCCAGATACGATGGATTATATTGGCGAAAGTGCTTTCTATGCTTGTAGGAACTTGAATTCTATCAAAATACCTTATGGCATCAAGACTATAAAGAGGTTTTGTTTTTATAGCTCTTCCATAAGCATTATTTATATACCTGAGACGGTAACAACAATCGAACAAGTTGGTATAAATAGTGATATATTTATTGACTTTATGCTCCACGATATACAAGATGGAAAGGTCTGCATTTTTTGTAATTGCAAGATACCTCCTACTTGTGTTGACGTGGTTTTATACTCACCAATACTTAAGAACTGGGATAAATATCCTTCGGGTTACAGACTCTATGTCCCCCATGAGTCTATAGCCCTATACGAAGCAGCAGAACAGTGGAATTACCTTAACATCAGAAGCATAGAATCTGCCACAGAGGTGGATGCCGTCAGTGCCAATGTCCCTGAAGTCGGCCGCTATGACATGATGGGCCATAAGATAACGGGGTCTTGCAAAGGCGTCAATGTCGTTAGGTATGCCGACGGGACTACTAAAAAAGTGCTTGTTAGATAAATAGAAGAAACGCAAGAGTGATGAAGATAATAGCCATAGTTGTACTTTATAACGACAATACAGAAGAGGCGGCCTACAACGTCATGATGCTTGCCCGGCAGGTTGACAAGGTCTGTCTTGTCGACAATTCTGCCGATGCTTGCCCTGAACGTTTCAAGGACATCGGTAACGCCGTGTATCTGCCTCAGTATCAGAACAAGGGTATAGCTGCCGCCCAGAATGTCGGCTTGCGCTACGCCTTTGAACAAGGAGCAGACTATGTGCTGTTTGCCGACCCGGACAGCACAACACCTGAGCAGGCCGTTGACATGCTGTCGGAGACGTATCAGCGCCTGGTGGGGCAGGGCTACAACGTGGGGGGCGTAGGCTCTGTAGCCCGCAACAAGATGACACAGCAGATGTATCCGCTCCGTTCCAACCTGCTACGTGAGCTCCCGGAACTGAATGTGAAGGAAGTCACCTACACGATGAATTCTATCTCCCTATATCCGACGCAACTGTTTAAGGATGTGGGACTGATGGACGAGTCGCTGTTCATCGACGGTGTAGACTGTGAGTTCTGCTGGCGGGCAGCCACAAGGGGCTTCAGATTCTTGCTTGACAACAACGTCGTCATTGACCATGTACTGGGAATGGGGACGAAGACCATTGGGGGCAAGGCCCGTGCCATGACCCCTCCCTTCAGGATGTACTACCAGTACCGCAACTTCCTCTGGCTTTGCCGTCGTGACTATGTGCCTCGGAAATGGCTGTTAGAGAATGGGCGAAATTATATTGTAAAAGCTCTCTACTATCCGCTTATGGTTGCACCGCGGTGGCGCTATCTGAAGAACATCTGCAGGGGCATCGCCGCTGGAGTCAGACTGCAAGGCAAGAACTCCTGAAGAACAGCCAGACTACTTTTTCGGCATTATCCTTGGTCAGTTCGCTAAAAATGAGTACCTTTGCCGAATAATTGGAAAAGATAACAATGAAGATATTAGTAACTGGTGGAGCCGGGTTCATTGGCTCACACCTCTGCGACAGACTGATAGCAGAAGGAGAACAAGTCACGGTGGTTGACAATCTTACCTTAGGAAAGACGGAAAACATAGAACACCTGTCAGGAAACGAGCACTTCTGCTTCATCGAGGAAGACATCCTGAACACTGAGAAGATGAGGACTGTCTTCCGGCAAGGACAGTTTGACATGGTCTATCATCTTGCTGCCAATTCTGATATTCAGAAAGGTGGCAAAGATCCGTTAGTGGACTACCAGCTGACGTTCAATACCACCTTCCAGATTCTTCAGCTCATGAAGGAGTTTGAGGTGAAGAAGCTGTTCTTTGCCTCTACATCGGCTATCTATGGCGAGACTTACGATGTGCTGAACGAGGACTACGGCCCGCTGAAGCCTGTATCAAACTATGGTGCGGGCAAGCTGGCCAGCGAGGCCTTTATCAGCGCATTCAGTTCTACATACCATATTCAGACGTGGATAACACGCTTCCCGAACGTTGTCGGCGAAAGGTTTACCCATGGCGTCATTCATGACTTTATACATAAGCTGCAAGCAAATCCTGACGAGTTGGAGGTCTTGGGGAATGGGGAGCAGTGCAAGCCATACGTCTACGTGAAGGACCTCGTCGACGGGATACAGTTCGTTGTCCACCATGCCAATGCCCCCTATAATGTCTACATGCTGGGGTCTGACACACGGACGAAAGTGAAGGAGATAGCGCAGATGGTGATAGAGGAAATGGGACTTGACGCCAACATCCGTTATACAGGAGGCGACCGCGGTTGGGTAGGAGACGTGCCCGAATTCAGGTATGACCTTACGAAAGTCAACAAGTTAGGATGGGTGGCCCCCCACGACTCCAATGCCTCCGTCAGGCTGGCCATCCGCAAGGGCCTGGGCAAATAGTGTGATACTTTCTTTGTGATGACGCAATAATCGCGATGATAATACGTTATACATAAAAAGAAGGCCTAATGATTATTACACGGACACCATTCCGAATCTCTTTTGCCGGAGGAGGGTCAGACCTTCCTTCGTTCTATCGTCGTGAGCTGGGGGCTGTGCTGAGTGCGACCATCGACAAGTATATGTATTTGGTCATCCACCCATTCTTTAATGACCATAAGATACAGCTGAAGTATTCACAGACTGAGCTCGTTGACAGAATTGAAGACATCAAGCACCCTATCTTCAGGGAGGTGCTCAATATGTATCACCTGTCAGGGGTCGATATTAACTCCATTGCCGATATTCCTTCGGGCACGGGCATGGGGTCGAGCAGTGCCTTTACAGTAGGACTGCTGAACGCTATCAGGGCTTATATAGGAAAGTATTCCAGTGCAGAGAAGCTGGCATCGCTGGCATGCCATGTTGAGATTGAGCGTGTGGGAAGCCCTATAGGAAAGCAAGACCAGTATGCTGCGGCTTATGGCGGTCTGAACTTCATCACCTTCAATCAGGACGAAAGTGTGAAGGTTGAGAAGGTTATCATGGCCCCCAACGTCAAACAGCAGTTGGAGGATAATCTTCTGCTGATATACGTCGGAGGCCACCATTCGGCTAACGATATTCTGAAGCAGCAGTCGTCGGCCATCATGAGCGACGACAAGTTTAATCAGCAAAGGAGGATGGTAAAACTGGCTTACGAACTCAGGGAGGCTCTTCACGAGAACTGTCTCGATGACTTCGGCCATATCCTTCATGAAGGATGGATTCTGAAGCGCTCAATGGTGAGCGGCATATCCAACGGCGCTATTGACCAGATATACAACCAAGGGCTGAAGGCCGGTGCCATTGGTGGGAAGTTGCTTGGTGCCGGTGGTGCAGGATTCATACTCTTTTACTGCCCTCAGGAAAAGCAGGAGGCCTTCAGGCATGAGATGAGGGATTATAAGGAGACAAGATTCTCGTTCGACAACTATGGTTCCCAGGTTATCTATATCGGGGAGAAATTATTCAAATCAAAGTGATGGACTATAAGAAAGATATACTCGCATATTTTGAAAGAGCAAAGGCGACAATTGATAAGATATCAGTTGACGATCTTAACCTTTTGCTGAACATCCTTAACAAGGCCAGGGATGAGAATAAGTTTGTGTTTGTCTGTGGCAACGGCGGGTCGGCTTCCACAGCCTCGCATTATTGCTGTGACTTCAACAAGGGTATATCCTCTTCGCAGCAGCGCAAGTTCCGCTTTGTGTGTCTCTCTGACAACGTGCCGTCGATGATGGCGTATGCCAACGACTTCTCTTACGAGGAAATCTTCGTCGGGCCGCTGCGTAACCTGTTCAACGAAGGCGACTATGTGATTGGCATCAGTGGTTCAGGTAATTCTTCGAATGTCATCAAAGCCCTGCAGTATGCCAACGAGCACGGGGGCGTAACAATAGGAATAACAGGATATGACGGGGGCGTTGTCAAGAAGATCAGTCAGTATAATGTGCATGTCCCGGTGATGGATATGCAGATTTCTGAGGATTTGCACCTGATGCTTGACCATTGTATGATGAGTATACTTTGCAAGTATGGCGAGCAGAGATAGTAGTCACCCTCTGGTTTCGGTCATCATGGCCACTTTCAACGAGCCTGCATGCGTTATTACCAAGGCTGTTGAGAGCATGTCGAATCAGGACTATCCGCAACTGGAGATTGTCATTGCTGACGACAGTACCGACCCTGACACCATTGATGCTATCAACAGGCTGGCAGCTGCCGACCAGCGGATACGTGTTGTCAGAGCGGAACGGCGCATGGGCTTTGTTACTGCTCTTAACCAGGCTATGAGGGTTGCCAATGGTGACTTGATAGCACGTATGGACGGTGATGATATGTCGCTGCCTGACAGAATCTCGAAACAGGTCGCCTATGCACAGGCACATCCTGATGTGGATGTGTTTGGAGGCGCTATGTACATTGTCAACGAAGACGACGAGATAGTGTCGGAGCGCAACTATCCTACGTCGGAATCCGACATTATGCGTATGTTCCTGTTCCGTTCGCCCTTTGCCCACCCGACGATAATGTTCAGAAGACGTATCATAGACAGCGGCATCTTTTATGACCCCCAATACAAGAAGGCAGAGGATATTGACTTCTATATGCGCGTTCTGAAAAGTGGCTCACACTTTGGAAATCTCCAAGACAAGTTGCTGAAATACCGCGTCTCAGGTAATCTTGGTGCCAAGCGTACGAGAGATCAGTGGGTCTACAATCATAGGGCAAGGAAAAAGATGATTTGGCGGAGGCCTGTTTTTACCGTCTTTTCTTACCTCGTGTCCCTTGCCTATATTTATGTGCCGTCGAAGGCTGTACGGCTGTTCTATAAAAGGGAAAACAATAAGCTCAATAAATCATGAAAGCAGTGATCATGGCTGGCGGCAAGGGTACCCGCATTGCCTCAATAGCCAGTGATATTCCTAAGCCGATGATTCGCATTGGCGGCAAACCCATCCTGGAATATCAGATAGAAAACCTGAAAGCTTGCGGCCTCACGGATATTACGCTGATTGTAGGACATCTGGGCGAGGCCATCCGGCAGTATTTTGGTGATGGCAGCTCATTTGGTGTCAGTATATCCTATTTCTATGAGGACCACCCACTGGGCACGGCCGGTGCTCTGTTTAAGATGCCGGAGCTGACGGAGGACTTCCTGCTGTTGTGTGGCGACATCATCATCGATGTCGACTTTAACCGTTTCATCGCATTCCACCGTGAGCACCAGGCTTGGGCAAGTCTGATGGCACATCCCAACGGACACCCCTACGACAGTTCGCTGCTTGTCACAGAGACACAGCCTCCTCGGCAGAAGGGCGGCCTGCCTGTTGATACGCATCGTGTCGTTGACTGGCTGAATAAGGAAGATGCGCGTAAGTATTACAAAAACCGCGTGAATGCCGGCATAGAGATTATCTCTCCGCAGCTGCTTGCAGAAACCATGAAGCATTTCGTGCCGCGTCATCCTGAACAGCCCGACAAGATTGACCTGGACCGTGACGTGCTGAAGCCAAATATTGGCAGTGGCAGGATTTTTGCCTATGACACGTCGGAATATATCAAGGATATGGGTACGCCTGACAGATTCTATGAGGTAGAGAAAGACCTGTTGGGCGGCAGGGTGGCTGCGCGTAATCTTGGTAAGAAGCAAAAGGCTGTTTTCCTTGATCGCGATGGTACCCTGAATGTCTATAAGGGCTTTCTTACCGAGGTTGAGGATTTTGAGCTGATAGCTGGCGTGGCTGATGCTGTCAGGCTAATCAATCATTCTGGCTATCTGGCTGTTGTCATCAGCAATCAGCCGGTCATAGCCCGGGGCGACGTGTCGTTTGAGTGTCTTCACGAGATTCATAACCGAATGGAGACCTTGTTGGGTAAGGATGGGGCTTTTGTTGATGCTATCTATTACTGTCCGCATCATCCGGACAAGGGCTTTGAGGGCGAGCGGCCTGAATACAAGTTTGAGTGTGACTGCCGTAAACCAAAGCCGGGCTTGCTGTTGAAAGCGGCTGAAGATTGGAATATTGATTTGAGCGAATCATTTATGGTTGGCGATAGTGCCTGTGATGTTGAGGCAGGACAAAAAGCTGGCTGTAAGAAATCTGTTCTTATAGCCAGGAATGAGGAAGGTAGCTTGCTGAATAGCGTAAAGGAGCTGTTGTTAGTGCCCTCAGTGTAAAGAGGGTCAGCTAGAGTCCCAGCTCCGGGTTGTTACTCCAGTTGTCGCCGCTAATGATGATAGAACTCTTGATGGGCTTCTGGTCGTAGCCTTTGTGCATGGGACCAATGCGGAAGAGGAAATCGTTGAAGTTGACAGTGGGGATAACCACGCCGAAGATGCCCACGCCCACGCGGATGCCTTCTGCCTTGAAGTTGTTACGCAGCAGGGTGGTGGCATAGAAGGTGTGATGGTAGTACTCCAGTTTGTTGTACTCGTTGAAGTTGTCGAGAATTTCTTTGTTAGGCTCGTCACTGGCGTGTGTGAAGATGTAGCCTACGTTGTTGACGGCATCGTCAATCCAGTCGGTCTTGATGCTGTCGTTGGCCTCTATGCACTGGCGGATGTTGTCGTCCATCTCAGTCATCATGGTCTCTTCGTTAGGCACGGTGAGATAGGCTATGAAGAGCAGGGCGCAAATGATGCCTGCCAGAATAATGAGCTGGCCCAGGCAACTGTGGCGGAATTGCCGTCCCAGTGATTCTTGTGTTCTGTAACTGCCTCTGTCGGTCTGTTGCATGGTTGTCTGTTTTGGTGGTTTTTTAATGTGAGATAAGGTTCATGAACTCCTGGCGGGTCTTGGCTTGGTTGAAGGCACCGCTGAAGTCGCTGGTAGTGGTGATGCTGTTCTGCTTCTCTACGCCGCGCATCTGCATGCACATGTGTCGGGCTTCTACGACGACCATGACGCCTAAGGGGTGTAGCGTCTGTTCGATGCACTCCTTGATTTGCAGCGTCATGCGCTCCTGCACCTGCAGGCGGTGGCTGTAGATGTCGACGACACGGGCTATCTTCGACAGGCCGGTGATGTAGCCGTTGGGGATATAGGCCACGTGTACCTTGCCGTAGAAGGGCAGCATGTGATGCTCGCAGAGCGAGAAGAAGTCGATGTCCTTGACGATGACCATCTGTGAGTAGTCCTCTTTGAAGAGGGCATCGGTGAGCACCTTGTGGGCATCCATCTCATAGCCCCGGGTGAGTACCTGCATGGCTTTTGCCACGCGCATGGGTGTCTTCAGCAGACCGTCGCGTCCGGGGTCTTCGCCCAGCAGGGTGATAATCTTCTTGTAGTGGCCGGCGAGTTCGTCTAAGCCTTCGCGGAACAGTTCGTTTTCTGGGTACATTTAGTATGATACGGTTATTTTTCCTTTAACAATAGAGGCACCGCTGATGCCCAGTTTGCGGATGTTCATCAGCATCTCGTGAGCTTCCTCGTAGGTGCGATAGTTGCCTACCCGGCAAATCCACCGTGGCGAGTAGAAATGCACGTAGATGGGCTCGTCGGGATACGTGGATTTGATGGTGTTGCCCACCTGCTCTGCCTTCTGGCGGTCTTTGCGTTGGTTGCCGCCGGCAAAAGCCTGTACGCGGTAGCCGGTCATCTTGTAGCCGCCGCGCATCACCTTACGGCGGGTGTCGAGCTGCTGTACTTGTATGCTGACGGTGTCGCGGTGCTGCTCAGGGGTGGCGGTCTCAGTTTTTGCCTCGCTCTTGGCTGGTGGCGGCGTGGTCTTGAGTGGCTCCTCTTTCTTTGGAGGTATCCATCCCTCGGGCTGCTTGTTGACCAGCTCGTCAATGGAACGGTCGTGATTGACCGTCAGCGTTCCTTCGCTGCTTTTGCCCTTTTGCTGGATACGCTGGGTAAAAGTCTGTGCACTGGCTGTCAGCAGGCAGCCAGTACACAGCGTTATTATGGTGACGAGTCGTCTCATCTGTACCTTTACTTCTTCCAGGCGTCGATGATGCCCTTGAAGTCGGCTGCCTTCAGTGAGGCACCGCCAATGAGTCCGCCGTCAATGTCGGGCTTGGCAAACAGTTCGGGAGCGTTCGAAGCCTTGCACGAGCCACCGTAGAGGATGGTGGTGTCGTCGGCAACAGCCTGGCCGTACTTCTCGGCAATGATGCTGCGGATGTAGGCGTGGATCTCCTCGGCCTGCTCAGCGGTAGCGGTGAGACCGGTGCCGATGGCCCAGATGGGCTCGTAGGCGATGACGATTTTGCGGAAGTCCTCTTCGCTGAGGTTGAAGACGCTGCCTTCGAGCTCGGCCTTCACCACCTCGTTCTGCTTGCCGGCCTGGCGCTCCTCTTTGCTCTCGCCGATGCAGAAGATAACCTTCAGTCCCTGCTTCTGAGCCAGCAGCACCTTCTCCTTGAGAATCTCAGGTGTCTCCTTGTAATAGTCGCGGCGCTCGCTGTGGCCAAGGATGACATACTGGGCACCGGTAGACTTCACCATCTCGGCAGAGACCTCGCCCGTGTAGGCACCCTTCTCCTTGTCGGCGCAGTTCTCAGCACCCAGTCCGATGATGTCCTGGTCAAGGAACTGTGCTATTGAAGCCAGGTGGATGAATGGCGTGCAGATGACCACACCGCAGTTGGGCTTGTCAGCCTTCAATGTTTCGTTCAGCTCTTTTGCCAGAGCAATACCATCCTGGAGATTCATGTTCATCTTCCAGTTTCCTGCAACAATTTTCTTTCTCATTTTTGTTCTTTTATTTAAATAGGTTTAATTGTTTACTTTGTTTGGGGACGCTTTTTGCGGCGAATCCACTTTGTCCACATCCACAGGCGGTCGGCAAGCGACAGCAGTGCCAGGGGTAGCACGAACCACATCAGCAGGTCGGCAATCTTGCGTGCCACGGAGTCGTCAGGCATCTGGCCGTGCTCCAACTGCTCCAGCGGTAGGTGAGAGCGTGTTTCCGGCATGACCGGCAGGGCGTTGTGGCTCCATTTACGTATGATGACACCGTCCTTCAGCAGTAGCATGCCCGGATTGCTCCTGATAACAGTCTTCAGCAGGATACCGTCAGTCTGGCAGAACGGGTATTCGGCTCCTGTCATCTCGCTCCACTGTCTGATGCTCTCCGACGTGCTGGAGGTCAGGCAGTAGAAGCGGTAGCCGTGGTCGTTGGCGTACTCATATAGCTCATTGATACGGTCCAGCTGTGAGTCGTCGGCCTTCTCCAGATAGGGCGACACCAGCAGGAACACGTAGCTGGAGTCCTGCAGCACCGTCTCGGTGATGTCTTCGCCGTTGTCGGCCCTCTCTATGAAGAGGTCGGCATAGGGCAGGTCTTCGCCCTCCATGGTCCGCTGCCATTGCTCGCGCAGGTTCGTACCAATATGGTATGGGCGGAAGTCGAATATCGGCAGGTAGTAGAGACACCATGCCGAGATGGCGAGTACGAACAGTGCCGAGTAGTTGATGACTATCCACTGGTTAGTCTCGCTGACGAAGCGGAACATCTCCTTAGGCCATAGGGCTACCACAACGGCACAACTGAGGAGCA
>Ga0326511_10001718_pt1 | contig 18072 bp, 10 predicted proteins | sample 0_2496_0518_D_FD_203701 | JGI IMG/M metagenome (GOLD analysis project Ga0326511, IMG submission 203701) | Bovine rumen microbial communities from UC Davis, California, United States - 0_2496_0518 | ecosystem: Host-associated > Mammals > Digestive system > Stomach > Rumen | place: USA...
TTCTTTCAGTATACGTTCATATAAAGGGTCGGAGAGTTCTATGTTATCATCTGCTAAACTGTAGAGGATATATTCTATTACCGTCAGCGGAATATCATTACCTTCCTCATCTTTCATCTGACACATATACTTATCTCCGTGTCTTACCAGCATCTGCATTAGGGTATATTCACGTGGATTCCCTTTTGTATTGTTAGGGATGTGGACTTCGGTATTGATGGGGATATCCTCATTTGTCAGGTCAGTTTTCTCCGGACCGGCATCTGGATTTTGCGGAACGTTTCTTCTTGCCTCCCGTTCCTGTTCCTTTCGCTTCTCTTCCCGAAGTTTCAAGATCTGGTTCTTTACAGCATCTGCAATAAGACGCTCTTCCATATGCAATTTCTGGGCAGCCTGTCGGATGTATAGCACACGCGTTATCTCGTCGGGTATCATGGCAATGCTCTCAGATACATTATGTATCAGTTGTCCTAGCTTGGTGGGGTCGTCCTTAGCATTTTCCATTAGGTGGCTTGTCTTATAATCCACGAAGTCCACTTGATTTTCTTTCAGGTACTGTTGGTATTCCGCAGCATTGTGCTTGCGTGCGAAACTGTCTGGATCGTCACCGTCGGGCAATAGCAGTAATTTTACATTCATGCCTTCAGCCAATAGCATGTCTATACCTCGTTCGCTGGCGTGAATGCCAGCCTCATCACCGTCGAAGATAACGGTTATGTTGTTAGTCATACGATGTATCAGCCTTATCTGCTCGTTGGTCAGAGCAGTACCGCTAGAGGCCACTACATTCTCTACCCCTTGCTGGTGCATAGCCATTACGTCTGTATAGCCTTCCACCAAATAGCAGAGGTCTTGTTTGCGGATAGCCTCTTTGGCTTGAAAGAGTCCAAAGAGTTCACGTCTTTTGCTATACACCAGACTTTCTGGTGAGTTCATGTATTTGACATTTACACCTTTGGTAGCTGCGTCCAGCACACGCCCGCCAAACCCGGCAACTCTACCGCTCATGGTAAAGATGGGCCAGATGACACGACCTCTGAAGCGGTCACGTAACTTTCCGTCCTGTTCGTTTTTCAGGCATAGGCCTGTTCCAATGCTCAGTTTAGTGTCTTTCTCATTGGGCGTGTTAATCAGGAACTTTTCCTGATAGCCAGCTTTCAAAGCATCGGCTGCAAGTGTATGTTCTTTGTTGTTGGGGCTGTATCCCACTTGGAACTTCTTAAGGATGTCGTCACGAAATCCTCTACCGCGGAAATAGGCCAGTCCGATGGCTTTTCCATCAGGTGTGTTGTTTAGTTCGTTTTGGAACCAGTCACGCGCCCATTCATTCACAATGAACATACTGTCGCGGTCATTACGTGACTCCATTTCCTCTTTCGACAGTTCCTTCTCCTGAATCTCAATGCCGTATTTCTTAGCCAAATAGCGTAATGCGTCAGGGTAGGAGAGTTGTTCGTGCTTCATAATAAAATGGACAGGACTTCCCCCCTCACCGCAGGCAAAGCATTTACACAGATTCTTGGCAGGAGATACTATAAAAGATGGGGTCGTGTCGTCATGGAAAGGGCACAATCCCTTCAGGTTGACGCCGGCACGTTTCAGCGTAACAAAGTCAGATACAACATCCACGATGTTTGCCGCATCCAGTATTTTATCTACCGTAAGTCTGTCTATCATATTATTTCCAGACCCTCTCCCCGCTCCCCCTCTATGGGGAGGGCTTCCTCGCTGGGGTGGGCCTTTGTTTTCTTTGCAAATTTAGATAAAAATAACGAGAAACTGTCGTGTTGTCAGAAAAAAAGTGTAAGTTTGCAGAGTAATCTGTAAAAACTATAACATTATGAATACCCAACTGGTAGATCGTTTTCTTAAATATGTATCTTTTGATACTCAGTCAAGCGAGGAATCCGCCTCCTGCCCCAGTACTCGCAAGCAGTTTGCTTTAGCAGAGTATTTACGTGATGAATTAACAGCCTTAGGTTTAGAAGATGTCTGCATGGATGAGAATGCATACGTCTATGGTACCTTGCCGGCTAATACGGATCATCCTGTGCCTACCATAGGCTTCATTGCCCATATGGATACATCTCCCGATTGCAGTGGTGCGAATATCCATCCCCGCATCATCAGAAACTATGATGGCAAAGATGTAGTATTGGATGCTGCTCAGAATATTGTTACCCGTGTTGCTGCATTTCCAGAGTTGAAAGACCATATCGGTGAGGACCTTATTGTTACAGACGGGCATACTCTTTTGGGAGCTGACGATAAGGCCGGCATTGCAGAGATTGTGACGGCTATTGTTTATCTGCAGGAACATCCTGAGATTGAGCACGGCAAGATTCGCGTCGGCTTTAATCCTGATGAGGAGATTGGTGCCGGAGCACATCTTTTTGATGTCGGGAAGTTCGGTTGTCAGTGGGCATATACCATGGATGGAGGCGAGCTTGGCGAGTTGGAGTATGAGAATTTTAATGCGGCGAGTGCTAAAATCACTGTCAAAGGTTGCAATGTGCACCCAGGCTATGCCAAGAATAAAATGGTTAATGCCGTACTGATTGCCACAGAGATTGCACAGGAAATGCCACAGGAAGAGGTGCCTCAGAAGACTGAGGGATACGAAGGATTCTATCATCTTACAGGTATTCAGGGAACGGTCGAGGAAGCCAAGCTATCCTATATCATTCGCGACCATAACCGTCAGATGTTCGAGATGCGCAAGAAAGTCCTTATGGATATGGTTGAGCGTTTTAATCAGCACTATGGTGCGGGAACCGTGCTTCTTGAGTTGGCCGACCAGTATTACAATATGTTCTCTCAGCTTAGCGACAAGCCCCACATCACAGATATTGCTCGTCAGGCTATAGAGAAGGCGTGCGGTTTCTGTAAGGTTATTCCCATTCGTGGTGGAACAGATGGTGCTCAGTTGTCCTTCAAGGGACTTCCCTGTCCCAATATCTTTGCAGGAGGACTTAACTTCCACGGACGCCACGAATTTGTATCTGTCCAGAATATGGAGAAGGCCATGCAGACTGTTGTCAATATCTGCAGGGTTACAGCAGAAAAGTATTAGAAAAAAGGAAGTGGGGCATGTCTGTTACATGCCCCACTTCCTTTTACAGCGTTTTACTTACGCTCTATGGTTTGAGCTCGGTCTGGGCCAACACTTACAATGGTGATGGGAGTGCCGGTAGCCTTCTCTATATAAGTAATATAATCTTTCAACTGCTGTGGGAACTGTTCCTCGGAGGTCAGCTGGGTGAGGTCGGTCTGCCAACCAGGCAAATCCTCGTACACTGCTTGCCAACCTTCTGTGTCGTATGGCATATCTGTAGTGGTAATGCTGTCCTTCCGATAGGCGGTGCATACACGGATAGTCTTAAAGGTATCTAGCACGTCGCTCTTCATCATGATGAGTTGTGTCACACCGTTTATCATGATGGCATACTTCAGGGCCACCAAGTCCAGCCAACCGCAACGGCGATTACGCCCAGTAACAGCACCATATTCGTGACCAATCTCTCGAATCTTATCTCCGGTTTCATCGAATAATTCTACGGGGAAGGGGCCAGAACCTACACGGGTGCTGTAAGCCTTGAAAATACCAAACACCTCGCCAATGCTATTGGGGGCTACACCCAATCCTGTGCAGACACCACCACTAACGGTGTTACTGCTTGAAACAAAAGGATAGGTGCCGTGGTCAATATCCAACATCGTACCTTGGGCACCTTCTGCCAGCACGCTCTTACCTTCTACCAGTGCTTTGCCCAACTCTATTTCTGTATCCGTAAGTTGGAATTGGCGCATATACTCAATACCTTCCATCCAAAGTTTCTCCTCTTCGGTAACTTCAAAGTCTGTATAGTGTAGGTCTTGCAGTATTTGCATATGGCGAGCCTTGAGAGTGTTATACTTCTGTTGGAAGTCTGCAAGAATATCGCCTACACGCAGGCCGGTACGGCTAGCCTTTTCGCTATATGTGGGTCCAATACCCTTACCGGTGGTACCTACTTTGTTCTTGCCTTTGGCTGCCTCATAGGCACGGTCCAGTACTCGGTGTGTGGGTAGTATAAGGTGAGCGCGCTTACTGATATGCAGGCGGCTCTTTAAGTCATAACCTGCTGTTTCAAGCTCTTTTGCTTCCTGCATAAAGAGATCTGGAGCAATGACACATCCGTTACCTATGATGTTCAGTTTCCCCTGATCAAAGATTCCAGAAGGAATGCTTCTAAGAACAAACTTCTTACCCTCAAAGATAATCGTATGTCCGGCATTGGGACCGCCGGCAAAGCGTGCAACGATATCATAGCGAGGCGTGAAACAATCCACGACCTTACCTTTTCCTTCGTCTCCGAAAACGATACCCAGTAGGGCGTCTACTTTTCCTTTTTTCATTTTTTTTGTATTTTTGTTTTTGTTTTTGCCTTTCTGTTTCTAATGCTGTTCTTAACCATGCAACTGCGGCATAGACCATGAAAGTAAAGCACTGGTTGCGTAATAATAAACTGCTTGCATTTTTGTTCGCTCAACCAGTTTTCTATCTTACTGCTTTCTAGCTTGCGTACCATCCCGCACTTCTGGCATACCAGGCAAACCATGGGATGCGGTGTGATACAGCATTCGTAATGTGCGGCGCGCGTCAGTGTGTGCTTGATTACCAATGAGGCATCTTCCAATAACTTTAGTGTGTTAAAGAGAGTAACCCTACTGACCTGGAATTTAGCTTTTTTTTCCATAACCTCTTGTAACTCATCTATGCTAAAAATTCCTTGTGTATGGCAAATGATACGCAGAATCTCAAAACGCTCAGGTGTCTTGCGTATGTTCTTGCCATTCATGTACTCTGTGAGTCGTTGGATGGCAAGGGAATAGATGTCTGTACTCTCACTCATTTGCGGCTACAAAATTACGAATAAGTGAGCGGAATACAAAATAAATCTAAATTTATTTTTATTCCCGAACGATAGTAATTTCGAGACGAGGTCTCAAAGTTTCGAATAAGTGAGCGGAATACAAAATAAATCAAATTTATTTTTATTCCTCAAAAAATGAGGTAGCTGCCATGATTGCTTTCTTGAGGGGAAGATCAGCATTGGGGAGAAGCGACTGTGCCTGGTCTTTCAACTCCTCAATAGTGCGATCTTGGAGGATCGCACCTTGCTGTAGCAGTCGGGCTATGCAAAGAAAACCGCAGAGCTGGCGCATAGGAGTTGGAGATGCTATCCATTCAAAAGCGGCAACAGCACACCAGGGTTCCTTACTGAGAAGTTGCATGCATAGGATTTGTGCTACTTCGGCTGTTGGAATTTCTTCCATCCAGATATCGGCCATTTCCGGTAGAAACTCTTGTGGTGGCATGAGCATGGTGGCCAAGAGTTTGCACTCACGTATATTCTCGTTCCATAACTCCTGTGCTAACATACGTGATGGATGAAACTCGCTGGCTATACTCTGAAGACGAGGCAATTCAACGCCAAAGATCAGTTTGTATGGTGCTCCCGCCTCGCGCATCTTGGCGCTGAGAATGCCATTCATGGCAGCGCGTAATTCTTTTTTTATATCTTTTATATCTTGTATTTCAGATTTTTCCATATCGTAGCATTTGATGGTCATAGGCTTCTCCGTAGTGGATTTCTACGTCAGCAATGTTGCCCTCTGCGTCATAGATAAGTTTGTATTGAGGGTTGATGAAACCCTTGTAGGGTGAGATGTTCAGTTCCTTGTATCGTTCCAGTACCTCCTGATGCAGGTCCTTGTCTACCTTTACGCCAAACTCTTCAACTAATTCTCGCGCTGCAGGTAAGTCTCCCTCGCTCTTTATTCGCTGAATCTCAGCCAGCAACTCGGCAAAAGCAGTGCGCAACATGGGGTAGGAGTGTACTTGTATGTAATGTTTGCCGTTTTTCTCTGTAATTTCTGCAGCCTGAGGATAGTTCTTCAATGTCCAACGGGCTATGAGGGCACGATTACGCATGTGTGCTTCCTCAATATGGTCACCTTCCTCAATACGTACCAGCTGAGTGAGGACTCCGTTCATCAGATAGCTGTAATATTGTGCCTTATAGGCTTCAGCATTGGGCGTGAGGCTCAGTTCTACCAATTTCTCGTCAGCTAAATAGTATAGCCCGAAGAGGTCGGCACGTGCTTCTTCTATGGTGCTCCCGTAGGCTTTTAACACGTCAGGGTCGACTCCTGGTAGCAGTTGACCGCTTCCGTGGCCTAAGCATTCATGGAGATCCGTATGCAATTCGTCACAAATGCCGGCATACTGATTTAATAAAGATATGGTAGACTCGTCAATGACAAATTCCTGACGAAGCCCACTTCCTTTAGCTGCTTCGTCATAGGCGTGTGTCAGATTGCCAATGGTTACACTCTTGCTACCATATTCGGCTCTGACCCAGTTGCTGTTGGGTAAGTTTATGCCTATGGCGCTGCTTGGGTAAAGGTCACCTCCCAGAATGGCTGCATTGATGACTTTGGCTGAAACGCCTTTGCATTCTTTCTTGCGGAAACGTGGATCTATGGGAGAGTGGTTCTCGAACCACTGTGCATTATCACTTAACGCATGGGAACGTCGGGTTGCTATGGGATCGACAAAATTCACATATCCCTCCCAACTTGCTTTCAGACCTAAGGGATCGCCGTATACTTCAGTAAAACCGTTGGTAAAATCTACCTGACTTTCTGTGTCTTGTACCCAAAGGATTGTGTATTCATCGAATGTCTTGAGATTGCCTGTTTGGTAAAACTCAATTAGTTTTTCTATGACAGCTTCCTGTTTCTGGTTCTCCACATATGGAATGGCATCTTTGAGTGCTGCTATGATTCGGTCTATGTAGTGACCATATAATCCCCCGCAACGCCAAGTGTTTTCATACAGAGTGCCGTCAGATCGTTTCTCTAATCGGCTGTTCATACCATACATGATGGGATGCTGTCTGTCTCCACATTCCTTTTGTTTTGTATAGAATGCCTCTGCCTGGGCTTGTGTAATACCTTCTTGGTAATAATTGCTGGCAGAGGTGAGCAGAAGGTCGTCTCCTTCGGCTTGATTCACTCGTTTGCTTAGGACAGAAGGGTCAAAAATAATAGGAAGTAAATCAGTGACATCCAGACCCAGTTCTTCTGCAGCCTCTACAAAAAAATGCTTGGAGAAACCAGGCGTGAATTTCTGATATCCATAATGATGATGTATGCCATTGCTGAACCAAACCCGTTTCAGGTATATGGTAAACTGTTGGAAATCGTCAGACAAACGATTACCCTTATACTGAGTATAGATTGTTTCCAATACTTGACGTATACGTAAATTGTATGCGCCGTTCTGGTCCCATAAGATATCGCGCCCCAACAGTGCCGCCCTGCTAAGGTGGTATATAAGAAGTTTCTGTCTGAGGCTCAGTTCCTTAAAACCGGGAACCTGATAACGGAGAAGTTGGATGTCAGCAAAGCGTTCGTCTTGAAAAATAAAGTCACTCTGCTCTAACATTATTTGCTATCTTTCTTCTTTTTTGCGGCAGTTCTCTTATTCTTTTTAGATTCAAGTTTTTCCTGAAGCATTTCCATATTGGTTATTCGGTACTCACGTGGTGTAATCCCCAGTCGTTTATAGAAAGCTACATAAAAGCATTGCCTGTTCTGGAAACCAACAGCTAGGGCTATATCCTCTATAGTCATATTATGGTATCTGCGATCCTTAAGCATATACATAGCTTCTTTTATACGGAACTCATTTACCATCTGAGAATAATTGTCCTGATAGCGTAAATTAACAATGGCACTGATATATCTGACGTTTGTGTTCAGTTCTTCTGCCATTTTCTTTGCAGAGTAATTACAGTCACGATATTTTTTCTCAACAATGAACTTAGCCATTATCTGCTGGTAAATTTCATCTACAGTCTCCATTTTAAGCAATGACCGATATAGAGGGGTCTTTTGCTTTTTCTCGGTTAAATTGTACTTTGCCATTGTTCTTTGTTCTTTTTTTTCGGGTTTTCCCGTTGCAAATGTACAAATGTTTTCCGAAAAAACTAATGATTTCAAAAAAAAATGATAATTTTGTATAATTTTTTTACGTCCTAATATGGAAAGTATATTAAAACGTTATTTTGGGTATGATAGTTTTCGCCCTTTCCAGCGAGAAATTATAGAAAACATTATGCACGGACATTCTTCTCTAGTTCTGATGCCAACAGGTGGCGGAAAGAGTCTGTGCTACCAACTGCCAGCCTTGATGATGAAAGGTACTGCCATAGTAATCTCTCCCCTGATATCATTAATGCGTGACCAGGTGCGTCAACTCCGCAGTAATGGTGTTCAGGCTGTTGCATTGAATAGCAGCGAGGATGATTTGGATATGATGATATTACAGCGCGAATGTCAGGACGGACATGTAAAGCTTATTTTTCTTTCTCCAGAACGTCTGATGTCAGAATTGCCCCGTTTTCTCCGAACAATAAACATTTCTCTGATTGCTGTCGATGAGGCACATTGTATTTCTCAATGGGGACACGACTTCCGACCTGAATATAGTCAGTTGGGTATTCTTAGGGAGAAGTTCCCAAATGTACCTATTGTTGCTCTTACTGCGACAGCAGATAAAGTAACTCGCTATGATATACTGAATCAACTGAATATCCCAGATGCTGAAGTTTTCATAGGTAGTTTTGACCGTCCCAACTTGAGCCTAGATGTCAGGCGAGGCATGGATTCTTATGAGAAACGCATGGCCATTCTGCATTTCCTGTCTTCCCATCAGGATGAACCAGGCATTATCTATTGCTTGAGCAAGAAAAATACGGAGTCTGTTGCCGCCTTCCTACAGGCCCATCATGTGGATGCGGTAGCATATCATGCCGGTCTGTCGCTGTTGGAGCGTAACAGGGCTCAAGAAGACTTTTTGAATGACAAGGTACAGGTGGTTTGTGCCACCATTGCTTTTGGAATGGGAATCAATAAGGGAAATGTCCGATTCGTAATTCATTACAATTTGCCCAAAAGCATTGAGAATTATTATCAGGAGATAGGAAGAGCTGGTCGCGATGGATCACCAGCTGACACTTTGTTGTTCTACAATGTTGCTGATATTATCCAGCTTACCAGGTTTGCCCAAATGAGTGGGCAGAGTGAGATTAATATGGAGCGTCTAAGTCGTATGCGTGAGTATGCTGAAGCCAATGTCTGTCGTAGAAGAATTTTGCTAAATTATTTTGGTCAAGAGACAGCCAACAATTGTCACAATTGTGATATATGCCAGCATCCGCCCCACTTGTTCGATGGAACAAAGTTTGTCCAGATGGCATTGAGTGCAATTGTCCGTGCAAACCAAATGATTTCTATGCATACATGTATAGATATTCTATGCGGTATTCCCTCTGAAGAGGTGGGAAAATACCAGTATTTTAAATTGAAAACCTTTGGCGTTGGCAGAGATGTGCCGATAAAAGACTGGAAAGATTATATGCTTCAGATGTTGCAGAGAGGTTTTGTCGAGGTAATGTATGACCAACATAACCATTTGCGTATAACCGAACTGGGAAGGCAGGTTCTGTATGGAGAGCGTACGGCTATGTTAGCGGTAATCCGCCGTGAGGTTCAGTCTCCTAAGGGCAAACGCAAACCTGCCACTCAGAAAGAGTTGTTGCCCGGACTGTGGAACTTCTCCAAGCAAGGACTTGAAGAAGATAAGGAACTGTTCGAAGTGTTGCGGAAACTGCGACTGAGGATAGCTCAACAAAAAGGTGAACCTCCCTTCGTTATTATGTCGGACAAAGTTCTCCATCAATTGGCTACCTACAAGCCTACTAATATGCAGGCTTTTGGGAATGTCAATGGGATAGGGGAGTTCAAGTGTGCCACCTATGGCCCTATATTCCTCCCAGTCATTATTCAGCACATTTCAGAATCCGGTGCCTGATTAAGTGCAGAATTATTAGAAACGTGAACGGCTTTCTCGTGTTCTTCCAAAGCAAAACTTAGACGGGCAATCTGAATCATTACTTCGTGAAGTTTTCCTTCTAAGGTTTCCATCTGTGTTGCCAGGGATTCTTGCAAAGCCTCATTGTCGGCACTGTGGTAGATGCCTTCCGCCTGTAAGGCAATAAACCTACTGTTTAGATCGTCTGTACGTGTTTGATATCGTAGAATCTCTTGTCGGAGCTTCTGAACACGGGAACGGATGGCTACCCAATCCTTCTCTTCGCTGAAAACCTCCTGTAGTTCGGGATATTGAACAGGAGGATGATGCATATTGAAATTACGTATCCAATGGTCCAATCGAGAGTGTTCTTCACTCAGTTTTTCACTTAGCTCCTTACCAAACAAAACATGGAATTCATTGTGTCCTTTTAAGTAGTTTATTTGTTGCTGCATTGTTCTGGATTCCTCTAACCGGTTCTTTGCGGTCTGTTTGGCATTGGCCATTTGCAGGTATGTCTCTTCATAAAGTTGCTTTGCCCCTGATTCTCCAACAGTTTGCTTGATAGTGTTTTTGTTAGTCTCTATTCTGCTTTGACAATTCTCCATGCGGCTCTTTACCAAGTCAAGGTAATGCTTGAAGGTTTTCTGTTGCTGCAAAAGGGTATCGTGCTGTACTTTATATAATGTAAGTTTCTGTTCTTCCTTCTCAATATGTTCATTGACAATATTCCAAGCATTTGTAAGTTTTACAATCTGTTCGCGTAATGCCTCGTGGTTATTATCCCAGATACCTTTCCAGTCTTTTATGGTGACGATTCCTTCTAGGTGGTGGTAAATTTCGCTGAAACGGGCATTCTCGTTGTCCATCATGGCTGCTACTCTTTCCACTTGTCCTGCTCTTACCTGACAGCCTGTATTAACCTCATTCAGTCGGACATCCAGGTCTTTCTTCTGCAACTCCAGCGCTTGTAACTTTTCTCCCAGTCTAGTTATCTGCGCCATATGGAAGTTGTAGGTGTCCAGTTCTTTCTGAGCTTCCTCAGCATCATTAGTGGTACTTTCTATCATGTGTCTAATAAGTGCCATTCTTGCATTCTGGTTGGTGCTGGCAGAACATTCTTTAAATGAGGGGTCCAAAGAGGCGTAAATGCCCCATTCTTTAATATCGTCATTCTGTCGGATGCAGATGTCCTTAAGGGAACTTTCTTCAGAGAACTGCCTTCCTTTGCTTTCTGCAAGGTCGATTCTTAGGTCATTCAGTTGTTGTTGCTTACCTCGCAGTTCAGCCGATAGCAATTCGTATTCTGTTTTAAACTCACCTATGAGCTTGCTTTGGTCTAGCATGGTATCGCTATGATAGGGATGGTGTGTTGCTCCGCACACAGAGCAGTTTACACCTTCTTTAAGGTCAGCTCTTAGCTGGATGATATTTTGTCCCTTGCTTAAAAGATAGGTGTGTTCTTTCTCGTGGCAGAGGCGTGACAATTTTCCCACTTCTGCTTCCATTTCCCTGATATTCCGTTCAGCACTATCTATATGCAGTCGAAGTTTGTTCAGGGTTTGGGTCTTCTCTTCTATAATGTTGTATCCAACAGAAATCTGATGCCAAAGCGACCGGGCAGAAATCAGCATCTGTTTCTGGCTCTTCAGTTGCATGGCCCGTTCTTGAAGTTTGTAGCTCTCTTGTCCTAAAATACTCCCTCTGTGTGTCTGCAGTTCCCCCTCCAGGGTCTCAATTTCCAAGGTAACCTCTTGGTATTTGCTGAAAACCCTCTCCAAGAGTTTGTTTTCTTCGTTTTGTTTCTGAAGTGTATTAGCCTGCAGATTCTTGGTCTTTTGCTGCTGTTCTTCCACCTCCTGCAGGTTCTCTAACAATAGAAGGATTTTTTCTGAATGCAGAATCATCTGTTCATGCATTTCCATGCTTTGGCGTTTATCCCTATCTTGAGCGATTTCATCGTAAAGCCCGGCTATTCTTTGTTCAGCCTCGTAAACTGTGCTTTCCAATACACTAACTTGCTGCAGTGCTTTCTCTGAAAGAATATTCAGGTTGTTTATTTCTTCTTCTAGGGATTGGTTGGCTCCTTGAAGCAAGAAAGCGTGAAAGATGTGGTCATGAATATTGTAAAGTTTTTCTTCTGCACTCTTAAGCAAGCTTTCGGCCTGGGCTTGTTCCTTTTCTTGTCTGCTCCAGGCCTGACGCAGTTCATCGTTTTTCCTCTCCAGCAGACTCATGCTACGTTTGTTTTGGTCGGTCAGGTTCTCTATAACAGATAGCCGTTGGAATGTTCCCTGGATGCTCTCAAGCATCTCAAAACGTTCCAGCTGACGGATATCTTCTGCCATAGAAGCCTGCTGCTTATTTGCCTCAAACAGGTTGGCTTTCTCTTGTTTCAGTTCCAACTGAAGCTGGTTGTATTGACGCAACCATTCCTGCTGTTTACGCAGTTGCTTTAAACTATCCTCAATGTTCCTGAGTTTTGTCTCGGCCAGACGTTTGGTCTCTTTTAACCGTTGGAGCTGGGTTGCATTCAGTATCTTGTGATTTTTTGTAGGTTGTGATGCAGGCATTGTAGCTTCTTGTTCTGCCAGTGGAACCTGTTTATCTGTATTCTTACCAAAAATATTCATTACTTTCCGATTTTTCTGTGCAAAGGTAGTTATTTAATTCATAATTCACAATTCATAATTCACAATTTTTTTATACCTTTGCAGCCGCAAAACGAAACAATCTTTATATAATGGTACAGAAACCGAGTATACCCAAAGGAACACGCGACTTCGGCCCTCAGGAAATGGCATGTCGTAATTACATATTTAATACTATTCGTCAGGTTTATGCCTTATACGGCTTCCAGCAGATAGAAACTCCGGCAATGGAAAATCTAGGAACACTGATGGGTAAATATGGTGAGGAGGGCGATAAACTGCTCTTCAAGATTCTGAATAGCGGAGATTTTCTGAAAGGAACTTGTTCCGAGGAGATAGAAAGAGGTGCTACGGGTCATTTGGCTGCTCAGTTGTGCGAGAAAGGTCTGCGTTACGACCTTACTGTACCGTTTGCCCGCTATGTTGTTCAGCATCGCGATGAGCTAACGCTTCCCTTCCGTCGTTATCAGATTCAGCCTGTTTGGCGTGCCGACAGACCACAGAAAGGCCGTTACAGAGAGTTTTACCAGTGCGATGCCGATGTGGTAGGAAGTGATAGCCTATTGAATGAGGTGGAGTTGATGCAGATAGTTGATACTGTCTTTCAGCGCTTTGGCATTCGTGTCTGTATTAAGATTAATAACCGCAAGATTCTTTCCGGCATTGCCGAAATGATTGGCGCAGCTGATAAGATTGTTGATATTACTGTGGCTATTGATAAGTTAGACAAAATAGGTCTTGAGAATGTAAATGCCGAACTTCTTGAGAATGGCCTTTCCGAGTCTCAGGTAGAGAAACTCCAGCCTATTATCAAACTAAGTGGATCTAATGCTGAGAAGATAGCTATCATGCGTCAGGTGCTGGAAGGTATCGAGGTGGGGCAAAAAGGCATTGACGAAGTAGAGTTCGTCCTCTCTAAACTCTCAACACTAAACTCTCAACTCGAATTGGATTTGACTCTGGCTCGCGGCCTTAACTATTACACAGGTTGCATCTTCGAGGTGAAAGCCCTTGATGTCGAGATTGGCAGTATCACTGGTGGTGGGCGTTATGATAATCTGACCGGTATCTTTGGAATGCCAGGTATTAGCGGCGTTGGAATTTCCTTTGGAGCCGACAGAATCTACGATGTACTCAATCAGTTGAATCTTTATCCTGAAGAGGTTACTACAGCTACCCAACTGCTTTTTGTCAACTTCGGTGAGACGGAGACCAATTACTGCTTTCCCATTGCCGATAAAGCCCGTAAGGCAGGAATCCGCACGGAGATATATCCTGATAGTGTAAAGATGAAGAAGCAGATGCAGTATGCAAATGCTAAGAACATCCCTTTTGTGGCAATAGCAGGAGAGTCAGAAATCGCCGAGGGCAAGATTATGCTCAAGAATATGCTTTCTGGCGAACAGAAACTTGTAATGCCAGATGAACTTGTTCTAGAGATTCTGAAATAGTTCTCCTTTATAGAGCCGTACCTTTGCATCGTCGTTAACGAGACAGAATATCCTATTTGCTTTATTCCGTCCTATGCGAACTTTTAGTCCGTATCGGACTGAATATACTTTCTATAGTATAGTATATCATTCCATTACCAATTTATATAGATACAGTTCCTTGTATTGTGACTAATGGGCGCCATAAACCTCGATATCACCGATGCGGACAAAGCCATCGGCGCCACCATTGGTAACATTCACTCGCATGTAGCGTGCTTCGATGGGAGTGATGTTGATGTCGGTTACAGGCGCAGTATTGCCAACGTGGGTGCCTATTGTGGTCCATGTCTCGCCATCTAGACTGGTCTCGACCATAAAGTCGCGACTATTGAGCTCGAGGTCTAGTCCGGCTGCTTCAGCATGGCGCACTACATAACGGCTTATCTGGTAGGAATCCTTGAAATCCAACTGTACCCAACCAGTTCCTTCGTTGGTTTTTGAAATCCAAATATATCCCTCTGAGGGCGACCCGTCGGCTGCGTATTTGACATTGGTCTTGGTAGGAGAAGAGGTGATCTCCATGTCTTGCATTAGAGTAATGTTGAATGGCAAATGGCGAGCCTCGTTGTAATAGCTGAACCAGTGGTCGGCGCGGACTATTTTGACATTCCCTGGCGACAGGGCATTCAGCCTTTCGTTCAGGGCGATTAGCTTGTCGGGCCCTAAGTTCCAGACGTCGGCTTGTCCAGTGACGAACATAGGTGCTGTGTCCTTGAAGTTCTTGATGTCGCGGTTGAAGAAATCGGTTATCCCATCTATATCGCCACGATAGCAAGGATATTGGGGAGCGATTGGAAGCCATCCGGACTGCACAGCATAGGCAAGTCTGCCGCTCTGTCGCTCATAGTCGTTGATGGTCAGTCCGTACAGGTAGGGGCAGTTGTCGGCAAAAGCTTTGCGCTGAGCCGGGCTGATGTTATCCCAGATAGTGATGACGCGCAGCCCTGCCTTCTCGATATAGCGTTGGGTCAGCTGGATGTAGGGCGTAAGTTTCGGACCTGAAGAGGTGTAGTACGTACCGCTGCCGGAAGCTAATCCGTTGAACGGCATTGCATAGCCCATGCCGGAAGGTCCGCTCACAAAGCAGTCGTTGGTCGTTGCCTTGCGATAGTAGTAGTTCAGCATCATGGGCGCAATGTCGGCCAGGGCAGGGCTTATGGTCCAGTTCATAGCCATCTTGCCACGACCGCTCTGCTCGAAGATCTTCGCCATGGCATGCTGGCAGTACTGTATGTTGTCTCCATCGCTGATATATATGGTGGCATAGACTTTGTTTTCCAGTTTGGGCCTCTTGGGCACGGGATTGATCTTCACGGGTTTGTTAACCGCCGTATAGACAGTAGCGTTTTCGAAGAAATCGCCTGGTACAGTCGAGAGACCGAATTGGGTGGCTTCTCCCACGCCTGAGCGCTCCTCGGCATACCATCCCATCACGAAGTCCCTGCCTGGTGTCATATCCTTCAGCATCTTGTCCAGTACCGCCTTTTCTGCGGTTGTCCGTGGGTCGAGCCATACGCAGGCTGATCCGCAAGCAGCGCCTATGTCGTGCACATAGGGTATGTTGGGTCGCTCGCTGATGAGCAGACGGTGGTTACAGCGGCTCCAGTAATTGTTATAAAGATAAGAATAAACAGATGTTGCTGTGGTCATCGTCAACCCTGTAAGGTCTTCTGCGACAGGGAATTCTAAACCATTCTTTTCGAGCTTTGCTTTTACCTCCGGCGTTACGGGTAGCAGACGGTCCAGTCCGGCTATAGTTACAGCCAGGTTTGCATAATGTTCGCTCTTTTCCGTGCTGTAGAGTACCAGTCCCTTGATTTCCTCTTTGAACAACTTTACTAGAGTATAGGGGGCTGAAGCTGAGATAGGAGCGGTCTTGAGATTATGGGCCGAAGGCCATGTACTCTGCGGTTCTTCGTTGTGGTTGTAAAGCAGTATGCGTGGACGGGTACGGTTTATAATCCCCTGTAAGGTGCAAAACATAATGCGTTCTTCGTTGCTGAGTTTGGCCACATTCATGTCCAGTGATCTGACTGAATTTACAGGAGGAAGGAAGACTGGCAGCAAGCGGTCCTCGGGCCAACAAACTTCGTTGGCTTCAAGGATGCGGTAGCCGGTACTGTTAAGGTTGTACATTGTATCGGCAAATGTTATCTCTTCTACTTGGTTCACATCGGTGCGAAAGATAGCACCATTGGTAAGCCTCGTAATCATTGTGGTATCATCCGAAGTAAGGAAACTGATTTGCTTCAAGTCAACCACACGGGTTTGAGTACTTGTACCGTCTGTCTTTTTGACACTCATGATTGTTTCTTGAGCCTGCCCCAATAGGGTACACAGGAATAGGGTCGTTACAATAATTTTTCTATTAAACATATAACTATTCATATAACAGATATTTTTTTCTCTTCTGCTTGAATTCCTCTACTTCGTTCTTCCAACGGGCTCTGATTTCAGCCTCGTTGCATCCCTCTTTAATCATTTCACGCACGTAAGTCTGTCCTAATAACTTGTCGAAAAAAGAGGTAAAGAATCCGTCGGTCTTGCCGGCTTTCTGGAAGCACTTATAGGCATCTATGACGTATGCCAGGCTCATTTTTTTTTGCCATATTGTTTCGTAGGACAGGTTAGAGAGGTCTCTTCCGAAGCACTCCTGTCCCAGCAAGGGCGGATTTGTTGCTCCTGGCACACTCTGTGGCGTAAAGGAATAACTGTAGGACTTATGCATCTGTGGATGTCCATACTGCTGAAATGGCTTGTCCGTTCCACGCCCCAAGCTGACTATTGTTCCCTCGAACGGGCAGAGGGAAGGGTATAAATAGATAGACTGCATGTTGGGCAGATTGGGTGATGGTGCTACAGGTAGGGCGTAGTGTGTCTGGTGGGTGTAGTTCTGGCAGGAAATTACCGTCAGTTTGCACTGGTTTCCCTCGTTTAGCCATTTTTCTCCCACAGCCATGCGTGCCAGTTCACCCAACGTCATGCCGTGTACTACGGGTATGGGCAGATGTCCTACTCCGCTACGCAGTGCCATGTTCAGGATGGGGCCGTCTACATAGTGCCCGTTGGGGTTCGGACGGTCGAGTATAATAACCTCTCGTCCGTATTTTGTGCAGGCATCCATCAGGTGGCACATGGTAACATAGTAAGTGTAATAGCGCAAACCCACGTCCTGAATGTCAACAAGTAATACGTCAAACTTCCTCATGGCTTCCTCCCCAAGATGCTTCTTACGGTTTTGCCCGTATAAGGAAAGGATGGGAATGCCTGTCTTCTCATCCACTTCATCTACTACTACGGCTCCTGCATCGGCACAGCCCCGGAAACCATGTTCGGGCGAGAATACGGCTGTTACGTTTATTCCCTCTCTTACCAATAGGTCTAACACATGCTCCTGCTCTGTTCCTACAAGGCCTGTTTGATTGCTGAACAGTGCTACACGCTTCCCCTTTATGAGGGGTAGATAAAGTTCTGTCCGTTCATCGCCGGTTATCACACGCTTTGTTATTTTTGCCTCGTCTTTCTCAAAATGTTGGTAGTCCTTAAGGCTTTGCCAGTCACCGCCCCATTGGTAGCCATATGCTGTGAAGAGCCTGTAAGCAAGGTTGTTGTGGTCTATTTTGTAGCGGAAAGACTTGTTGCGATTGGCATATTCAGTAGCTGTTTTTGGTTGAATTTCTATGTGTCCGTCCTTTCGTGGAACCACGCATGGGTTATAAAGGGTGTTCAGATCCACGGCCAGTCCCCTGGCATGCTTCGAAAGGCGTGTTGTGCCACTAATGGCCCGATAGCAGAAACACGATGTGTTGTTGGCTCTCATCTGTTGTTCATCGTCTGCCCTGTATTTGTCGGGAAGCACCATGCGTTGGATGGGGTACTGAGCCAAGTAGAGTTGACGGAAGATGTCTACAAGTTCGTGTGCGATGGCTGCATTGCATACCATCTCGCCAACGTGTATCTGCTGGTCATAGTCCCAATGCAGAAGTCTGAGGTAACGGAGGTC
>Ga0326511_10001719_pt1 | contig 18065 bp, 26 predicted proteins | sample 0_2496_0518_D_FD_203701 | JGI IMG/M metagenome (GOLD analysis project Ga0326511, IMG submission 203701) | Bovine rumen microbial communities from UC Davis, California, United States - 0_2496_0518 | ecosystem: Host-associated > Mammals > Digestive system > Stomach > Rumen | place: USA...
GTGATGTGAAATGATACAGAAGAATTACAGAAAAATCGGACTAATAGAACAGCACCTGCTTGATTTAATGGAGATGTGAGTGGAATATATGGTAGCTGAAAAACAGAGAATGTAAAAGATTATACTCCACAATGAAGATTCCCTGCTAATACAATACTGACTTATGATGAATCAGATTTTGAAGAAGTATGTTGATGATTTCCTAATACTAAAAGCTGAAGTAAAATGTCATTTGGTAGTGTAAGAAAAGCACAGCCTGATAATACATACCAATTATGATTTACAAAGCATGAGAACAGCTGACAGACAGCACCCGATAATTACTGAGATAGTGGCTCAGCTTCAAGATATTACTATACAGCTAAAGCTAGTAAAAGAGATAGAGATGAGTGATTAGGCACAGAGGCAATTATAGATATTATTTTAACAGATAAAAATTGAAAGATATGGAAAGGAGAGAACATAATACTAGATGAAAAGTTAGCAAATGCTGATATTGAAGCATATCTGAAAAGTGATACAGAAGAATATGGGACACTAAACAAAGAAGATTTAGATTTGAACATAATGTTGTATATGAAGAACATTTTGGAGAAATACCAGAATGAATGCAAGTCCACCACAAAGATGGGAATAAGCTCAACAACGATATATCAAATCTTGAATTGGTTAGCCCACTTGAACACAAAAGAGAACACTCTTGATGTAAAGAAATATGATGAATTATATACAAGCCTTGTAGAAAGTGCTGAGAGCTGAAACTTGTTGACACTTACTATAAAAGGAAAAACTGAATTAGCCCACGATGTAGAGAATGCTGTGTCAAAAATGCAGTTGAGAATAAGAGAAAAAGAAAAGCACTCAACACACCCGACAGTTAAACCAACAGACCTTATGCAGTATCTAGTCAGACTTGTAACTCCTAATGGTTGAACTGTACTAGATCCATTTAATTGAAGTGGTAGTACATGAAAAGCAGTAATGTATGAGAATAAAGACAGAAATAAGAATTATAAATATATCTGAATAGAACTTACAGAAGAATACTTACCAATAGCAAAAGCTAGAATAGAGTATGTAATAAACAAGGGAATTGAAAAAGAAAAATCTGATCCTAAACAAGAGGAACAGACTAAACAGCGAAAAGAATCAGCTTTATTTTAATTCATGTGGAGTGTCATAGCCACAGCAAGCAAAAAGTTTGGCAGTCAAGAGTTCTAAGTAGAGATGCTTAGAGAGGTAACCAAGAAGCCTTTTCATGCTCTTGCGACTCCAACCACCTTTGGAGAGTAAAAGTATAGAATAAGAAATAAAAACCACACTTGGCAAGAGGTGGCTTGCCTTTAGAATCAGATTTATATTAAAATTTATAAAGATGAAAGAAAAATCTGAAAGGAGAAATTGTGTGAAATGTGGTAGAAATCTGAAAGATAATCAGAAACTACGATGTGAATCTTGTATGAGCCTTGTAAATCTTGAACTAGAATGAAAGATAGACAAGCCGTTTGAATATTATTTTAAATACCATTTAAAAAGATGCAGGAAAGAAAACAGAGAAATGTCCCAATAGAAAGAGATGGAAAGCTCTTTTTCGTGTGTAAGAAATGCTGAATAGAGAAAGAACTTACAAGTGAATTTTGGAGGAAAGAAAGTAAAGTAAAAATGTGATTTAACTCTACTTGTAAAAGCTGTCTAAAGCCAATTGATAGGATATGGAGAGCAAATAATATAGAAAGTGAGAGAGCATCTTCTCGCAAGTGTGCTAAGAGGTATCATCAAGAGCATAAAGAGGAAGAAAAAATATATAGTAAAAAATATAGGGAATTACATAGAGATGAGATTAAAGAACACATGAAACGATATAGAGAAGTAAATAAAGATAAATTAAGAGAGAGTAGAAGAAAACATTGGATAGAGGTTAAAGAGAAAAGAAAAATACGATACGAGAATAATAAGATGGACATTATTATGAAAGATAAAAAGAGGAAATCTGAGAAATGATATTCTCCTGTACACCTTAAAGTAAACTATGTAAAGAAGAAACTATGATTAAAACCCACCTGTTGTTCTTTATGTTGATACAAATGATATATAGTATCTCATCATCCAGACTATAATAAACCTTATAATGTTGTTTTTTGCTGTCAGTCTTGTCATAAACTTATACATAGTGGGGAGATCTCTGTGCCTAATGAGAAAATTATATCTTTAGAAGATTTATATAAATGGAGGAAAAGAAAATAATCATTTCAAGTGGCATCTTAGACATAAGAAGTAATCAGACTTTTATAACTCATAAAAAAGAAAAAAGAGAAAGCTGAATGCTAACTCCTTTCTCTATACAAAAATATGTTTGTGAATTTAATATAAAGTTTTATTTGATAATTTCAAGAGGATGGAATATAAAAATAAACCATTTGAGTTCCTATTGTTCTTACTTTGTGCATGTTGTGTATTATGAATTAGTATTGGGATAATAGTCAAACTTGTAATGCTTATAGTTAATCTATAATCAGACTTTTATATTATTTACCTATGGAGATGACAGTAAAAGAACTTATAGAAAAACTGAAAGAATTTGATGAAGAATATATGGTAATTATGAGAGTTAATTGAGAAGAAGAAATGGTTGATTTCGTTGAAATAAGAAGAAATTTTGACTGAGATAAATTTGTTTGTTTAAGATAAATCAGGCTTATAAAATACCTTTTTAGATTTGTTTACCTATGGAGAGAATGATAAAACGAATAGCAATAAGAAAAGACTGAACTATATCTATGTCAGAGTTTAGAAAACTTGCAGAGAAATATCAATGAGAGATAGCTGAGTTAGAAGAAGAAAATAAAAAGCTGAAAGAAGAAATAGAAAATCACAAGCAGAACATAATGCAAGATGAGTTGGAGATTATACCAAAGTTAGAAGAAGAAAATAAAAAGCTGAAACTAGAGAATGCAAAGCTCAAAGACAGGATAATCACAGATGAGAACTTTGAGGAGAAACTTGATAAGGAAAATAAAAAGCTGAAAGAAGATGTTGATTACTTTAGACAATGTTATTTAGATTTGAAAAAGTTATGTGAAAAAGAATGATTTATGCTATCAGATGAAAAAATAACTAAGATGTTTAATTTAGATAAGATTAGATAATCAGATTTATTTTATATTTGAGTTTGACCAATTTTATAATATAGTGTAATTGACATAAGCAATATTGAATTTGTAGAGCCTTAGATACTCTTATTTATCTAAGACTTTATTTTTTAATGAAAAAACTCTCCAGAAGTAAGCTCATTAAAAAATTAGATACGATATTTTCAATATATATAAGATTAAGAGATTGTGATAAGAAATGAGTAGTAGTTTGTCCATTATGTTGAGCAAGGATACCGTGGAAGAAATCTCAGAATATGCATTTCATATCAAGATGAGTTTTAAAATATAGATATGATGAGAATAATTGCCACGCAGGTTGTTATAGATGTAATGTGATACTAAATTGAAACTATATCAAATATACTAGATGGATGCAGAATAAATTTTGAGTAGAGGAAGTAGATAAGATGATAAATGATAAACAGATTTTCAAAATAAGAACTCCAGAGGTAGAAGAAATGATAGAGGAATATGTAATTAAGAGTAGGCAATTAGCTAATCAAAAGCATTTATCTTTATAACTAAATAATATGTACAAAATTACAAAAGAGTTCAAATGGGATATGGCTCATAGATTACCATCCCATAAATGAAAGTGCTTCAATGTTCATTGACACACTTACAGATGTTTGATTACATTTATGTGAGAGGAAGTTCAGAAAGAATGAGCAGAGGAATGAATGATAAGAGATTTTTGAAATCTAAAACAAGTTAAAGAATGGATAGATGAAAATTGGGACCATTCTTATGTAGGAAAGAAATGAGATGAGGTATTAGAATTTTTGAAAGATAGATGATTTAAAATATTTACTATGGAATGAAATCCAACGGCAGAAAATATGAGTAAGTTATTGTATGAAAAATGCTCAGAATTTATTCCAAATGTACGATTGGATAAAGTGGTAGTATATGAAACTCCAACTTCATTTGCAGAATATACAACCACAAACGAACTGCCTTTTTAGTTTATTAAAATACCAATGCAGGAAGAAGTAAGAAAAATTCTCCAATATCTATGAGAAGATATAACAAGGGAGTGATTATTAGATACTCCAAAGAGAGTAGAAAAAGCTTATGGAAAATTATTTGAGGGATATAATCAAAAGGTTGAAGATGTAATGACAGTATTTGAAAATGAGAGTGAGTGAATAGATCAGATTGTAGGATTAAATGATATAGAGTTCTACTCATTCTGTGAACACCATATGTTGCCATTCTTCTGAAAGGCTACTGTATATTATATTCCAAGCGATAAGATATGTTGAATATCAAAATTAGCAAGGATAGTAAATATATTTGCTAGAAGATTACAAAATCAGGAAAGATTAACTAAACAGATAGCTGATGCTATTGAGGAACATTTACACCCAAAAGCTATTGCAGTTATCTTAGAGGGTAAACATTTCTGTATGATAGCAAGATGAGTAGAGAAACAAAACTCTATAATGAAAACTTCTGATTTAAGATGAGCTTTTAGAGAGGACTGAAAAGCTAGACAAGAGTTATTTAATCTTATCAATAAGTAAATGAAATTAGCTGAAGATATATTTCTATCATTACAATGAGAATGACCAACTACTTGAAAGCCAAGTATATTTGTTAGATTTTTCTGATGTAATTTATGCTGTAAATGGTGCGATAGTTTATATGCAGTAAATAACCCAGAGAGTATAGTAGATATAAGTTTAAAAGAAGTAGTTGAACAGATTAGAAAATTAAAATGTAAGCATGTAGTATTTACTTGATGAGAGCCAACATTATTTGAGGATACAATAGCAGAAATCCAATTTATGTTATGAGATTGATATACTTATGAGATAGAAACTAATTGAAGTAATCCAATTAAGAATACATATCAGAATATCAATATTTCTCCTAAACTATCTAACAGTTGAAATAAAAAATATCCATTCAGAGCATTGGAGAATATAGCATTTTGGAGAACTGAATGAAGTGGGGTATGTTTCAAATTTGTAGCTAAAGATAGTAAAGATTTTGATGAGATAAAACAGTTCATAACTGAGAACACCATTCCGGAAAGTTTTGTATATATAATGCCGGAATGAATAACAAATGAAAGTCAGATTAATAAAGAGGTGCTAAGTTTCTGTATAGATAACGAGTATCGTTATTGTCAGAGAATGCATATAATTTTATTTGGTAATAAAAAATGAGTGTAATGGAAAAAGAAAAAGCAGTTGTAGTAATAAGCTGATGATTAGACAGCACAGTATTACTATACAAAATTATTGATGAATGATATGAGCCTTATGCTATATCATTTAATTACTGACAGAAACATTCTAAGGAGTTGGAATGTGCTAAGAAAACTTGTGAGAAGTTATGAGTAAATCATAAGATAGTGGATATCTCTTTTCTAAAAGATTTATTGGATAGTTCATTATTGAATGATAATGAAGAAGTTCCAGAGGGAGATTATAGAGAAGAAACTATGAAATCAACAGTAGTTCCTAGTAGGAATTTAATATTTAGTTCAATAGCTATCTGATATGGTCAAAGTATATGAGCTAAAGTAGTAGCATTATGAGTTCATTGTGGAGACCATACAATATATCCAGATTGTAGAGAAGAATTTATCAATAAATTAAATGAGGTAGCAAAGATAAGTGATTGGCATTACATAGAGTTATATTGCCCATTTGTAAATATCTCTAAGACAGATGTAGTCAAAATCTGACACGATTTAGATGTAGATTTCTCTCTTACTTGGAGTTGTTATAAATGAGGAGAAAAACCTTGTGGTAAATGTTGAACTTGTGTAGAGAGATTAGAAGCATTCCACGATAACGGATTGGAAGATGTTTTAGATTATAACTAAAATATTAATGAAAATTGCTTTAATTTCTTGTTCAAAAAAAAAGAGAGAATGAACTCATAGAGCGTTTGATTTATATTCAAAATCACCATTATTCAGAAAAAATATATTACGATGTAAAAATAATAAAATAGATGATTTTTATATTTTATCAGCTAAGTACTGATTATTAGATAAAAATCAAATTATCTCATATTATGATTATACGCTTATTTGAAAATCTAAAGAGATTAGGAAAAAATGGGGCGAGAAAGTATCTGAACAAATTAAATTAAAAATCCCAAGAGATGCAGAAATTTATATATTAGCAGGAAAATATTATTCAGAATTTTTAAATATTCCAAATATAATTATTAAGCCATTTGAGCATATATCTCTTTTTGAAAGAATGAAATCAAATATTTAATTATAAATAAAATAAATGAAATTATATCTTGCATGATACTCTACGTGAAAAAAATATCTTCCAAAGATAAATATTCCACAAATGAATTATTTAGAAACATATCTTGTATTTAAGAATAAAAATATGGCTGAGGAATATGCACGAAGTAAGAAGAAACGATTTTTAGATAGTGGAGCATTTACAGCATTTACATTATGAAAAAAAATTAATATTCAAGAATATATAGAGTTTATTAAAAAAAATAAACAATTCTTTGAACTTTATGCTAATCTTGATGTTATCGGAGATTATAAAGCTACCAAAAAAAATCAAAAGATTATGGAAAATGCGGGATTAAAACCATTACCAACTTATCATATATGAGAGCCAAGAGAATATTTTGAGGAGTTAGTTGATAGATATGATTATATTTGATTATGAGGATTGGTTCCATATGCGAGGCAACCTCAAAAAATAGATAGTATGTTAAATTATTGTTTCCATTATATAATAACAAATAAAAAGAAAATAAAATTTCATGGACGATGAATGACAAATCCATTATTTATGAAAAAGTTCCCATTTTATTCAGTTGATAGTACTGGATGGTTAGCTTGATGAAAATTTAAGACAATTTTATTTTTTGAGAATGGTAGCTTAAAATCAATGAATGCTCAAAAAATAAGAAGTAAATATTGAGTAGATTGGTGAATTAAGCATCATGAAAATTTAAACTCTCAAAATATCAAAGCTATATATCAGTATGTAGATTATATAACAAAACTCCATCAAGCTAAATGAATGGAATATCGGCTTTAGTTCTTAATTAAATATCAAATGCAAATTGTAGAAGTAGATGTGGATAAGATAATTCCATATGAATGGAACAATAAAATCCACGATGAAACTCAAGTAAATAGAATAGCAAATTCTATCAAAGAGTTCTGATTTAAAAATCCAATAGTGTTGGATAAGAATAATATCATAGTCAATGGACATGGTAGATTAGAATGAGCTAAGAAGTTATGATTAAAGAAAGTTCCTTGTATAATAGCTGATGATTTAACTGATGAGCAAATTAAGAAGTTCAGAATATTAGATAATAAGTTAAATGAGAGTGAATGGGACTTAGCAAATCTAAAATTAGAATTAGATAGTTTATGAGATTTAAGTATGGGAGAATTACAATTAAGTGTAAGTGATTTATTCCCAGAATTTGATGCACCAGAATTCAATCCAGAAGATTATGAAGGTGATTTCTGAGTATGATGAGGAGAAAGTAAATTACAACTAATTGTATATGTGAAAGATGAATGAGAGTTAGAGTTATTAAAAAAAGACCTAACTGATTTATGATATACTAACTATAAGTAATGACAGAAATCAAAAAGTTTTGAGCATTATATAATACAGTATGATGATGAGAATGAAGTAAGTGTTTATATCCTACAAGATTAGACACTTACTGACAATGATGTTCTCATAACTGTAAATATTGTTATGCAAGAGCTTTATTAGATTTCAGATGATTATGGCATCCAAATAATCCAAAGTTCATAGATTTGAAAACTGCTTATAAGATAATAGCTACTGAAATCCCAAAAGACCAGATAACAAGGTTATGATGAATGACTGATTGCTTCCAACCAGTAGAGAAAGTCCATAAGATAACTTACAATGTACTGAAAGCATTTAACAAATGTAGGAAATGATATCTAATTGTAACAAAATCTGATTTAGTAGCTAGTGATGAATATATAGAAGTGTTAGATAAAGATTTAGCTCATATACAAATAACAATAACAAGTACCAATGATGAATTGTGAGCTACATATGAAAATGCTACAAGAATGAGTGATAGGATAAAAGCAGTAGAGAAGTTATGGAAATTATGATATGATGTTCAGATAAGATTATCTCCATACATTCCACAGTATGTAGAGATAAATAAAATCAATGATATTAAATGTGATAAGATAATTGTGGAATTTCTAAGAGTTAATCATTGGATAAAGAAATGGTTCAATATAGACTATTCAGATTGGACTTATTCAGAATGATGATATATGCACTTACCATTAGAAAAGAAAATCCAACTACTAAGTAAAATCAAAAAGAAAGAGATAAGTGTATGTGAAGATGTTGAAAGCCATTACAAATATTGGAAAGAACATTTCAATTTTAATCCAGATGATTGTTGTAATTTAAGATTAACCAATTCAAATGCCTAAACAGAAGTATGATTATTCAGCTTTGAAACTAGAATTTATTAAATCAGATTTTGATGAAATTAAATCGTTTATAACTCATAAATGACTCAAATATAGTGCTGAACGATGAAGAAGAACTAAATGATGGGCAAAAGAAAAATTAGAATACAAAAATAAAATAGTAGAAAAAGCTCTATTAAAGAATGCTGAGAAGACAGCAAATAGTTTAGAACTACCAATGGAACAGTTAACTATTGCTAAGAAGAATGCAGTAGTAAAAGTTATTCAAAAGATGATGGGAAATGATTTAGATATGGCAGATATGGAAAGAGCTATAAAGATATTAAGAACTGAAATGTGATTACCTAACTCTTATGCTAAAAATGAGAACACAAATATAGATAGAATAGAGTGAATTCATATAGTGCTATGAGGAAATCCTATTGACAATAACAAAGATGATAAAAATAATGCCTTATAGTTCAGAACTGGCAAAAGAGAAGATTGCTTCCGAGGGGAAACGTAAAGTAAAAATGGTCTGGAATTTTATTTCTAAGAAAATGTCAAGAGATGAAAAGAAGTACCATCTCAGTGAAACAGATAGAGTATAAGAATGCTGAGTTGGTTCTCTGTGAGTTTATGGCTCTACAAGAGTATGATATAGAAGAATGAAAAATGCCAAGTTATAAAGATTTCAATTTACAGGAGTTCCATGAATTCATTGCAGATAAGATAGAAGCTTTAGATACATTTAATGATAGATACCAATGAAAGAGAGGGAAATACAAAACCAAGCAAGAATAAAAGAGATTTACCAAAATCTCAAATCTGATTTAAAGAGATGTATAAAGTACCATCGCAGAAACAAATCAGAATTAGTTAAAGAATATTTCAATACCGATAAATGGGAAGAAATAGAAAAACAGTTGCAAGTAATCTGTAAACCATTTTCTATTATCCAAAAGATACAGATAAGTGGAGTTATTACAGAATTACATAATTTTTATATCCAACCAACTACAGAATGAGAGAAGAAATCCAAAAGAAAATCAAAGAGTTAGAATGGACTAGTTCAGTAAAATCTATTCTAATGATTGATTGGTTAAACAAACTTCTAACAATGCTCCCAGAAGAAAATAAAGAGGAGAAAAAGGAGGAAGTGATAAAAGTAGAGGTTAAAGATGAGAAACCTCTTAAAAAGAAAATCAGTTTTAAAAGAAAGTAGAAAATGGAGGTATATTTCTATCCAACAGAGAAACAATGAGAAGCTTTAAAGTATTGGCACGATGATACCACTACTGAAATTTGATTTTGATGAGCAGCCGGATGAGCAAAAACTTGGTTATGAGTTTTTGCCATTTGGTCAGCTTGTATGAACTTACCTTGAAGTAGATGGGTTATGTGAAGAAAAGAGCTTATCAATTTAAGAAGAACAACATTAGCAACATATTATAAAATGTTGCAGTATTATAAAATTCCAAAAGACCAACGATGAATATTAAACGGACAAACTAATACAATTAAGTTCGCCAATTGAAGTGAAATAATATTATTAGATTGTGCTACACAAACTTCTGACACAGAATGGACTAGATTTGGTTCATTAGAATTAACTTGAGCATTTGTAGATGAAGCAAATGAAGTTGATGCCAATGGTATAGCTAAACTAAAAACTCGTATCTGAAGACAGAACATATTTACTATATGATGAGTAAAAAAGACTGTATGTCCAAAGTTCCTAGAATGTTTCAATCCTAACAAATGACACGTTTATAATGATTACTACAAACCTTGGAAAGATTGAACATTACCACCATATAGAAAATTTGTAAGAGCAACTGTATGAGATAATCCATATATTTGAGAAAACTATATCCAACAATTAGAGAGAAGTGATGAGATAACTAAGCAAAGATTATTGTATGGAAACTTTGATTATGATGATACACCATGAAAGCTATTTAGATGGGACGAAATATCAGATTTATTTACTTGTAATATAGAAGAAGATAACACTACTTATATTAGTTGTGATGTAGCAAGGTTATGAGAGGATAAAACTGTAATAGTAGTATGGAAATGATTAAGAGGGAAAGAGGTAAGAGTATATCAATGACAAACAACAGACCAAACTGTAGCAGTAATAAAAGATTTAGAGAGCTATTATAATTGTAGGAGAAGTAATATTTGTATAGATAGTGATTGAGTATGATGATGAGTAGCAGACCAATTAAGATGATGTGTTAATTTTGTAAATAATAGTTCTCCAATATTACAAGGAGATGAGATTAGAAATTATGCTAACTTAAAAACTCAATGCTATTTTAAACTGAAATATTTGATGGAGAAAAGAATGGTACATATTGATACAAGTTGAGAAACAATGGAGAGAATTCAAAATGAGTTAGATAATATATTAGTCAAAGATGTAGATAGTGAAAATAAAATCAAACTAGAAAGTAAGGAGGATATGAAAAAGAGATTGGGACATTCTCCGGACTATGCAGATGCAATAATGATGAGGATGTATCGGACTTTATGAAGACCTTACTCACCTGTTACACATACAGATGTGATTACAATAAATTTTGATGATATGCTTTATTAGATAACAACTAAACAATGAATCCAGCATTACACGTAGCACATTATGCAATGGCTTGAGCTGTTGTTAGAAATAATCAAGCAACCTGAGATTTAATTCAGACTTGTAACATAGTAACAGTAGAGCCACGAGTAGTTATTGTGTGTTTATCTCTAGCGATAGGATTGGGCTTATATTTTTGATATAAAGTTAGCTTCAAACTCTACACTTATGAAAACGAATACAGACAGAAAAGAATAAATCAGATTTCTAAGACTTTGAAGAAATAACTTTTTTGTTGCATTTTGAATTTTCAGAATATAATACCAACTAGAATTTATATCACATAAGTAAGTATGGATAAATCAGCAATACTCGTACAGATACAAAGAGAATATGCTTTAGGATTAAATTATGTTAGACCTGCTAGAATAAGATATAGGGACAGGATAATGAAACGAAATCCACAACATACTAAATCAGCAAAGATTATTAATATTGATATGATATGAAATTACATAGATACACTTATATCAAGTTTCTTTACTAATTGACCAAAGTGTAAATTCATATCTAGACAATGATGGGTAGGAGAAGAAGAAGCTCAAAATCTAAATTCAGTAGCAGAATTTGATGAAAGAGAATGAGCTATGCAACAATTAAAATATCAAGTAGAACAAGATAGTTTATTCTTCGGAGTATGAATATTAAACAAAACAGGATTTGATAAAGATACTCTTTGTAATACTTGGAAAGTTATTAATCCACTTAGTTGGATACCAGACCCATTACCAACACAAACAGGACAATTTGATGGTAAGAATTATAGATGGCATGGTTTCTGTATGCTAACTAATATTCACGATGTAAAAGATACTTATGATAAGAATGCTATCAATAGATGGTTTGCTAAACAATATAATATGGAGGAAAATCTCAATAGATTAGCATATCAGAATAAAGCAGGAACTTGACCAATTATGGTAGATGAAATAGAGGATAACTTCGCATTAGATATCTATGTACATTATACAATTATAGATGGTAAGAAATGGAAATTCGTATGTAGTTCAGATATGTCAGAAATATTCTATCAAGAAAAATTAAATCCAGTTACAAAAGAGGAGAAATTAAATGAGAAACTAATCCCACGACCAATATTGTTAAACTTCTACTCTCCTACTAGATGAAATCCATTCGGAACTTCTATCTGTGATAAAGTAGAGGATAAACAGAATGCAAAATCTATCTTAGCTAATCTAAGTCTGATGAAAGCTAAAAGAGAAGCTACTTGATGAGATTTCTTAGTTAATAGTAGATTGATTAAAAATAAGGAGGAATTACAGAAGAAAACATTTGACCAGAGATTATTATTCATAGATGAGAATGAAATAGGAACTCAACCAATTCAAAATGCTATGTATGAACTTCCACAAAGTCAGATTAAAACTGATGTATGGAATATGATGAGTTGGTTAGATAATGAGGCAAAGTATGATAGTAAGATTGATAGCTTACAGCAATGAATTATGCCAGATAAGAGTATGACAAAAGCTGAAGCTCAACAATTACAAGCTAATGCTAATATGCAGTTATCATTGAAGAATACTATCAAACAATGGTTCTATAGAGATTATTACTTCCAACGATGGAGATGATATTTAGAGAACTTCCCAGAATGAAAAAAGAAACGGGTATTATTAAATGCAGATTTTGAATGGACAGGAACAAGTTTAGAGAAAGACCAATTCATTACTAAACAAATGCCTTACATTATGGTATGAGCAACAGAGGATATAAATGCTATGAATGAGAAAGATAAAAATACTCTAATGATGTTATATCCAATGATAGTAAATGACCCAGAAATCAAACCTGTAAATAAAGCTATATTCAAGAGATTATATCTTAGAGCTACAGGATTGAAACCAAATACAGTCAATTCTATCTTCGCATATACTCCAGATGAAAGAGTTGCTAAGAGCTATGTAGATATGGTAAATCTATGAGCTAAACCAACAAGCTTATTCAAGAGAACAGATATAGATTTCTACACAGTATGGTTATATATGCAAAAAGCTGAGGATGGAGATTTGAAAGATGAGATATTAGAGAAACTAAACTGATTACTATTGGAGTTATGAGAATGACAAACACAGATACCTATGAATAACGAGATGGCTAATAGTGCAGCAAATATAATGATGGCTCAATGAACTCCAGAAAAGAATGAGTTAATAACAAGAGATACAGTTAATTTAGATACTAATGTAATGTAATGGCAAACGAAAAAATGATACCAATCAAAGACCTCTTAAAAACTAAATGATGGGAGGAAATGGTTAAAGCTATCAAAGAAAGACAGGTAGCAATAGCAGGTAAAATTCTATACTGAGATTGTATGGATGTAAAAGATGAAAATCTAACTCGTTCAGATTTATATAGAGCAGAGTTGAGATGTTTGAATTGGATAATAGATAAACTACCAGAACAGTTAGTAGAAAATCCAAACTATAATCCAGAGGAAGATATTGAAGAACTAGAAGACCAAGAGAGAGCAGAAATAATTGATAATATGTTCAAACAAGAAGTTTAGTTTTATTTAGTAACATATAAACAAATGGCTATGGCAAAGAGAGTTGTATCTAAACAGAGTAAGACTAACAATCTTCCTAAGTTCCAACCTTACTATGATTTTGTAAGTAAAACTACAAAATATGGTAAAAATGTATGGATATGAGAATTACCAAGAAAAGCAAAAAGAAGTTAATGCAGTTGGAAACTCATCAGCCAAAAAGAGAGAGAAAATAAGAGGTTTAATACCTAACATATTCGCAGTTTGTAGATTTATGCAACACAAATCTACTTCAGCTACGGTTATGATGCTTTATTAATTAACCAACTATTACAATGCCAGAAGAAGAAATGGTAGAAACTCCTATTGAGGAGTGATGAGAGATTGACTACAAGGCTCTTTATGAGAAATCACAAGCTGATGTAGAGAAATGGAAATCTCGTTTCAAGAGTGCAAAAGCACAAGAGAAAGAAAAATCTCAATTTGAAATCAATGATAGCTACATTGATAAGAAAGTTGAGGAAAAATTATTCTTTCAAAACAACCCAACAGCTAGAGAGGTTGAAAAAGAAATCAGAGAAATTCAATCCAAGTATACGGGAATGAATGTCAATGATGCATTTGATTTGTATCTAGCTAAAAACAAACCCGAATTGCTTTGACAAAAACCATCTAATACTGGTGTAGATGGAATTACTAAGGACATTGAACCAGAGAAATCTTGGAAAGAAATGAATGACCAAGAGTTTAACGAATGGTGGAAAGCAAGAGGGAAGAAATAACCCTTTTACTTAATTATTTTATTTAGAAAATGGCTAATAACGTACAAGCTTTCGTGCCTGAGCTATGGAGTAGAAGAATTCAATATTTAACTAAGAATGCTCTCGTAGCTACAAAAATCTGTTCTTTTGAAGAACAACCTGATTTAAAATATGGAGATAGAATTCACAGACCATATCCAAATGACTTGACTGTAAATGATTATGTTAAATACACTGATACTACAGCTCAAGATATAGTTGGAACTGATGAATATCTTGATATTGACCAATCAAAAGAAATCTCTTTCGCTATTGATGAAGTTGATTGGATTCAAATGAAGTATGACCTTGAAAACGATTATGTTGAAAGGGCTGCTTATAGATTAGCTAACGATATTGATGGTAAAGTTCTTGCTGAAGTATCTAATGCTAATGTATCAATGGATGCAGGAGATATTGGAGGAACTGCAGGACAAGCTATTTCATTAACTATCGCTAACTGTTTAAATACAGTTATGACTGCAGGTGCTAAACTTACAGCTAACGGATGTGAAATGGATAAAACTTGGGCTTTGGTAGTTGACCCAAAAATGGCTTCAATTATTGCTCAAACTGTTGCAGCTGATTGATTTAGCTTAGCAGATTTGGCTCTTAAAAATGGATATGCAGGAAACTTTGCAGGATATAATGTATATTCTTCAAATAACTTAGCACATTCAAGAACTATTAGTTTCTCTTCAGTAGTTGCTACTGATGAAATTACTGTTGCAGGAGTTAAATTTACTTTTGTTGCTTCTATTGGAAGTACAGCAGGAAATGTTCTTAAATGAGCAAATGATGCTACTGCTTTAACTAATCTTGCAGCTGCTATCAATGGGGCAAGTGGAGCAGGAACAACTTATGTTGAAGTATCTGCTTCAGATAGAGCTAAATTAAAGAATGTTAGAGCTCACTTAGATGGAACAACTGGAGTATTAACTACTGCTTGAAGTGTTGCTGTATCTACACCTGATACAACTATTACTGTAGGTGCAGAAGAATCTCACGCTATTCTATGTAGACCAGGAGCTATTGACCTAGTTATGCAACAGAATATTGATGTTAGAAAAAATCCATTACCTAAACAGAAAGCTGATTACTTCATTATCTCTACTCTATATGGAGTAAAAACATTCACTGAATGAAAAGAGAGAATGGTAAAAATTAAGATTGCTGCTTAGTAAAGATTTCATAGTTGGGAGGTTGGGAAACTAACCTCTCAAAATGAAACTTTTATTTAGAAACAATTAGCTAATGGATGTATCTACAATAATCAATTTATCAAGAAAACAGACTTCTACTACTGTATGACAGATAGCAGATGCTGATTATCTAACATATCTAAACATTATCTATAAAGATATATTCTCAAGATTATCTGTAAATGCTAAGAAATACACTTGGCAGACTTATACAACAGATGTAGTTGCATGACAACAAGAGTATATCATTCCTCAACCATCTGACACTCAGACTTGATTAAAGTTGGTGTTAGATTGTTTTTATATCCATGAATGAAAGGATAAGAGGATTCCTATTTATGATGCTAGCATAAATATAGACTATGAGATAAACAAGAATAAGAAACCTTACTGAGTGTTAAGAGATGGTAGTATTTTTATCTATCCTGTACCAGAGGAAGATATAGCTGATTGACTTCGCTTAGAATGAAAATATATACCGTTAGACCTGGCATTAACTGACACTTCTGATGAAATAAAATTAGCTCCTGAATACCATAACATATTAGTTAAATGATTGAATAGTTTAGTATTTGGAGAGAAACAAGTATTTGATAAACAACAACTACGAGAGGGATATTATTTGCAAGCTATACAACAAATGCAAACAGAATGATGCTTTGATAATGAAAGTGGGTATCAAGTAATTGATCCATATTTATGATTTCTAGAATAATACTATGGCAGAAAGTAATGTAGTAGCACCAATATTTAGATGAGCTAATGGATGAATAGCTGATGATATTTTCACAGGTATCAATAACAGCTATTTTTATAGTGAAAATATAGAAGTAAGAGAAAATAGTAAATGAATAAGTCTGAGTAAAGCTCTAGTTCAAGATACAACGACTACGAATAAAATAAATGTTATAGTTAAAGCTGATGATGATTTGTTTATAGCAGGAGGAAATGGCGGAGTATGTTATAAATGCGACAATGGAACATGGTCATCTGTAAGTACAGGGAACACAAAAGCATGGCATTCATCAGCAGTATTTAATGATTATGTATATCGGTGTGTAAATAATGCACTATACAAGGTAGCAATAAGTGATTTTAGCTGAAGTTCTGTAACTCCTACTAAGGTTGCTGATTTAGAAAGTACAACATACCATCCTATGCTAGTGAGTATGGGAGATTTATATATCTGAAACGGAAGTAAATTATCAAAAGTAGATGTAGATAATGTATATTCAGATTTATTTACTTTGGAGAAGTGAGGTATCATAACTAAGCTAAATGATTTATGATGAGCTATAAGAGTGATTACTCAATCAGAGTTATGAAATTCTAATATGTATCTATGGGATTGAGTAGCTGATGTGCCTGATGAAACCGTACCTCTAATATGATATGTAACATATCAAAGTCAGATTTATAACGGATATCCATATATCATAACAAATAGAGGATTATGAATACTAGACTGATATAAGATATATCCACTCAAAAAGATAGAAGATTTTGCAAAGATAGAGAATTGAATTTGAGTATATAACGAAAGACTAATAATAGCAGGTAAGAAATGAGTATATTCACGATGAGCTAAGAATAAAAACTATAATGAAGTATTGAGTTATGATTATGTAGCTAGTGGAGATGTGGATTGTATATATTCAGATTGAATAACTTTATTTGTAGCATGGAATAATAATTGAACTTACTGAATAGATAAGCTAAGTGAAACAACATACAATACAGAATGATACTTAATTACTAGATGATATTATGCTAATAGTTTAAAAGAAGTGAAAGAGTGAATAATAGCAGGTATCTGATATTCAGTATTAGATACAGACCAAAGTGTAGAGATACAATATTCAGTAAATGGATGAGCATTTACTAGCTTAAGATTGATAGATAAAGATACACAGACAATAGAGAAATTCACAGAAGATTTATTTGTAAGGGATAGATTTCAATATATCCAATTCAAAATTATTTTAAGATGAGATTGAACAAACACACCTAGCTTTTATGCATTAGATTTTATGTTTAATAATAATGTGCTAAGATAATGAAAACTATATGATACGAAGATATAACAGATGTATTATTGAGTATAGCTGACCCAAATACTTGATGAGCAATTTCTTCAGTACCATGAGTTTCTAGTCCTAAAATAAATTGAGCAACAAGTATTTATAATGTAGAAGCAGAATGATGAAGTGGAATAGCTTGATGGAGTACCAATGTTAATTGGTATGCTTCAGATTATAATACAGTAGCACGATGAAATGGAGATATATTTCTACCTGATTGAACAAGTTTAACTATATCAA
>Ga0326511_10001720_pt1 | contig 18064 bp, 29 predicted proteins | sample 0_2496_0518_D_FD_203701 | JGI IMG/M metagenome (GOLD analysis project Ga0326511, IMG submission 203701) | Bovine rumen microbial communities from UC Davis, California, United States - 0_2496_0518 | ecosystem: Host-associated > Mammals > Digestive system > Stomach > Rumen | place: USA...
AAAAGCACTTAATAATAGAATATTAGCTTATAAAGAATTAAATGATACTTCAGAAGAAGCTATTCAAGATATTGCTAGTACTAGAGAATATATTGAAGAACTTAAAGAAGGTTTGGCTGAATTGCAATGTATTTATAATTGGGTATCAGATATAGGATATTCTGACTTTGAGAAAGTATTAATTAATATTGATTAATATGGAAGATAATTGTTTATATTATAGATCTGTTAGTAAGAATGGTAAAGTAACATATACTCCTTGCAAAGTATTATGTGAACCAGACTCTCTTTATACAGGATTATATTTTATAGATACTCATCGAGAAGGTATAAAACGTATTACTAACTGTAAGTATCTAGGTGAAATATATAGAGTAGGTAGTCCTAAAATAATTGATATAGAAGAAATGTGTGGGCTGTCTATTCTTACAGATGATATACTTCATCATCCTGATATGAGAGCATTGTTAGATAAACCCCATTTAGTTTCTGAAATTGTAGCTAAGATTATTGCTATAATAAATGATTTAAATAAGAAAAGAAATGACACAGAAAGAAAAGAATATAATCAATCAAGTAATTAAAGATATTAAGTTAGAGTGTGATACTCTTGAAGAGTTGTTTATACAATCAAGACGTGCTAATCTTAGATGGATTAAACAAGCACTTGAAGAAAAAGTTGTCAAACAATTAAAAGAATTAATAAAGTAATATGTTTTACTATTTAATAGAAGAAGCTTCTGAAGCTATAGAAGGCATTTATGATAATGTAGATGAAGCTATACAAGAAGCAAAACTTAGAAAAGGAAAATATTTTGTTGTTGACAATGATGATAAAATATATTTTGATAGTCAACCAGGTATAAGTTATAAAATTTAATTATGACTGAGAAAAAATTAGACATAGAACAATTCATTGTAGATTGTATTGAAACATATTGTAGAAGTAGAAACATTGACAGAACAATAGTTAATACAATATTTGATGAATGCTTAAACAAACAAGGATTTGAAATCAAAGACCATAAATTAGTGAAAAATGAAGCAACTAGTAATTCTTGATTATAATACTGCTAAAGTCCATTTATACAAAGTAGACCCTAAAGTAACAATAGATGAAGAATATGTGCTTTCTTTAGGATTTAGAGCGAAAGATATTGAATGGATGTCTGGCAAATTAGAAGTTATTAAACATAAAGGTATATTAGCATGAATAAAATTAAGCTTCAGTCTCATAATGGCACTAATAACTATCTTGAAGAACAATTACTTTAAAAGAAAACAATGAACTGGATTAAAATTGAAGATGAATTACCTCCTGCTGGTGAACCATTCTTGGCTTGTTATACATTAGGTAATAGAAATAGTCATAAACTTTATTGTGTAGCAACTGCAAACGAGTCTAGAACTGTATTTACTTATCTTGACGGTTTGATTAAGCCCGAATGTTTATTGGCATGGAGCAAATTTGAGGAGTACAAACTATGATTTGGTTAGTAATATCTGTTTTATGTTTTATATGGATAGTAGCATGGATTATTGTACATATAGAACTGTTTAAACAAGCAATGATACATAAGTGTAACGTAAAAGGTGCTCCTTTATGGACATTATTAGTACCTATGGTTATATGTGCTGTAACATTTGCATTATTTATTAATACTTTAACACAATGATAGTAGATGAAAACTTAAATGATTGTAGTAATAAGTATATAAAAAGTCTTCAAAAGAAACTTAAATTAGTTACTTGGAAATTTAGATGGATGTCTGTATTTACAATATTACTTTTATTAGCTTCATCTATTTTTCACACTAAGCTAAAAAATGTTGCAGAAGACAATAAAATCTTAAAAGAACAGTTATATAAAGATGAAACTGAATTAGCATTAGAGCATTCCATTGGATATTGGTTCATTAATAAACCTGAGGAGATTAATGACAGCATTCTTTATGTCTTCCTTAAGGACAATAATGCTTGGTATCCAGAAATTCTTCTTAAACAAGCTAAGATTGAATCAGGTAATTATACTTCAAATATATATAAAACTACTAATAATCTTTATGGTATGAAGAAAGTTAGTAAGAGGCAAACTACTCAGCTTATTAATACTTATAATGGTTATGGTTGTTATACTAATTGGTGTGAATCTGTATTAGATAGAATGCTTTGGGATATATTTTACTTTAAGAATGAAAAGCCCACTAAAGAAGAATATCTTAACGCTATGAGTATTTATGCTGAAGCAGAAAATTATGTAGAATTATTAAATTAAACACAATAAAATTATGGAAACAGTCGTTAATAAATCTTTTATAGGTGATAGAGAAGTTACTCTTATTGCAGAAAGATTTGGTACAAAATTTTATGTAGATAATGAAGATAAAGAAATTATCTATATAACTAACTATGATGATATTATAGCTAAAATCAATCCTAATACAGATTGTATTATAGATATCAAAGATGAATATAAAACTAACAAACAGTTAGTATGAAACAAATTAATTCATTACAAGAACTTATTGAAACAATTCAATCAGGTAATCATGATTTCTTTATTGGCAATGGTCTGGTAAGGTCTAGTAAATATATGGAGTATGATGACAATACTTTCTATATTATTAACGAAATAGATGATACTGAGCAGACCCTTACTACTAAAGAACTGTTCAATGATGATTATACTAATATAGGAATTGCTATCAACAATGGTACTTTTTATTCTTATTAAATAAATAAAATTATGAGCAAAACAAACATTAAGATGAGTCAGCCTACTTATATTGTTAAGAAGGATGATGGAATTATTATATGTAAGATTAGAACTCAAGGCAATGATGAAGTATTCAAGTTTCTTAATCTCAATGACCCTGTGTTTAGACTGAAGCTTAAAAAGAAATTTGGTATTGAATGGCTTGATGATACTCTTACATTTACAGGTATAGCAAGACATCACAGAACTGATGTATGGAATGAAGTTCTCGGCAAGAGAATTTCTGAAGGTAAATGCAAGAGAAAGATTTATAATTTTTATTGTAATCTATACAATTTCCTTGAGAATGAAGTAATGATCAATGATATAGATAATCTCAGACAATACTCTACTAATTTAGGACGTTGTATTTACAGAGAAAAACAACATTTAAAAGATTTAATGGGATAAATGACTAGAGAAGAGATATTACAAGAGGTATTACAAATTCCTAATAAAAATAAGCTATTAATGCTCTCAACTGGCGTTGGTAAAACTTTAATGGCTATAAAACTTATTGAGCAAATTCAACCTAAAGGTAAAATACTTATTGTAATACCTCGACTAGTACTTATCCAAAACTGGAAAGATGAGTTTATAAAGTGGGGATATGAAAAGTATTTACCACAAGTTGAGTTTGTAACTTATGTTTCCTTACCTAAGAAAGCTAGTGAATATTATGAGATAAAAGTGCTGGATGAAGCACATCATTTATCTGAAAGATGTTTACAAGCCGTACCTTTTATTAAATCAGAATATAACATTCTACTTTCAGCTACTATTAAAAGTACTTTAATACCGGTCTTAAAAAACATTTTTTCTGATTTATACATTTATAGAGTTTCATTGTCAAAAGCCATAGAGAATGAAATTCTGCCTGAACCTAAAATTATTTTAATTCCATTTATTTTAAATAATACAACTCCTACTGAGATTTATAGAGTTAAACCTAAAGAAGAGGATAGAAAAACTATAACTTACCAACAATGGCTTAAAGGTAAGTGGAAATATCTTAGAGGAAATTATAAATTTGGTGTTGATATAATATGTACTCAACAACAAAAATATAATGAGATTCAAGGATATATGGATTCTATTAATAAGAAACCTACTAAATCTAAAAGAGATGTATTAACACTAAAACAATTAGGTAGAGAAAGACTACAAATGTTAGCTGAAATTAAGAGTGATTTTGTTAAACAATTACTAAAATACTTGAAGGATTATCGTACTCTTACTTTCTGCTATGATATCAAGCAAACTAAAGAATTAGGTAAATATTGTATTAATAGTCAAAATAAAAGAGCTACTGAGTATCTTGATATGTTCAATAAAAAGAAAATTAAACATATTACGGCCTGTAATCAACTCAATGAAGGAATTAATTTGAATGATTGTAAATTTGGTATATTCGCTAACTATAATGTTAGTGAGATTTGTTATTTACAACGTCAAGGTAGATTACTTCGTCATAAAGAACCAGTATTCTTATTGCCCTTCTATAGAAACACTAAAGAACAAGATATTATAGCAGATATGATAAAGGATTATGATAAATCTTTAATTACAATAGTATCAAATCCTTTTAATTTCAATGAATATATCAATAGATGATAAAATATTAGAAAACACAACTACTTATGACGGACAAAAACTAGATGTTAACGAATTATTGGTCTGTATGGTTATCATGATGAATGAAAATCCTATAGACGTAGTTGATAGACTAATTGCTAAAGGAGTATTATTAAAAGATGAAAATACTAATAAACTTCATGTTTTTAGAAAATATGCAGGATTAGTTGATAGTATTTTATTACAATCTGATAAAGCTGTTCCTAAATTAAGTAGTATAGAAGAATTAACATTAAAACTTCAAGAGTTATTTCCTAAAGAAAGGAAGTGTGATGCTAATGGTGTGCCTAAATATGCTTATAGAGGTAATAAGCGTGATGTAACAGAAAGACTTCAAAAGTTCTTTAAATTATATGGTCAATATTCTTATGATGATGTACTTGAATGTACTAAAAAATATATTGAATCGTTTAAATATGATAAGACATATATGAAGATATTACCATATTATATTATTAAGGATGGTGAGTCTCAATTAGCCACTGAACTTGAAAATATGGACTGTGATGAGTCTAAAGAAACTAATAATGATTACGGAGTTGGGAGGTTATTATGACATTAAGAGAACAAATCAAGGAATCTTTAATTGAGTCTAGAAATAATATTTTAGAAGGAGGAGTTAACTGTATACCTTCTAAATTAACTAGATTTAGACAAGATTTTCCAGGAATAAGAAAAAAATTCTATTATCTTATTACTGGAGCTACTAAATCTAGTAAAACTCAATTTACTAATTATATGTTTATAATAACTCCAATTTCTTATTATCTACAGCATCCGGATTTAATAAAGCCTACAATTATGTACTTTCCCTTAGAAGAAACTAAAGAAGAGATAACATTACGTTTTTATGCATATATTATAGCATTTCTTTCTAAGGGCAAATATGAGATTAGTCCTGAAAATTTGGAAAGTGTTGATGAGAGGAATCCTTTACCTCAAGAAGTACTAGATATAATGGATTCTGAAGAATTTATTAAAATATCGGATACGTATGAGCAGTGTGTAACTTTCTGTGAAGAACGTAATCCTACAGGTATTTATAAAAGAATTTTATCTTATTTAGAAGCAAATGGTAAGATTATCAAAGAGGACAAAGAAGTTGTGTACACTGATGAAGTGACTGGTCAAACTAAAAAAGAAATAGTTTCCTCTTTTAAAGAATACATACCAAATAATTCTAAAGAATATGTTATTCCTATAGTAGATCATGTAGGATTACTTCAAGAAGAAAGTGGTAAAACTTTGAAAGCTACCATTGAAAAATTATCTGAGTATTTTGTAATTCTTAGAAATCGGTATTCAGTTTCTCCTGTTGTAGTTCAACAACAAAATATGGAAACCACAAACCTAGAAGCTTTTAAGGCTAATAAGATTAGACCTACAAAAGATGGTTTGAAGGATTCGATATATTTATGTGATTTTTTAACAGTATTTTATTTGGTCAATTAAATTATTTTTCGTATTTTTGCATAAATTTTAAATTTGTAAAAATATGAGAAAAAAGTTATTATTAACATTAGAAGAAAATTACTTAAAACTATACAACCAAGGTTTAAGTGATCCTAAGATTGGAAAAATACTTAATATTGGGCGTAAAACTGTGAATAAATATCGTAAATCTTTAAATTTATTACCTGTTACAACTCGCTTGCAAAATAATAGAGATAAAATTATTGATTTATTTAATCAGGGAAAAAGTGATACTGAGATTGCTGAAATGATTGGAGCACAAAGGTCTAGTGTAAATAATTTTCGATTAAAACTTGAAACACCACAAAAGAATTTAAAGCATCTCACATTTAATGAGAAAATTTTAGTTAAAGAACTAGTTAGCTACGGATTTAAGACAAATGAAATTGCTTATTACTTACATAAAGATAATAAATTTATTTCTGATTATTTAAATTTACCCATCTTAGAAGAAATACCTATTCCAACAATTACTGAATTTTCTTTAAAAGAAAGAGCAATTTTAACCGGAATTCTATTAGGTGATGGTAATATTGAGGTTAAAGAAGGGAAATCTCCATCTTTTACAACTTCACATAGTCCTAAACAAAAAGAGTACTGTTTTCACATTTTACGAGAATTGCAAGGTTTGTATCCTAAATTGTATCTATCTATAGGAAAATCTATTGATAGTAGAACCGGAAAAACTTACAATTCTTATATTGTTAGATTCCCATCTTCTCCTTTGTACAATGAATGGTACAACGATTTTTATGTAAACAGAGTGAAGATTATTCCTGAGAAATGTTTTAATTATTTTACAGCAGAATCTTTGGCTTATTTATATATGGATGATGGTTGTAAAGTAGCAACTAGCTATAGTATTGCTACTATGTGTTTTCAGACAGAGGAATTACGTAAATTTCAACAAATGTTATTGACTAAATTTAATATTGAATCGCTAATTGAAGGTGGTAATAGATTATATATAAGAACAAAAAGTAAAAAACTTTTTACTGAACTTATAGAACCCTATATGCCAGAATCAATGAAATATAAATTACAAAAATAGAGTCCTTTTAAAACTCCGTTAAACAAGGAAAACCCATTAATTAGTACGGTTAATAGGCAATCTTGTGCTAAACCTCCTAGTAATAGGAGAAAAAGCTAAACGACTAGAGGTGATGCCTACCAAGTAAAGTTGGGGCTATAAAATCCTCCACGAAAGCGGGGCACTGTTTAGAGTAGAATCTGAGAAGATACGAAATAAATTAAAGATATAGTCTAATCTATAGATATATATAAAACTATAGAAAATTAGGATAAAGAGCCTAATTGATAATAATATGTCAAAACGTACTGGAGAAGATTGTTCTGTATTAATAGGATTGACAAATCCGTTTGCTTTTGATTTACATACTTATGCCGGATATAATATAGATATTTTGCAAGATTCTTTTAGAATGTTAGAAATCGTATTAGCTAGAAAAGGAAGAGCAAATGGTTTATGTCCTTTATATTTTAATGGAGCAATTAATAAGTATTTAGAGTTGCCTCTTCCTCAAGACAAAACAAATCTTGAAGTATTTTATAAACAAATAGAAAAAATAAACAATAAAAAGTAATTATGAGTGTACTAGTTGCAATCTTAGGTTCTTCAGGTGATGGTAAAACAACTTCTACCATTATTAATCCTGATGGAACATTTAATATGAATGACTATAAAGGTATGAATCCTGAGAGTCATTTTATTATAAACTTGGATAGAAAAGCTCTTCCAATTCCTGCTGGAATGTGGGATACTGAGCATAAAAATTATAAAGAAGTTGATAATTTTGAAGATATTAAGAAAACTTTGTCTTGGATAGCACAGAATCCTAAGATTAAGTCAGTATCTATTGATACAATTAATATCTATTTGGCAATGAAAGAGTTTAATGACCGCAGGAAAATGACTTTTGATCAATGGAAAGACTATGCTAATGATGTTATCGAGCTTAATAACATTTGTAATCAGCTTCGTGATGATCAAGTCGTTTATATGATGGGTCATACTATGCTCCAGACTCAGCCTGATGGAAGTGAAAAGACTGTCTTTAGTGTCAGTGGTAAGAAGCTTACCAAGACTCAACCAGAAGGTTTCTATCCTATTGTACTTATGACAAGAGTTGATTATGGTAATGATGGAGATAATAAATATTATTTCCAAACTAAAGCTAATCATAGTAGTGCTAAAACTCCTCTTGGAATGTTTGATAAGTTTGAGATTCCTAATAGTCTTAAACTTGTTGACGATACAATTAGAAAATATTACAATATTTAAAAAATTAAAACAATAAAACAAAAAATTAACCGTTATTTAAAACTTTACAACAATGGAAAACAAGAATTTTACTCAAAAGCAAATTGCTAATTGGCGTCGTATTGCCATGAATGTCAACTCTGATGTTATTAAGCGTGATAAGATTCAGTCTAAGATTGATGAACTGAAGATTGAGCTTGAGACTCTTAACAACATGATTGATATGCAGGAGTATCCTGTTAAGATGGCTACTGGTGGTTATACTACTAGTGACATTTTTGTTAAGAATATAGTTACTACTGATAAGGTAGATGCTAATGGTCGTCCTATTAAGAAAACGACTTATGAGCTTAAACATCCTGAGTCCATCTTGCCTCCTATTGATGTTGTTCCTGAAGCAGAACTTCCTACTGAGCTGAATAATACTGATATTATGTAATTATGAGTAAGAAAGCATTTGATAATCTTATTAGAGAGAACCAGCGTATTAATAGAATTAATCCTCGTATGGTTCACTTACTTAATCAAACTATAGAAGAAGAAAAAACTAATAAAAAGAATAATAAAAACAATAAAAATATTAAGAAAATGAAGAATAATAAGCAAACTGTGTTTATGGCTATTGCCAAGGGTCGTGAAACTGCTGAACCTACTGAAATCAAGCGTTATATTGGTATTGCTAGCTGCAATCTTGTAGCTATTAATCCTAATAAGGCTACTATTGATATGCTCTATGGTCGTGAGAGTAAAGAGGAGCCTAAATATCTTGGTGAAGCTGAAATTAATGGTGTTAAGCTTCCTCAGGCACGTATTGATATTTATTTCAAGCTTGCTGACAAGTATCTTGATGATAAGGGAAATCCTCTTCATACTATCTTCCGTAAGAGTATTTTCTTGACTAAGATGGTTCAGTCTAATCGTGAGAGTACCAAGATTAAGGTTGTTGATGAGTTTGGTAATACTGCTTGGGTTACTAATGAGCAGGCTGCTAATCATGAAGTTCCTATGTACAGTAATGGTCCTGCCAGTATTATGAAGGATTATCGTCCTTTGTACCGTAATGAAGAGATTGTTATGAATATTGTCAAGACCTTCCTTCGTATTGTCACTATTCGTATTGATGCCAATCAGAATCCTATGAAGTATAACAATGCTACCAAGCAGTGGGAGGTTACCAAAGATGCTTCTGATGGTCTGATTCGTTTTGATACTACTGAGAAGTTCTTCAGTGGTGACTTCAAGGAGATTGTTGATGTTCCTTCTTATCAGCCTAAGAATCTTGTAAAGATTCTCCTTGGTGTTCGTAATGTTGATGGTAAGATGTATCAGGATGTGTTTGATACAGTTCTTAGCAATAATACTACTGATTATAACCGTATTGAGAAGGAGCTTAATGATGCTAAGGCTAATGGTCGTTATGCTGATACTGAATTCCGTATCTGTGAGTTTCAGGAGTATAGTGTAACTCCTACTAACTTCAATAATAACGCTGCTCCTGTAGCAGACCCATTTGCTAATGCTGAGGATATTTTCTAAATAAAATATTATGATTAGTCATGGTAAAGCAGATAATATAACTTTACCAGAGATTCTTTCTAAAATCTCTGAGAGTGAGATATTATATCATTATTTAGGTATAAGAGATATACCTTGTGTGATTAATTCTCCTCTCAGAGAGGATAGAAATCCATCTTTTGGACTATATAGTATTGATGGAGAACGTATTTGTTACAGAGATTTTAGTACTAAAGAGACTGGTAATACATTTACCTTACTAAAGAATCTATGGGGTATCAACTTTCAAGAAGTACTCAATAGAATACAAGATGATTTGATAAAAAACAACTATACTACACATACTATTGTAGGTAAATCAACAAGAGTACGTACAATAAGTAATATTAGTGATAGTAAGTTAGACGTAAAAGTTCGTGACTGGAGAGATTATGATTTAGAATATTGGGGTAGTTATGGAATTACTCTTGATTGGCTCAAATGGGCTGATGTATATCCTATATCGTACATAATTATTACTAAAGAAGGTAAGAAATATACCTTTCCAGCAGAGAAACATGCTTATTGTTTTGTTGAATATAAGGAAGGTAATGTAACTTTAAAAATATATCAACCCTTAACTAAAGACAGACATAAGAAATGGTATAATAAACATGACAGGTCTGTTGTGTCTTTATGGACTAAAATACCTGAATATGGTGATAAAGTAGTAATATGTTCTTCATTAAAAGATGCACTTACATTAAGTGCTAATACAGGTATACCGGCTCTAGCCATCCAAGGTGAAGGTTATGGTATGTCTGAAACAGCAATTAAAGAATTAGAACGTAGATTTACCAAACAATACATTATACTGGACAATGACCCTGCGGGGCTGGATGATGCATTTAAACTATCATTAGCTACTGGTTTTACTAATCTAGTAATACCACCATTTGAAGGTGGAAAAGATCTTGCCGATTTTAGGCAATTGTTTGGTAAAGATGCTTTTGTACAAATGATTAAAAATTTATTTAAATATGACACGTAAAGAATGTATTGACTATATTAAGTCAAATGGTTATGGTATGGAAGCTACCAAGGTAGCTCGTAATTATACTGGCAATGCTGGTGTAAATTATACTAATCTTCCTACTTCAGAACTAATTAAGTTTGTTGAGAAAAAGAAAGTTATTGAGAAACCTGTTAAGAAAGTTGCTAAAACTAAGCCTCTTAACGAATGTACTGATAAGAATGCAAGAAAGGCTATTATAGCTATTGCAGAGCTTATTGGTTATAAAAACATTAAAAAGTTTTTCGACTAATTTCTTGTTATTCATGTTAGTGTTGGGGAGTAGTATTTAATATTACTCCCTTTTATTTTCTTTTATTATTTATAATATGATACTCAATCAAAATCAACAGTCTGATGCACAATTAATTGGTGACATTCAGAATAATAAAGTAGGTATAGATACAAATAATTTAGATTTTATTACATCTCTTTTAACAACCAATTTATATTCTCAACCAATTCAATCTTTTATCAGAGAAACTGTTGCTAATGGTTGGGATTCACATGTAGAAGCTGGTACTACTGACAAACCAGTTATTCTTAGAATATATTCTGATGATAAATATAATATTCATATAGCAGTTAGAGATTATGGTACTGGTTTAAGTCCTGAAAGGTTTAATGAAATATATTTAAATATTGGAAGTTCGTCAAAAAGAGAAAGTAATAACTTTATCGGTTGTTTCGGTAAACATAGAAAAAGAGAATTTATTTTTACTCCCAATTTAAAAATATTTCGTATATTTGCAAATAATTTAAATTTGTAAAAATATGGAATATGATCATGAATTACAGTGTATTGACACTCAAGAAAAAGCTTATTTATTAGGACAAATTTATGGAGACGGTAGTAATAGCTGTCATAAATGTTGTCACAAAGTTTCAATTGCTAGTACAATTGAAGATAAAGACCTATATGAAAAGCTTCGTCAGCTATTTCCATTTTTTAAACTAGTTGTTTATCCTAGTAAAACAAATGTTATAAAACTGGAAAATTATAGAAAAGTTTTGTGTGAAGATTTATTAGCTTTAGGTATGAAATCAAATAAGACAGTTTGTGATAGAACTGGAGAGTTTCATTTTCCTAATTTACCAGAAGAATTAGAACATCATTTTATTAGAGGATATTTTGATGCGGATGGTGCTTTTTGGTATCCTACTAGAAAAAGAAGTAGGAACAGTCTTCATGCTGAATTTGGATGCAATACACCTAATTTTTTGGAAGCAATTAATCAAATCTTGATTAAAAACGGAATAATATTTACTAAAACTCATAGATTTAAAAAAGGAGGTAATGGTAAATATTATGAATCTTTTGGTCTGTTTTCGTCTAATAGAAATATGTCTATTAAGTTTGCTGATTATATTTATAAAGATTCTATAATTCATTTAGAGCGTAAATATAAATTAGCATACAGAGAAAAGGATTTACGTCCTTTAGCTTATGAAATATATGGTTCATGTCCTTATTGTGGTAGTAATCATGTTACCAGAATGGGTACTAGACAAATGAAAACTAGATTAATGAGACGTTTGCGCTGTCAAGATTGTACTAAACGATTCTCTGTTCCAATGCCGACCTCTGAGGTAACTCAGAGTGAATAAATCGCTGAAAAAATCTGGAACCCTGAGATGGGAATCAGAGGTGAAGGTTATATTTAAAAGTATAACCAGCCGCAACGCATAGAGATTGAAACTGTTTAACAGAATATAATATCTCCACGAGGCAGCGACATCCTAAGTTTTAGGATGAAAAGATATGCTGAACTTATACGAAAAAAAGTATAAGAATGTTAGGATAAAAAGCCTAACAGATAACAATTTGATTGGCCGGTTTAGCTCACTTGCTGTGTCTGGAATAGTATATCTTACTAACTACTATAATGGTATTGTTAGTAAGTATATTATGTATAAAGACAATGCTAAAATCTGTATAGATAAGATATTTGAATCTGACACTACAGAAGAAAATGGTCTTGAAGTAGATGTTAATACTGAAGTAAAGATTGGCAATAGTTATAACCTTATAACTAAACTTGCAGAAGGTTTAAAGCAGCTTACTTTCTATAATAATATTTATATAGATGATTCTGAGCATCTATTAGATAACTATGAACTTACTGATTTTAATAATAGAAAGATAGCAGATTTTAAAACATTTAAAGTATGTAATTGTGTTAGTATCAAGAATAGCTTATTAATGGGTAATGTTCTTTATCCTATAAACGATGATATTATTCAAGCATGGTTTGATGGAATTAGTCAAGTACCATTTGCTATTAAATGTAATATAGGTGATGTAGATGTAACTCCTAATAGAGAACAGTTGCTTTATAATCAAAAGACTGTTGATACCATAAACAAATGTTGTCACGCTGCCTTAGAAGAGTTTAAAGAAATATGTCAAACAAATTTTGGTTCTGATTTTAAAACTATTAATGATTGGTATCGTTTTATAAACTCTGATTATATATATATTTTAATCAAACAGTTTGAAAACAATGATAAGACAATCGTGACAATTCCAATATCTAAAATGTCTTATTATGGTTTGACTAATAAAGTAACTATTTGTGGAAAAATACCTCCCATTAACTTGGATAATTATTATCATAGATTTATATATGCAGATATACCAAATAATGCAGTATTATATCAATATAGTAATGATAGATTTTATGTCAAGAACAATAACCTCAATATTAGGAGATACATTGACTATTACAACGAACATAAATTATACCTTGTAGAAGAACCTTTAACTCCCATAGCAAAAAGATATTTCAATACCTTCAGAAAAGATAGTTATAGTGTATATTATTTTTTGTATAAGAAACATATCTATTCAGCATTTAGAAAGATTGTAGAACTCTATTGTAGGGTTTATAACACTAAACCAACTGACCCTATTCTTAAATTTATATATCAAGACTTTATAGCTAATTACACTAACATTAAAACTTATGGTTTAAAAGATGTACCACAATCATTTATTAATTCTGAAAAGGCTAGGAATCAATATACCAAATCTCCTGCTACACAACAAAAAGCAAGAAAATGCGTTATTTACAAGTTGACTCAAGGTAGAAAATATCAATCTATTGGTTATGATTCCAGTTATACCTCTGAAGAACTTAAAAGCTATAAAGGTACAGTATTCTTTGCTGAGAAAGGAAATCCTTATTTAGAAATGTTCTATCATATAATAACTAACGCGCCTAGACTTAATAATAGAATTTTACTTGTTGAAGTAGCCCCTTCCAATATACCTATATTAAGAGAACTGAAGAATACTATTGAGTTTAATACTGTATTTACTGAGAAGAATAACATTATAAGCAAAATATGTACTTATTTATATCTAGCAGATAAATGGTTCGATAGAGATATATCATTCAACTATTATACTAATGATCTTCTTAATACAGAACAAGTTTATAATATTGTGTACACAATTAAGCAATATAAAAGTACTTTAAACTACAATAATGTAGACAATGAGCTTCTTAGACTTCTCTGTCAAACTTATCTTGAAAAAGGTTGGTTAAACTACAAAATAATTAACACTATAGAAACTAATCTAGATGTTATTAAATTTGATAAAATCTTTACTGACTTTAACGATAGTAGTCTTAAAAATATAATAATTGCTTTCTATGAATATATTACTAAAAATAATATAAATCAAGAGAAACTTAAATCAATAAAAGAAACTTTAAAACCTATATTAAATGAATATACACCGAATACAGAATTATCTCACTTTGACATTGGATGATGGCACTAATTTTACCACCAACGAATGTACTGATGAGATATTTAACAAGATTATGATGCATATCAATGATAGAGATACTTTAATAAGTATTTTCTATCCTGATTATGTTGAAGCTCAGAAACTCAAGAATAGAATTCTAAAGTCTAGTTATATGACTATGGAAGGTAATTCCATTTATATTAAGAGTATATCTGAGTTGACTGTGCCGCAAGATTTTGCTGAAAAACTCGCTGATGCTGAAGAAGCTGATGATACAAATAAGATTCAAGCGTATCTTAATTTTTGGACTTTGTTGAGTCTTAATCCTGACAGTAGAGTTAGAAACAATCTATTTAAATTCCTTAAACAATGGGGTATGGTTGTTTCTAAGTCTGGTCTCATTGTAGGATATCGTAATGTTGATATTAAGACTGAGGGTAGTAAATTTAATCAAGATTTGACTAGATTTGTCAGTCAGAAGTATTGGGAAAAGAAATATTCTGAAGATGATTCTCCTGAAGGTTATATAGTTATTATGAGAAATGATGACTATTTTATAACCGGAGAAGATTATGATATGGATGATGAGGATGTTTATATTGGTGATTTGGTAGATTTGTATGCCATGCTTACTACTGATGAAAGTGAGCAGACTACTGTATTTACTGACCATCATTCTCACACATTTAAGATTAGGCTTGGTCATATTGTAAATATGCCTAGAGAGAAATGTTGTGCTGACCAAACTCAAGAGTGTCAAGCTGGACTTCATATTGGAGGTAAGGATTGGCTTGAAAAACATTATTTTGGTGATGTAGGACTTCAATGTTTGGTAAATCCTGCTGATGTAGTTGCTTGTCCTATGGATAATAATGCTTATTATGGCAAGATGAGAACCTGTGCTTATTATCCAGTTAAGATTGTCAATTACAATGATGCTGGTCATATCTCTGATGATATAGAGTCTGGTTTTGAAGATGATTTTATCAATAAGATTTGTTATACAGGCACTATTAATAATGAAGATAATGATAATTATACTTTAAATATTCCTGATATAGCAGAAGTTGATAAGAATAAAGTCTATCAAAACCTCAAAGAATTGGCACTTAAATGTATGTCTGATAGAAATAGTTGATTATGAAATATATATTTACAGCTAAAGATCTTGAGACTGGTAATGAAGTTTCAGGTGATTTGGCTTATATGAAAATAGATGGCAGTAATAAAATTAAACCTATGATTGTAACACATAGAGGCCGTGGTGGTTATTTTTATATTACAAGCAGATATTCAATAGACGAATCAACTATAAAATTAACAGTAACAGATTGATTATGAGTTTGATTGATAGATTAGGTAATTGGTATCAATTCTTTGATAAACAGGAGTTTAACAACACTCTTAATGTCTTAAGGAAGGAATATAAGATACATTCTGTTATGCCTGATTCTCATCAAATATTTAAAGCTTTTGAGTGTACTCCTGCTAATTGTAGTGTAATGCTTATAAGTCAAGACCCATATCCTCAAAAAGGTGTTGCTTTGGGTATAGCTTTTGGTAATGAAGTGAGAGATAATAAAATCTCTCCTTCATTATCAAAGCTATTAGAACCATTGAGTATTGATGAAAGTTTTGATTATACATTAGAATCATGGTGCAAACAAGGTGTACTTATGCTTAATAGTGCTTTAACTGTCATACAGGATAAACCTAACTCACATCAACTATTATGGAGACCTTTTATAACAACCTTCTTGACAAATTACTCAACTTATAATCAAAAGGTTGTTTATGTGTTGTTAGGTAAGACTGCACAAACATTAAAGCCTTACATACAGTATAGTGGTAATATTATAGAATGTAATCATCCATCTTATTTGGTCAGAAATGATATACCAATGCCTAATATCTATCAACAAATAAATAATAGTTTGTTACAATTAAATAAACCTGTAATAAGGTGGTATGATTAAGAACAAAAAAATTAAAAACGCAACTGTAACTGTCTATAATGGTATTACCTTTAGAAGTAAGTTAGAGGCAGAATGTGCTAAAATCTTAGATGAAGAAGGTATAAAATATCAATATGAACCATTTAAGATAATCTTATTACCTTCTTTTAAGTATTTAGGTAAAACTTTAAGAGAGTGGCATTATTCTCCAGACTTTGTTGTATTCAATAATATTATTATAGAAGTCAAAGGGTTTCCTAACGACGTTTGGGGATACAAAAAGAAGATGATACTTAAATATATTGTAGACCATAATTATATGTATGAGTTCTATGAAGTTAAAAATAAGACTCAGTTGCGTACTCTTATTAAAGAACTAAAAGTTAAAAATAATGAAAACACTCGATCAAATAGCTCTACCTATCAGTGAAGCTGAATATCGTGCAGACCCGGCTTTAAGTTATAGTACTTTATCAAGATTCTCTAAAGAAGGTTTTCATAAGCTTAATAAATTATTTGAACCATTCAGTACACCTTCAACAGTCTTCGGCGGCATAGTAGATACATTAATTACTGGCACAGCTAAAGATTTTGAAGATAATTATATTATAGCCTACTTAAGTCTAGATGATGATACTATTCAAGTAGTCCAAGCAATATATGATACTTTCAAGAGTCAATATAATGACTTTATGAAGATTCCTTTGATTCAAGTATCACAAGTCGCTAAACAGAATGGTTTCTGGCCAGCTGATAAATGGACTGATAATGCTAGATATAATGGTCTTCTTAAGAAAGGAGATGTTGTAGGTTATTATAAATTTTTGATTGAATCTGAAGGTAAGACTGTAATTACTAATGAACAATATCAAGATGCTATCAAATGTATTCAAGCTTTAAAGACTTCTGAAGCTACTAGATTTTATTTTGCTGAGAATGAACCTAACAATCCTATTCAGAGATATTATCAGTTGAAGTTTAAAGCTGCTTTTGATGATATTAATTATCGTTGCATGGCAGACCTCTTGCTTTGTGACTATAATAATAAGAAGATATATCCTTGTGACCTGAAAACTTCAAGCTCTTATGAAGATGAATTTTATCAGTCTTTTATTAAATGGCAGTATCAATTGCAAGCCCGAACCTATTGGAACATAATTAAAAAGAATCTTGATGAAGATGCTTTCTTTAAAGATTTTGAACTAGAAGATTATACTTTTATTGTAGTAAACAAGAATAGTCTTGTACCTCTTACTTGGAGATTTAAGGATACTAAAACTATAGGTACTTTATATTATGGTAAGAACAAACAGATTGTTATGAAAGATCCTTTTGATATAGGTAAGGAACTTAACTATTATCTTACTCATCAAGAGTCTGTTGTACAAAAAGGTATTAATCTTAATAAAACTAACGATATCATCCAGTATTTGAATGAATTAGAATAAATTTGTTATTTTAACTTTTCTAATTCAAAAACTAATTGTAACTTTGCAACTCAATTTTGCTAAAATTTTAATTATATGACAGAACAAGAATGGTTGAATAACAATGACTTGTCTCTAGCTATCTATAATAAGAAATATAGAGATAAAGATGAAACTTTTGAAGAATTCTTAGATAGAGTCAGTGCTAAGAA
>Ga0326511_10001721_pt1 | contig 18050 bp, 21 predicted proteins | sample 0_2496_0518_D_FD_203701 | JGI IMG/M metagenome (GOLD analysis project Ga0326511, IMG submission 203701) | Bovine rumen microbial communities from UC Davis, California, United States - 0_2496_0518 | ecosystem: Host-associated > Mammals > Digestive system > Stomach > Rumen | place: USA...
GTCATTTCCCTCCCCGCAAAAATTGAAAGGGTGGTCATGTGGCCAGAAAAGCAAAACCGGAGAACATTGATGTCCTCGTGGAACAACTGAATCTGATGGCGCAGCGGCTACTCGTGGAGGGCGCGAGGATCCCGGCGGAGGAGCTTGTCATCTTCTATGACAACGGGGGCGGCCAGAGCGGGATGCGCGAAAATCCGTTTTATCCGGCGTATGAAAAACTGTTGTCCAGCTTTGTGAAGACGCTCGCGGCGGTGCAGGCCAGCGGAGAAGCAAGACCGGCAGAGGTCAGTAAGCTGGAGGATCTGCGGAAGAAGATCAAGGTGATTTCATGATGGGATGCACTGAGGCCAGGATCTGGACACCCCCGCTCCGGGAACTGACCCCGGATACGTCACTGGGGTTTGCCTGCGCGGAATACGCCAAGACAGTATTAGGCAAAACACTCTATCCCTGGCAGGAGTGGGCGCTGATCCACTCGATGGAGATAATCGGAGAACTGGGCGGGGAATGGAGATTCCGTTTCCGCACGGTTCTTTTTTTGATATCCCGGCAGAACGGCAAAACCGTATTGTCTGAGGTGATTGCCTCATTCTTTTTGAACGTTCTGGGCGTTGATTCCATCTTTGGAACGTCCCTCAGCCTGGACAAGGCGGAGGAGGTATGGGAGGCGGTCATCGCCGATCAAGAGGGCATCCCGGAGCTGTCATCCAGCATCGACCGGGTGAGCCGCACGAATGGAAACAAGCGCCTGATCCTGACCGGCCTGAGACAGTATAAAGTCGGAGCGCCAACCCGCCGCGCCGGCCGTGGAGACAGCAACGACCTTGTGATGCTGGACGAAATCCGCGAACACCGCGACTGGGAGACCTGGGCTGCAGCGGCAGCGTCCACTAACGCAAAGCCGAACGGCCTGATCGTCTGCTTCAGCAACGCGGGCGATCCTGACAGCATCGTCCTGCGTCAGCTCCGCTCTCAGGCCATCGCGAAGATCACCGGCACCGCGGCTCAGGACTTCGGCGGCGAGGTCGATGACTCCGGTCTCGGCCTGTTTGAGTGGTCCGCCCCGGATGGAGCGGCCACGGATGACATTGAAGCCCTCGCCCAGGCTAACCCAGCGCTGGGCTATGGGCTATTGACGGAGCGGGCGCTGATGTCCAATCGGCAGACGTTCCCGGAGAACAAATTCCGCTCTGAGTGCATGTGCCAGCAGGTGGAGACGATCCTCCCGAACCCGTTCCCGGATGGAGCATGGGCGGGATGTCTTGACACCGCATCGAGCATCGCGCCAGAGTCGGAGCTTTTCTATGGCATCGACCTGTCCCAGGATCGCCGGTGGTGCTCCATCGGCGTGTGCGGCCTGCGCGAGGATGGAAACTACCACATTGAGGTCGTGGCGCGGCGCATCGGCACGGAATGGGCGCTTGACTGGTTCAGGGCGCGGTCGATGCGTGGGAAGATGCGGCTGGCATTCCAGAGCCGTGGCGCTCCCGTCTCCGGCCTTGCGGAGCAGATATGCACGTTGCAGGGTGTGGAGCGGTGCGCTGTGGAGGGAACAGACCTCACTAACGGCTGGACACGCTTCTGGGATGCGGTAGCGGCCTCCGCCCCCGGTGACACGGAGCGCGGCGGCGTGAAGGTGTTCCACCTTGAGCAGCCGGTGATGGATCTTCCCGCGAAAACGATGCAGCTGCGGAACATTGGCGGCGGCATTGAGCTTCCAGACCGCATGAAAAGCCCGGATGACATCGCGCCGCTGTACGCCTGTGTCATGGCATTCGCCGCGGCTACGAAGATCCAGACGGAAAAAACAAAAACATACCAATCGGCATACGTTACGGCGATGCCGGTTTTTATTTAATCAAGATGGAGGTGGGGTAATTGCCCAGCATTGCAGAACGCTGGCGGGCTTTGTTCCGACCCAGAATGATTGTGATGAGCATGGGCGGAGATGCGCCCACTCAGGTAATCAACTATGACGCCCGGCGGCTATATCAAACTCAGGATAATCTCAAGGCTGTCGTGGACTTCATGTCAAACAGCATCGCACAGCTCCCGCTCAAGACATATCGGCGGGATGGAGAGACGGAGAGGATCCGCGACCGTGACAGCACCGCGGCGAAGCTCCTATGGAAACCGAACCGGGATCAGACGTGGTATGAGTTTATACGCGGCCTGACCACGGAATACTTCATTTTCGGCTCCGTTTATGCGTGGCTCCTCCCGGATCCGGATGCTCCGAGCGGCTACCAGCTCCGCATCATCCCCTCTGAGTGGGTCACCGGCATGGATGGCGACACTGTTTATGCGCCGTCTGTGATCCACGTCCAGGCGAGCGCGGAGGCAAAGCGCATCGACATTCCGCGTGATGAGTTTGTGCTGTTCAGGACGTACAGTCCCGGCAACCCCGGCGGCTTTATCTCCCCGGTATCCGCCCTGCGGCAGACGCTCCAGGAGCAGATCGAGGCGGCGAACTTCCGAAAAGAGCTGTGGCACAGCTCCGGGCGGCTCAATGCTCAGATCATCCGTCCCAAAGACGTGCAGCCCTGGGACGATGAACAGCGGCGCAGATGGACAACCGCATTCCGGGAGGCGTGGGGCGCTGGCGGTTCAAAGGCCGGATCCATCCCCGTGATGGAGGACGGCATGGAGATCAAGCCGTTCCAGACGTCCTTTAAGGAACAGCAGTGGGCCGAATCCATCAAACTGAGCCGGGAATCCGTGGCGGCGGCTTACGGCATCAATCCGAGCCTCATCTGGCACAGCGACACGCAGACTTATGCCAGCAGCAAGGACAACGCCAGGGCGCTTTATGCGGAGTGCCTGGGGCCTGTGCTTCAGATGCTCCAGCAGAGGATCAACAGCTTCCTGCTCCCGATGGTAGGCGCGGATGAATCCACTTATGTGGAGTTTGACCTGACCGAGAAGCTCAAAGGCAGCTTTGAGGAGCGGGCGTCCATCCTCCAGTCCGCTGTGGGCGGTCCGTGGATGACGCGGAACGAGGCCAGAGCCGACAACAATCTGTCTCCCCTTGATGGGGGCGATGAGCTTATCGTGCCGCTCAACGTTGTGGAGGGCGGACAGGCGTCACCGACTGACACTCACATGGATGAGCAGGAGCCGATGGCCACGGTGGAGGCGGAGCCGAAATCCATCACCCCACTGGAGAAGATGGCGAAGGCCGTGCAGGAGGTCCGCATCAAGGGCGCGGCAACCGATGAAGAGCAGGAGGATATGGCGGACGTGCTGGCAAAGTTTTTCAAGCGCCAGGCGGCATCTGTCCTCCCGAAAATCGGCGCGGGCCGTGATTGGTGGGATGAAGACCGATGGAATGCGGAGTTGGCGGACGACCTTGAGCCGCACATGGACGCCATAGCGGACGCGCACGGTGCATCAACCTCCGCGAAACTGGGCACGGAATACGATCCTGAGATCACCCGCGCATATCTCCGGGCGATGGCTGAGGGCCGCGCCAGGGCCACGAATGACAAGACCCGGGACAAGCTGGAGGATGCCATCGATGACGATGACGAAGAAATCACCCCGGCCTCTGTTATGGAGAAACGCGAGGAAACGGAGTCCCCGATGCTCGCACAGTCGCTCGCCACCGCCGTGGCCGGGTGGGCTTTGCTTGAATCTGTCCAGCAGGCGGAGCGGCAGGGCTATTCCCGCACGGTGGAAAAAGAATGGGTGACGGGCGTTAATCCTCGCGAGTCCCATGCGCTCATGAACGGCGAGCGCGTGCCTTATGACGAGACATTTTCCAATGGCGCGAAATGGCCGGGCGATGATGTTCTCGGCCCGGATGAGACGTGCAACTGCAACTGTCGAACCGATGTAATTATAGGAGGTTAATCATGGATCTGAAATACAAATCCTTTGAATCTGCTTTGGGAGAATTGGGGACGATCTCCGGGTATTTCTCCACCTACGACAAGACCCCGGACAGCTACGGGGACATCATTGAGCCTGGCGCGTTCACTGAGACGCTCGCCAAACGCAAAGAGACGGGGCATCCGTTCCCGCTCTGCTGGAACCACGATCTCGATCAGATCATCGGAACCGTGGACACAATCGAAGATACCGAAAAAGGCCCGCTGATGACAGCGAGCTTTTTTGATACCCCGCTGGCCCAGGAGAAGCGCGAGATCGTGAAGAGCGGGTGCGTGTATCAGTTCAGCTTCGCCTATTCCGTCACCGCCTGGCGCGAGCCGAACGCGGAGGAAAAAGCCGCAGGCGTTATGAACGTTCTGACCGGCGTTGACCTGTTCGAGGTCTCCATAGTGCCCATCCCGGCGAATCAGAACGCCGTCATGACAGAGGTCAAGGCCGGGCGCAGGAACAGCCAGAAGGACGCGGATGCACTGAAAGAAATCATCCGGCTTGCCAAGGGCATCCTCGGCGAGCTTGACGATGCAGAGGACCCCGACAATGGGGAGGACGAAGCGAAGGCCAACACGGCAGTGGAGGAGCCGGAGCAGAGCAACCCGGAGAAGGACAATCTGCTTGCTTATATCAAAACCATGAAGGAGGTCAAGTGCGATGAGCATGAAGACTGAACTGGCCGAAATGAAAGAGCGCCTGATCGGGATGGAGAAATCCATCGAGGACGGCGATTCTGCGGTCATCGAGGAAGCGGTGCAGCTCAAGGCTGACATCGAAGCGAAAGAGGCCGAGATCGAGGAGGCGGAGAAGAAGGCCGCCATTCTGAACGACATCGGCAACATGAAATCCATCAAGGAGGAAAACAAAGAAATGGAAGAGAAGACCGGCATCCAGGCTCTTGACCTGATGAGCCTCAAGAACAACCGCGGCAGCGTGAGCACCTTCATCAAGGCGGCTGCTGTCGTCACCGGCACCACGATCCCCGAGTATGATCGCGCTGTGACCAATCCCGTCCCCGCCCTGAACGTGCGCGATCTGTTCGGCGCTGAGAGCATCAGCGGCAATGCCCTGACCTACTTTGTCATGGGCGCTACTGAGGGCGCTCCTGCCGTGACCGCCGAGGGCGCCGCCAAGCCCCAGATTCAGCCCACCTACTCCCCTGTGACGAAAGCGCTGGCAAAGATCGCCTCCCACATCAAGGAGACCGATGAGATCCTGTCTGACGCCCCCTTCCTGGAGAGCGCCATCCGCAACCGTGGTGTGTATGAGCATCGCCTGGCCGTTGAGGGCTATCTGCTGACCCAGCTTCAGGCCGTCTCCGGCATCGGTGCTGTCACCGGCGGCATCAGCTTCGACAACATCTTGAAGGCGAAGATGAACATCATGACCGCCACCGGCTTCGAGGCCGATGCTGTGATTCTGAACCCCGCCGACATGCTGACCCTGCTCCAGACCAAGGTCGAGAGCGGCTCCGCTCAGTACGTCCTGGGTGGCCCGATGTATGGCCCCTATGGCAATGGAGCGTACAACGCCAACCCCACCGTTTGGGGTATGCCTATCATCCTCTCCAGCAAGGCCACCTCTGGCACCGCCATCGTGGGCGCGTTCCGGCAGGGCGCTTCCGTTGTCGGCAAGTCCAACGAAGGTCTGCGCGTTGAGGTCTCCAACTCCGATCAGGATGACTTCATCAAGAACCTGGTGACCGTCCGCCTCGAGGAGCGGCTCCTGCTCGCCACTCGTGTGCCCGCGGCGTTCTCCACGATCTCCACCTGATACCCAGAAGGCGGTGAGTAACCATGATGAAAATCTACGAATGCGCCGATGGTCTCCTGCGCTGGTATGAAGAGGGCGAACAGCCCAAAGGCGCTAAAGAGCATCAGGCGAAACCCGCAGAGAAACCCGCAGAGAAGGCCATGAAGCCGTCCAACAAGGCGAGGGCGGTGAGGAATAAGTGAGCCTGATCACCAACTGGGGGTACACACTGACGGAGCTGTCCGAACTCCCCGCCATGCTCGATGAAGCGACCTTCAACGAGATGACGGCGGGAAAGTATGCCGGGGATCAGCGCATCGCCTCAAACATCCAGGCGGCAGAATCTGCCATCCGCAACTACTGCGGGTGGCATCTTTATACCGCCGCCGAGTGCCAGATGGCGACAACGCTGTTTGACCGGCGAATCACGGCGGTGGGGAATGGGTATCTCATCCAGCTCCCCGCACGGTTTGTCTCGGCGGTCTCCTCGGTCTCCATCGCGGGGGTGGAATGCTCCACTTTTGTTCTGGAGACAAACGGGCTTTTGCGGATGTATGACGTAGCTAGGTGGCTGCCGCCTCAATCGGCTGTGCTGATCAACTACACAGCCGGCCTCCCGGATGCGCTCATGATGCCGATCAAGGACATTATCGCGCACCGCGTCACCCACGCCCTCGCGAACAGCTACGGCGTCATGAGTGAGGCCGCGGGCGGTGTCAGTGTGACCTATAACGCGAACTGGATCAATTCCAGCCGGGCGACCGCGCTTCCGAGTGATAACAAGGAAGTCCTGGAACCTTACAGGTTAACGGGGGTGTTCTGATTGGTTGCGAGTTTTGCAAATCAGACGATCACGAGGGTCAGGCCCGGAACAAAAACAATGAGAGGCTCGGAGATGCCGGATTGGAGCAACACCACATCCGTGAGTATCTCCGGGTGCTCTGTTCAGCCAGCCACGGCCACTCTGTCGCAGGATGGCCGTGTGCTGGGCATATCGGACAGATGGACGGCGTATCTGCCCGCCGGCGCGGATGTGCAGGCGGGGGACAAGATCATCTTCGATGGCAACGACTACGCCATTGACGGCGAGCCTCGCACATGGATCTCGCCCACAGGGGCGCGGTCTAACATCCAACTGAGCCTTGTGAGGTGGAGCGGATGAGCACACAGATAAGACTTGAGTTTAACTCGGACGGCTTCAAGGAGTTGCTTTGCAGTGACGGCATCCGGGGCGTTGTGGAAGAGGCCGCAACCGGCATCCAGACCAGAGCCAACGCAAATGCGAACCTTTCGGAAGATTCCACAGGCTACTATATGCGGACGGTGCAAGGCTCGTCTGCTGGGCGATGGCTGGGCTTTGTTGGCGCGACTGACCATGAGACGCTCGTTGCGGAGTCGGAATATCAAGCACTGACAAAGGCGGTGAGTGGATGAGTATCACAATTAAACGATCTGTTGACATTGAGGATGCCGTCCGCATCGCCTTGTCTGAGCACATGACGGCATACTGCAATCCGCTCCCCGCTCAGTACTCTCTGCCGTTTGTACGGGTCTCCGGGGCCGGTGGAACGTCACGGGACACCATCGACAGTTTTGTCGTGGCGCTTGAGGGCTATGCCGACAACGAGGCGGAGGCCTGCGAGATCACGCGGAACGCTGTGGGCGTCCTCAAACACGCCGCCGGTCATGGCGATCCTGTCATCCGATATGTAGAAGAAAACACACACGCGCAACTTTTCAACGACCCCATCCGCCCGGATCTATCTCGGTACAGGACCACGGTCGTTGTGGTGGCGCACATCGAAGAAGTTACTATCTAGGAGGAAATAAAACATGGCAACAAATGCTGTGAATCTCGGCATCGGCAACGCTACCGGGATGTTTTTCACCGCCGCGGCTGACACGGCGCTGCCTACCTCTCTGACCGGTCTGGCGAGCTGGGGCACTGAGGTTGGATACGTCTCCCACGACGGCATCACTCTGCATCTCGCGCAGAACAAGGAGACGCTGAAGGATTGGAGCAACAGCATCCGCCGGATGCTTCCCTCCACCGACTCCGGCACTGTGCAGGTGCCTGTCATCTCCACCACCGCCGATTCCCTGGCGGCGGTCTTCGGCACGGCGAACGTCACCGGCACGACCGTGACGATCAATCCGAACAACGTCCAGGATGCAAAGGCCTGGTGTCTGGTCATGGTCGATGGTGATGACTTCATCATCCTCGGCACCACCAACGGCTATGTGTCCGACATCGATGACGTGACCATGGAGCCGGAAGGCGCGATCACCTGGAACACCACCATCAGCGCGGACACCTGGACCCTGACGAAGGGCACCGCCTAACGCATCAACGGGAGGATACACGAATGAAAGAGATCACACTGGGCAGCCAGCCCAACGAAAACGACTTCCTGCGGGTGAACATCGGCGATAAGTCCTATGACATCCCGCTCGGCGGTCGGCTCACGCCCCGTGAGCTTGCCAACATGGACACCCCTGCAAAGACTCTGGCCTTCTTGGAGAAGCACATCCCCAAAAAGGTCGTGGAGAGTCTCTGTGTGGACGACTACAACGCTCTTGTCAATGCCTGGTCCGATGCGACCACAGGAGCGGCGGGGGTTCCCGCGGGGGAATAATCAGCCTCGCGGCGTTCGTTGAAGAGCATCGTGAGGCTCTAAATGCTGACCTGTTACAGACAGGTTTTGAAGTGGATGACATCGGGTGCGCTCTGTCATGGGGCGCACTCGGTGCTTTTATCAAGCACTTGCCAATGACAAGCGCATTGACCCGGGAGATGCACCCGGAGGAATCAACGTGGGCGACCACGATGAAAACCAATGCGATCCTGGCAGACATCTATGATGTCCTGTCCGCGATCAATGCAAATCTATCGGCCATCGGGAGCGGAAGACGGGCAAAACAGCCGAAACCATATCCCAGGCCGGGGAAAAAAGATGTAAACACTCAGCACATCGGGACAGCCGTTCCGATTGCAGAAATCAATAAATTATTCGGAAGGGAGGAATGAAATATGCCGGGGCCTGAAGTAGCAAGAGCATATGTCACAATCGTTCCTTCATTGCAGGGCGCACAGCAGACCATCACCCAGGAGCTGACGGGGGCCGCGACTCCTGCCGGTTCTGCGGCAGGAAGGGCTATCGGCACCGCTAGTCTCGCATCTATCGGCAAGAGCTTTTCATCCGCTGGCAAGACGCTCACAAAATCAGTCACCGTCCCGCTCACGGCCATCGGCGTGGGTGCTGTGGCGGCATGGAAAGAGGTCGATGCTGGCCTTGATACCATCGCCACGAAGACGGGCGCGACCGGGGAACAGCTCACCGCATTCGGGGATGTCATGAACAACATCGCCACGACCATCCCAGTGGGCTTCGAGGAGGCCGGTGCGGCTGTCGGTGAGGTCAACACCCGATTCGGGGCCACCGGCGATGAGCTTCAGTCGCTCTCCACTCAGTTTTTGGAGTTTGCGCAAATCAACGGCGTGGACGTCTCCACCGCGGTGGACAACACGTCCAAAGTCCTGTCGGCGTTTGGCATGGATGCCACCGATGCCGGGTCAATGCTCGATGCAATGAACGTTGTCGGGCAGAACACCGGCGTTTCCATGGACACACTCGCCACACAGCTCTATCAGAACGCGGCGCAATTCAACGAGATGGGCATGTCCGCCTCAGATGCCGCGGGATTCCTTGGCGCTGTGGACGTGGCCGGTCTTGACACCTCCACCATGATGATGGGCCTCAAGACCGCGATGAAGAACGCCACGGAGAGCGGGGTCTCCCTGGACACGGCTCTTGCATCGTTCACCACCACGATGGCGGGGAACGGGAGCGAATCTGACAAGCTCGCGGCGGCATATGAGCTGTTCGGCACCCGCGCAGGCGGCGCGATCTATAACGCCGTCTCTAACGGCACCCTCGACCTTGAGAACTTCACCGGCTCTCTGGAGGGCTTCGAGGGGTCTGTCTCCAGCACGTTTGAATCCACCCTCGACCCGCTGGATCAATTCACCACCTCCATGAACAATCTCAAGCTCGCGGGGGCTGAGTTGGTGAATGCGGCGGCTCCGCTTATCTCGTCCATATCCAGTGCACTTGTCCCTGCGATCCAGAGCGCCACAGAATGGTTCACCAGCCTGGACGAGAGCCAACAGCAGAACATCCTCAAGATCGCGGGCATTCTCGCGGTCGCCGGGCCGCTGCTGTCCTTTATCGGGAGCGTGGGAACCGGCATCAGCACACTCATAACCACTGTCAGCACGATCAGCACCGCACTGAGTGCAGGCGGCGGTCTGGCGGGGATCCTGGGGACGGTCGGCACGGCCTTCACGACTGTCGGCACCGTTATCACCGGAACCGTCATCCCGGCTATCGGGACGGCGCTTGCGGCCATCGCTCCCGCGCTCCCCATCATCGCGGCGGTTGCGGCGGCGGTTGCGGCGGTAATTCTGATTGTGAAGAACTGGGGCGCGATCTCCGAGTGGTTCAGCGGCGTGTGGTCGAAGGTCACGGGTGCTGTCAGCAAGGCGGCTGATGCGGTCAAGACGGGCATCTCGAATGCCTGGAACACCGTTAAGACAAAGACCACGGAGGCGTGGAACACTGTCAAATCAAAAACCACGGCGGCGTGGAACTCTGTCAAGAATGGCATTACTACGGCATGGAACGGAATCAAGAGCGGTGTCTCTTCTGCGGCTAGCGCTGTTGGGTCAAGGCTTTCAAGCGCCTGGAGTAGCATCAAGAGCGGTGCGTCCGCGGCGTGGAATACTGTCAAAAGCAATATTTCAACAGCATGGAGCGGCATTCAAAGCGGCGTTTCCTCTGCGGGATCCGCTGTGATGTCTACTGTCTCAAATGCATGGAACAATCTGAAATCCAACACCTCCAGCGCATGGAGCAATATCAAGTCCACGATCCAGTCTAACGGCGGCGGCATCCGTGGGGTGCTTGCTACTGCGGTGTCTGGTTATCAGTCTTTGTGGACAAGCGCGTTTTCCACGATCAACAGCATCACCGGCGGACGGCTTCAGGCAGCGTATTCGACCGTTTCCAGCGTCCTGAGTAACATTCAGTCGGCGTTCTCTTCCAAACTGGAGGCGGCGAAGTCTGTTGTGTCCAATGTGATCGAGGGAATCAAGGGCCTGTTTAATTTCTCGTGGAGTCTGCCCCATCTGGCACTTCCGCACTTCAGCTTTAGTGGTAGCTTCAGCCTCAATCCTCCCAGCGTCCCGCATCTTTCCGTGAGCTGGTACAAACGCGCAGCCGAAGAGGGCGCTCTGTTCTCCACGCCTCAGATCATCGGCGTCGGCGATGCTGCACAGCCGGAGCTTCTGATCGGCGAGAAAAAGCTGCGTGAGCTTGTCGGCGGCGGTCAGAACATCGTCATCAACGTCTATGGCGCTCCCGGCCAGGATATCAACGCCCTGGCTGAGATCATCGAGCGGAAACTGGCGTCTCAAATCAACCGAAGGAGGGCGGCGTTTGCATGATCACATGGAATGGAAAAAGCTCTGATGACTATGGCGTCATCTTTCAAAGCGTTCCCGTGCAGACGCATCCCGCCCGGAAGGTGGAGATCGTGTCCATCCCCGGCAGGAACGGCGACCTGCTCATCCCGGAGAACGCCTGGGAGAACTATGAGCAGGAATATGAGATCTTTGCCGGGGCGGCTGACAACACAGCGCCGGCGGCGTTCTTGGATGTTGCGAGCTGGCTTTATGAGCCTTCCGGCTATGCGCTCCTGGTGGATGATTTCTATCCCGGCTACTTCCGCATGGCACACTTTGACGGGCCGTTTGACGTGGAGTTTAACCTGACGCGAGTCGGTCAGACCAGCATCATCTTCAACTGCAAACCGCAGTGGTATCTCAACAGCGGCTTGACGTTTGCCAACTACACGTCAACGGGAACAATCACTAATCCCACGCTTTACACGGCACTCCCGAATATCCGGGTGTATGGCTACGGAACAGTCGGCATCGGCTCCCAGACTATCACGGTGGCTCAAAACCCATGGGCGTACATCGACATCGACTGTGAGGCCATGGACGCACGGTATGGCGCGAACAACGCCAATCAGTATGTCAGCGTCACGGGGAACACATTCCCGACTCTGCCACCCGGCAACACGGGCATCAGGCCGGGCGGGAGCGTGACAAGGGTACAAATCCAACCGAGGTGGTGGACAATCTAATGATCCCTATCCTTTTCGACACAACGGAAACATCGTTTTCCACCAATGGAATCGGGCGGCTGAGTGATGCTATCACCTGCATCGTGACCGAGGAACGCAACGGCCCTTACGAATTGGAGATGCAATATCCGATCACGGGCCAGTATTTCAGTGAACTCCAACACAGCCGCATCATCTACGCCACGCCCGCCGATGGAAAAGCCGCCCAGCCTTTCCGCATCTACCGCATCGAAAAACCGCTTGATGGTATCTGCACGATCTACGCGGAACACATCAGCTATGAATTGAACAGCATCCCGGTCACACCGTTCACGGCTGGAACCTGTGCAACGGCGCTGGCCGGGCTTGTATCGCACTCTGGCCAGACGAATCCATTCACGGTCTGGACGAATAAGAGCGTGTCGGCGACCTATCAGCTCAAAGAGCCGCGGGCGTTCCGTGAGCTTCTGGGCGGGACACAAGGCTCCATCCTGGATGTCTATGGTAAGGGTGAGTATGAGTTTGACAAGTACCTGGTCAAGCTCTACGTCAACCGCGGAACAGATTCGGGCGTCACCATCCGCTATGCCAAAAACCTGACTGAGCTTGTCAACGATGAGAACATCGAGGACGTTTACACAGGCGTCTGCCCGTTCTGGTATGAACCGGAGACCGACACGCTTGTCATGCTGCCTGAGATCGCGATCTGGGCGAGCACGGTTGCGAACTTCCCCTATAAGCGCACGAAGATCGTTGACTTCACGGATGAGTTTGAGACAAAGCCCACCGTGGCGCAGCTTCGGGCGAGGACGAACAAGTACATTGAGGACAATAACATCGGCATCCCGAAGGTCAGCATTGACGTGTCTTTCGTCCCGCTCTGGCAGACGGAAGGTGCGTCCCTTGGCTCCCCGTCTTTTGACCTTATCATTCCATCCGCTACGGTGGATGGTGACACGGCAACGGGCATTGACGGCTATGTCGATGGAGACACCGTTTACCTGAATGACGCACGGGTGGAGCTGACATTCTCGGACTATAAAATCCTTGAACGCATCCACCTCTGCGACACCGTGACCGTGGTTTATGACGCTCTGGGCGTGTCCCACACGGCAAAGGTCATCAAAACGGTTTATGACGTGCTCCGTGACCGCTATGAATCCATTGAGGTTGGTGAATCTAAGGCAACGCTGGCCTCCATCGTCACGGACATGGACAACACGGTTGCTCAGATTGAAACCGCCGGGGACGAAATATCCGAGAAGCTCAAAAGCTATGTCGATCATCAGACGGAGCTTATCACGGGCGGTCTGGGCGGCTATGTCCTCTTTGGTTACAACGCCAACGGTGAGCCAGAAGAGATCCTCATCATGGACACTGCCGACAAGGAAACGGCGGTCAACGTCATCAGGATCAATAAGAACGGCATTGGCTTCTCCCGCACGGGCTACTCCGGGCCGTTTACGTCCGCATGGACGATTGACGGTGTTTTCAACACTGATTTCATTGGGACTGGCGCCATCACGACCAACCACCTTGCGGCGAGTGCTGTGACCGCAAGCAAAATTGCGGCAAACGCTGTGACAGTCGGGAAACTGGCAAGCGGCGTTACTGACCTTATCAACACCGCACAGACCACGGCTGATGATGCAACCACGCTGGCGGCTGGCAAATCAACCGTCTATTACCGCACGACTGACCCACCCTCAAGCGGCACCTATAAGGCCGGGGACGTTTGGGTCAAGAACGTTTCCGGGGGAATCGCCGGGGATGTCATGTGGACATACTCAGGCTCCGCATGGATACAGCACGAGGTCGGCACCACCACCATCATTGATGGGTCTATCACGACTGACCTTTTGGCGGCAAACGCTGTGACGGCTGGCAAGATAGCCGCAGGAGCTATCACCGTTGGTAAGCTGAGTGACGGTGTGGCATCTTCCATTACCACCGCTCAGACCACGGCTGACAATGCCGCATCAGCGGCGGCTGACCTTGATTCCCTGTTGGATGACCTGACAAAAGTGTCCAGCGGCACCACATACATTGACGGCGGGAAAATCTACACCGGGAGCGTTACGGCGAACGCAATCGGAGCGGGTGCAATCACTACGGCAAAGCTGGCGGCGGGTGCTGTTACGGCGGCTAAGCTCAGCTTGTATGGCAAGATGGGCGTTTACACCACTTCGGGGCTGGGCACGAATGGTGGCTATATCGGCTATATGTCCGGGTCGGATGGAACGACAACTACCACGGGCATCGGCGTGATGGACACAAACAGTAAAAACTATGTCATCGTCACCGACAGCGGCATCCGGGCCACAAATACATCCGGGACGAACAAAACAGAAATGTATCTTGCCAATGGCGTCACAGCGTTCTCTGGTACATCCTTCCGAGCGGAGGGGACCGTCCGCCTGAACTATGACGGGTCGAGCTACAGCGGCATCACATACTGTCAGGCACTCTATCCGCAATATTCCAACGCAATCACGCTCCAAAACAATGCCGCAATCCTCGCATACGAGGCAAACAGCACAGACCGCTTCTGGATGCTTTACTCGGACAGCTCCAACAACACCTATCTAGGCAACACAAGCCATGGGACCATCATCCGTGGTAGCTCCATCTCATGTGCAAACGCCTTGTCTGTCACGGGCAACATCACGTGCAGTAATGTCATCCGCAAATACAGTGGTAGCAATCTGCTGGCCTATATCAGCGAATCAAACAACGCTGGATATATGCGGCTTCAGGAAACCAATGGAAACGCTGTCGTGTCGATCTACAAAGCGGACGGTGGGAACGGTGCAATATCGTTCTACCAGAGCGGCAACGTTATCGCTTACATCAGCGGCAGTAACAATGCCGGGTACATCCGTGTCCAGACCACCTCTGGTAATCCGGTGGCATCCATCTACCGCTCCGATGCCGGAAATGGCGTTCTTGCGCTCTACGATTCCACGGGGGCGGCGCATTACCTGACCCCGACTAAGATCGACCAGATTTGAGGTGTGTAATGGCAAAGGGAATTAATCTGGCTCTCAGCGAGTTTGAGAGCAACATCACAAACGTTATCAATCAATCCAATCTGCCTATCTGCGTTGTTCGGCTGGTGCTTGAAAAACTGCTGAATGAGGTCAGCAGACTAGAGGACAAGTCGATTGCAGAAGAGGTGGAAGCGTTCACGAAGGAGGTTGATGAGAATGGCAACGAAGAAATATCCTGACGTTCCCGCTGATGCGTGGTACGCACGAGCCGTGGAGTTTGTCACCGACCACGACCTGATGCTGGGCTATGAGGACGGGACTTTCAGGCCGAATGACAAGCTGACCAGAGCGGAGGCTGCGGTCATCCTGAAGCGGCTGATTGAGAGGGACGAATACGATGGCTAACGATGTAAGCTATTTCAAAGTGCAGGGTGATAACACACAATATTCGTTCAACGATGCGGATGCAGAACTGAACAAGCTGTCAACGGCTGGCGGTACGATGACGGGCAGAATCTACATGAAGTCATCCAATATCACGGACGGCGAACCTCCGTCTGCCAACACCTTCGGCCTCCCGTTGGAATTTGATGATTCAACAGGCTCCACCCGCATCGGTGCCGTTCAGCCGTTCGCATCATCGGCGGGGCGGCAGGGGCTTTTCCTCAGCGGCTACCGCAACGGCGTGTCCAATTCCATCAGCCTGTTGGTTGATTCGGACGGCAACGGCTATGTCAACGTTTCCAGCCCTGACGCATGGCTGGCCGCCCTCGGACTGGCTGACAGCGGGTGGCAGTCTGTTGGCACTACGGCGGCGCCGTGGGGTAGCGGCTTTGCAAATTTCGGCACGACAAACCTTTTGAGGTATCGCAAGGTTGGCAAGCTCGTGGAGATAACCGGGATTTGCACCACAACGGCGGCAATCTCTTCTGATGCGGCGGCGAAGACAATCTTCACACTTCCGACCGCATACTGTCCAGCTGACCAATATTTCTATATTCGCTGTCAGGGCAGTGGCGTGAACACATGGCTATGTTCCATCAGTCAGGACGGTGCGGTTGCTATCTCCCGCTATGGTACGACTGCGGCGAGTGAGGTTCCCGTGGGGGCGTGGCTCCCGATTTCGGTTACATTCTTGACGGCGTAAAAAGGAGGGTAAACACATGACATGGTGGAAAGCGGCAGGAATCAGAGCATTAAAGACCTTTTGTCAGACGGCAATTTCGCTCATTCCTGCGGGCGTGATGATTCAGGAAGTAAATTGGGTCGTGGTTGGCTCCACGGCGATTGTGGCGGCTCTCCTGAGTCTGCTGACGAGCGTTGTGACTGACCTCCCGGAGGTGGATAACGATGACAGCGAATGAGGTTCTGGCCCCTGTCGAAAAGCTGGCAGGAAACCGGGAAACTAACGGCGGCAACAATACCCTCGTTAATTCCCACTACGGCGCACCCGGTCAGGCCTACTGCGGATATACTGTGCGTTATGGCTTTGAAATGTCTGGCAACAGTGCGGCGATTGCGTCCTGTCCTAGTGTCATCTGGGTGCCGTCCTTCCGTAATTGGGCGGCTGAGAACTGGACACGCATCGACAACGCCAAAGCGCAAAAGGGCGATGTGTTCTTTTACAAGACCCAGCATACGGGCTTTGTGTGGGGGGCGTATGACGGGAACACCGTCATCACGCTTGAGGGCAATGCGGATGTTTATGCTACGGCAGATGAAGCACGAGCATCCACCGTCAATTCCGGTGCCTTTGAGGGCATCGGCTACAAAAAACGCTACTTGAGTGATGACTTCCGCATTTACAGACCGCCCTACATAGAAAAGCCCGCCTCTGCGACCACTCGCAAAGTCGGCGTGGATGTGTCCTACTGGAACGGCCCGAACGTTGACTGGAAATCGGCAAAGGCCGCAGGAATCGAATTTGCCATCATCCGGGCCGGGTATGGCAAGAACAACATAGACAGCACCGCAGAGGGCAACGTCAAACGGGCACTTGCGGCTGGCGTTGAAATCGGCTTTTATTGGTTCAGCTATGCGGCAACGGCGGCAGAGGCCAAAGCAGAAGCGGACTATCTGTGCGACTTCATCGAGCGGATGGGGGTCAAGCCGACATATCCAGTCTGTTATGACTACGAGTACGATTCCACTGCTAAGAACCCACCGCAGGACCCCATTGTCAATCTGGCACGGGCTTTCCTTGACGAAGTTAAGCGGAGAGGGTACACACCCGCCAATTACACCAACCTTGATTACCTCAGCCGTGGCTTTGATGTGCTCGTGGGCGAGTATGACCTGTGGCTTGCCCGATGGGGTACATCTTCGCCCGGGATGACCTGCGACATTTGGCAGTACACTTCCACTGGTACGCCCAATGGATTCAGCGGCAACGTTGACATGAACATCTGCTTTAAGGACTACGGCGGGGACACTCCCGCTCCCGATCCTGACCCAACACCAACACCCACACCGAAGGAGGACACCTGCATGGTCATCTGTAATATCATCAAGAACGGATCCAAAGGCTCCAGCGTGAAAAGCTGGCAGACCTTGCTCAACACCTGGGGCTTCAACTGCGGCACTGCCGATGGCATTTTCGGCGGCAAGACCGAGGAGGCCACGAAGAAATTCCAAAAGGAATACGGCCTGGAGGCTGACGGGATCGTTGGCGCGGCCACTTGGGGGATGATGCTGGCATGAGTGAGGCGGTTGTGGTCGCCCTTATCACAGGGGGCGTGTCATTGATCGGCACGGTGATAACGGTGCTCGCCACCTCCCACAAGACGGGCGAGGAGATGAGAATCCACCAGGCCGTCACTGACACAAAGATCGAAGAACTCACCCGGGAGGTCCGCAGGCATAATAACTTCGCCGAACGGATGCCCGTGGTAGAGGAGCAGATCAAAGTAATCAACCATCGCCTGGAAGACCTAGAGAACGATGGCAAATGACAAAGCCGGGGGCGTTATGCTCCCGGCCTTTTTTGTTAGCATTTTTGTTAGCATTTTCTTTTGTCGAGTGTACAAATGTTTTGTCTGTAATCAAAGAAAATGGCCTGTTTTTGACCTAAAATGGACGTTTTTTGACGTAAAAAACCCCGAAATCACAACGGATTCCGGGATTTGGTGACCTGGCGGGGATTCGAACCCCGGAGGAAATCGCCAAACCGCTTGATATCAGCGGGGTATAAAATCTAGTTAGCATTTTTGTTAGCAAAATTAAAAAATTCTTGCATCT
>Ga0326511_10001723_pt1 | contig 18044 bp, 12 predicted proteins | sample 0_2496_0518_D_FD_203701 | JGI IMG/M metagenome (GOLD analysis project Ga0326511, IMG submission 203701) | Bovine rumen microbial communities from UC Davis, California, United States - 0_2496_0518 | ecosystem: Host-associated > Mammals > Digestive system > Stomach > Rumen | place: USA...
TTCAAAACGGACTGAAAAGGTAAAACAAAAAACTGATATTGTTAAATTTCAGCAAACAAAGTACTTTGTAGGGGGGTGACCTTTGGTCGTCCGCAAGCGAAAAAGATGAATGACAGAACAGTATTTCCTGTAATCAAATATGTAAATAAAAAAGACCTTTGCAGTTTTTGCAAAAGTCTTTGGTTGGGGTGGAAGGATTTGAACCCTCGAAATAACGGAGTCAGAGTCCGCTGCCTTACCGCTTGGCGACACCCCAGTATTCAGTTTTTGTTACCGCTGTTTCATTCAGCTTTTATATTATAGCATTATAAACTGCAAATGTCAATACCTTTTTATATATTTTTTTATTTTAATTATATATTCATATACTTGCAAAAAAATCAATGTGGTTATATAATAAAGTATATACTAAAAAATGACTGCTGGTCTAAAAAAGGGGATTAGTTATGATTAAGATGTATTTTATAGTAAATCTTTTTGCAGGCAAGGCACTTATAAGTGACAAGCTGGGTGAGATTATAAATGAGTTTACGAAAGCAGGGTACGAGGTAACAGTACACCCGACGCAGACGAGTGAGGACGCATCAGTATCAGCGAAGTACGCCTGTGAGAACGATTTTGACCTTCTTGTCTGTTCAGGCGGTGATGGTACTTTAAGTCAGTGTCTGCAAGGTATAATGCAGAGTGAGAGGAGAATACCCATAGGCTATATACCCGCAGGGTCGACTAACGACTTTGCAAAGAGTCTGGGCATACCGAGCGGTACTATGGAGGCGGTAAGGTGGATTATTGACGGTCACCCTGTACCCTGTGACATAGGCGGTTTCAACAATGAGTATTTTACCTATATAGTAGCTTTCGGAGCGTTTACGAATATAACTTACGAAACTCCACAGCAGGTAAAAAATATACTGGGTCATACTGCATACATTCTTAACGGTCTTACTCACCTTACAAGTATACGTTCAAAGCGTATGAAAATAGAGTACGACAATAATGTAATAGAGGACGACTTTATATTCGGAATGGTTACTAATTCTTCGTCCGTTGCAGGACTTCTTTCAATGAATGACTATCTGCTTGATGACGGTCTTTTTGAAGTAGTACTGATAAAAAAGCCTGCAAACATTATGCAGTTGCAGAGAATAGTACGTTCGATAATAAACATAAGTGAGGAGATAGACAAGGACTACATCAAGTTTTTCCGTACTGACAAAATTACTTTTACATCTTTGAATGATGAGATAATAACGTGGACGAGGGACGGTGAATACGGTGGCGACTCACTTGTAAATACGGTAGTAAACTGTAACAAAGCGGTTTCATTTATAGTATGTGACAAGAGGAAGAATAACTTTGCGCTTGAACAGGACGAAGATATATCTTTTGACATGAATGAAATGGGTGAATAGTCGTGTACGACCGTACCTTAAATTAGCAGTAGAAAAAAGTCCCGAAATATCGGGACTTAATTATTTACAGTAGTAGTTAATTTTGTACTGTAAATGAGTATTTCTGTCAAAACTAACAAAATATGATGTGTAGGGGCGACGTTCCGTTGCCCGAAGATGCGGATTTATTAGGGCATGGGCGACCTTTGGTCGCCCCTGAAAGGTATTTTGAGTATTGAAGTTTAACAGTCATATTTATTTACAGTTATATATTAAGCTAAGTATTTACTTAAAAAGTCGTCGATGCTTATATTGGGGTTAGTAGATACATAGGAGTAGTAAGCCATTGCGAGGGAAGCGTCAACGGCATTTACTGAACCGTCCCCGTTTATATCTCCTGCGGACTTCTGACCTTCATTTAGTACCGGCTTTCCGTTTTCTGCTGAAAGACTTGTATAGTGAGCCATAATAAGAGAAGCGTCAATGGAATTTACTGAACCGTCCCCGTTTACATCTCCTTTTGAGTTGCTTTTGAGGTGTACCAGTATTGAAAGTTCAGTACCGTTTTCGGATACTGTTTCCCAGCTTTCAGCCGACTCCGTGTCATCGGCAGTAAATACGAACTTATAGTCTGCAAAGCTGTCAGGGTGGTCATTTCCGTCAGGGACATCGAAAGTAAAAGTATAGGGTTTTTCCATGTACTTTTCACTACTGCTTATCATTACGCTTAGAGTATAGGTCTGGTAGTCATCAGGTGTTTTATCTCTGCCTTCGAGCCTGAAAGTGTAAGACGAGGAGCTGTCAAGTGACTTTTCTGAGTAGTAGGGCTGTGAGGACAATTCAGGAGTATCTATGGTTATATCCACATCAGCTTTTACGTTTTCGGGAAGTTCAATTGTAACACTTCCGTTTATATCGGTACTTGAAAAGTACTCATAAACGGGTACAGGGAGTACGTTTGCCGTTGCACCGGCATTCAGGGGTACTAATGTTGCAATAGTAAGCAGAGCCGTTATTTTACTGAATTTCATTTTGATAAATCTCCTTTATTCTTTATAACTATAATTAAGTATATATAAATAAACAAAAGAATAATTGCAGGGTCGCACTCATGTCCGCCCATGCAAAAGACTTATGTGATTTATTTAATAATTATTTAAAAATTGGGATTCCAAAGGGAGCAAGCTCCCTTTGGCAGGGGGGGACAGAGCCCCCAACATTAAATATCATCAAACTCACGTGTTTGTTTCAGAATCCTGTATAAATAACCGTTCCGTCAGCGTTTACGGCAGTAACGGAAATATTTTCATTGGTTATTCCCTCTGTATAAGGTATATACATTGAAAATCCCCTGTCGGAAAATTCACCCTCACGATTGAGCAATTTGTCCTCAAAGGCATTGAAAGCCTCGTAGGATATGCCGTCAACTGACACGTATATTGAAGTACGGTCACCGCTGAAAAACTCCTCACCGAGTTCACCGAATATATGCAGGTAATTTCCGTACTGTACGCTTTCAAGTGTATAGTCACCGCATACAACTGCGGTACTCAAATCGGGAGCAGGTACGGCAGGCGCAGGCATTACGGGAGCATATTTCTGTAAATTCGGAATATTTCTCTCAACTATTTCAAGTATTACCGTGTCAGCACCGCCGTTGCCGATACTTTCGGTCTTGTAGGGGACTGCACGTGAAAACTGTGCAGTACCGAAGCACTCAGCGAGGTAAGGGAGTACAGCCTCACCGTATGAATCACGGTACATCAAAAGACTGTTGATTTTTCCGTCACATACCGTACTTATTTCCACATCGTCAAGTCCACGGAAAACACTGGTATACCGGTATTTGAACTGGTAGTCATTGTATACTTGTGTGTCGTCAGCCTTTGCGGAGGGGTAAATCATAGCGGAAAGGTCACCCTGACGGTCATTTTTGGTGTACCACTCCTCAGCAGGGCATATATCTTTTCCGAGCATATCCATAAGTGCTACATGACCCACATAAGCACCTAAATTATTCCAGTGAGTATCTTCCTTGTGGTAAAGAGGAATGCTTGAATCTGCCCTTATTATTGCCGACTTCATGTCACAGTAAGGAAAGTCTGACGGGAGTGAGGAAATGAGGTTTTCGTAGTTTCCGTTATTTCCGTTTCGGACGTAGTTAATGGGCATAAATTCAGGGTATACCGAGTTTTTATTGGGGGCAACAGTAAAAATAAACACTGCATTTCTCTGTTCGCAGTAATTCTGCAACATTCCGAGATTATGCACTATATTGTTTACTGCTCTCCTGCTTATAGTATTTATATTCAGGAAGTCGTCAGCAGTATAAGCGTAGTAGAGCCAGCCGTCTTTACCTGAAATTACGTCGCTGTTAGGAGAAGTACCGAATATTTTTGTTTTTATTTCACCGTCAGCGGTTACAAGTTGCTGGCGGAGTCCGAAGTGGTCGGAGAAGTAAGCACCGAGGTCACTTAGGTAAGAAAAATTTATACCTTCCTCAGTTTTTACCTTCGGCACTTCTGAAAGCTGTCTTTTTTCCTTTGAGTTTTCCTTAGTAAAAGGCATAGTTACGGACGGTACAAGGCACATTCCGATAAAGAGTGCGGAGTACAGTTTAGGTAAACTTTTTTTCATTTTTTATACTCCTCCTCAGAAACGGAAATAAATGAAAGGGTTATAGCTTGCGGACGAGAGAGAAGCCATGCAGACGAAAAAGAGTACGAGCGATACTGCATAAGAGAGGTATTCTGCGGTACTTTTTGCCCTTTCTGACCTGAGTGAATTTTTTATGGTCTTAAAGACGGGCATGGAGAATATTGCTCCGCATACGAGCATTATGCAGTACATAGGAGTAAGTTGCAGATTAAGAAGTACGTCCTGAGAGGAAAATCTGACAGGAGAGTAGAACATTCTGCTTATGTGGAAACAGGCACTTTCAAGGGAGTCCGACCTGAAAAATACGAAAGCAATAAGAGTTACGAGGAGGGAGTATATATGTCTGATAAGTGCGGGCATTTTCTGGGTATTGATAATCTTGTAAGATTCAAGCATCATGAAAAGACCATTAAACAGTCCCCACACTATGAAGTTAAGACCGGCACCGTGCCACAGACCCGTACAGAAAAATACAATCATCTTGTTTACGGCAGTTCTTGTACTGCCTTTTCTGTTTCCGCCGAGGGGAATATAAAGGTACTCCTTAAACCACGTTGAAACGGAAATGTGCCATCTTCTCCAAAACTCCTGTATACTTTGGGAAATATAAGGGTAATCGAAGTTTTCTCTGAAAGAGAATCCGAACATTGCACCCAGTCCGACAGCCATGTCACTGTAACCGCTGAAATCGAAGTAAATCTGAATCATGTATGAAACAGCTCCCAGCCATGCGAGGGGGAGTGAGAGCAACCGGCGGTCAAGAGAGTAAACGTAGTCAGCAGTAACAGCCATAGTATTAGCTATAAGCAGTTTTTTTGAAAGACCCGTAATAAAGCGTCTTATACCCCATGCAGTTTTTTCGGGGGTACACTTTCTGTTTTCAATCTGACCTGCGAAGTCGTAGTACTTTACGATAGGACCTGCAACGAGCTGAGGGAAGAAAGTGATGTACAGAGCGAGCTTGTACGGATTTTTCTGAATGTACTGCGGATTTTTGTAAGCATCTATGACGTAGGACATAGCCTGAAATGTATAGAAAGATATTCCTATGGGGAGAGGCATTGCAGGAACGGGGACGTTTACAAAAGGCAGTCTGTTTAAAAGTTCCGCACCGAATCCTGCATACTTGAATACTCCGAGAATCAGCAGATTTGCTGTTATACTTATTTTAAGCACCGTTTTTCTGTGCTTGTTTTTTTCTCTCATACAGAGACCGAAGTCGTAGTTCATTACTATTGAGAACAGCATGAGTACTACTGCGAAGGGTTCTCCGTATGAGTAGAAAATAATGCTGAATATAAGAAGAATTATGTTCTTAGCCTTTACGGTAGGAATTATTCGGTAGAGAATGTAAACGGCAGTAAGGAACACAAAGACGAATACAGGACTGCTGAATACCAAAACAGTTCCTCCTTAATTTACGGGCATATAGAAGTCGATTGAAGAAACGGCATCGCCTGCGAAACTGAAAGTAAGTACACTGTTTCCCATTTTGCATACATACTTTCCATTTTCCTCCTCGCCCTCCGAGTATACGGACTCAATTTCCGCACGGGTGCTTCCTACCTTTACGTTTCCGAGAATTTCCCACCTGCTGTCAGTTATTGTTATTCCGTAAACTGTTTCACTGCCGTTAAGCGAGTAGCACTCTATTCTCAGACCGTCATAGCTGTGTACTACACTGTCCGCACCGTTTGCAAGACAGCCGGGAGCAGTATCCGCCTGACCCTGACCTATTATATTGAACATATCGGCAGGATTTGTATTGAGGTCATTAAGGCTGAAAGTCCAGTTAGGCTGTTCAGTAGGAGCAGGGGCTTCGGTAGGGGGTTCAGTAGGAATTTCAGTAGGAGCTTCTGTAACTTCTTCTGTTGGAGCTTCTGTAACTTCTTCCGTGGGGGCTTCTGTCGGAGCTTCTGTGGTCTGCTGTACAGGGGTTTCGGGTGCAGTATTTTTGTTGTTATTATTATTATTATTGTTGTTGTTGTTTCCTGCACTGCCGGTGCTTGCGGAAGTTGCAGGCTGAGTAGTCTGAGCAGAAGTCTGCTGTACCGCAGTTTCGTTTGATGAGATAAGAGAGCCGTCAAGACCGATAGTTTCCTCTTTCATTACTGTACCTGAGAACAGTTTAAGAGTATCTTCCTCCTCGCCCTCTACGTACTTGTGAACTTTTACAGAAAGGGTGTCGCCTGATTTTGAAATGCAGGTAGTAGTACCGCTGTTTTTGTTTACTATTGCGTGTATTTCGTCATCTGACTCGAAGTAAGCCTTGTAGTAGTCAACAGCGTACTCAATTACGTCTACTTTGGTTGCAGTGAGAGCGAGTCTGAGTTTTCCGGTAGTATCGTCTTTCATTTCGCCTTTAAATTCGATGCCGATTCCTTTGCTTCTCAGATTGTCCTTTGCACTTGACCTGTCACTGTCCTGACTTTTTGCGGAAGTAGTTTCCGAAGCAGGTTCTGTTTCGCTTTCACGGGTACTGCTGTCACTTCTGCTTATGTCAATGTCTACCTTTTTTTCGGTACTCTCGACTTTTCCGCATGAGTAAGCCGAAAGAGCCATAACAGCAGTTATTGCCGTAATCAAAGCGAGTTTTGTTTTCATAAAATTATCCTCCTATATATGTATACAGAGCTTTGAATGCACAGAAATAAATTTACATAACCGTAAAATAGATTTTTTGCGGAATAAGTATGCTGATGTCGGGGGACGCTGTCTCCCGAACCCCCTGCCAAAAGGAGCAAGTTCCTTTGGAAACCCAATTTTAAAATATTATAAAATAAATTGTGTAATTTTTGCAGGGCGGACAGTATCCGCCAGAAATATGCAGATTTCCGTTTAATTTCAGGTGCTTTGAAAAGCCTGTAAATCATGAGCAGTTTTTATGACATACGCAGAGAATCAGTAATATTTGGGGTATACATACTGATAGAATGTGTAGTTTTTGGTTTGGAGGTACGGGAAGTCAACGTTCTGGAAACCGTTGCAGGTATCGTAATCTCTCCACATACCATTTATATATACCTGATTCCAGTAGTGGTCACCTGTACCCGTTCCCGTGCCATATACTATTCTTGATTGAAGACCGGCTTGTTTAAAGAGAACGTCAGTAATTGCAGCGAAGTAGTAGCAGACTACATAAGTGTTGTCGATAGCGTAGTTTGCGAAGTAGCCCCAGCCTGCGGTATTTATATTTGAAAGTGACCTTGTAGCTTCTATGTACCTGTAATAGTTGTGTTTTCTTACATAGCTGTAAATTGCGTCAGCACTTGAACCGTTTGCATTGAGTATAGCCTGAGCCTTTGAGTAGAGGGTATTTGCAGTCGAGAGCTTTGTTGCTACTCCGTACTGGTCGAGCTGATAGCCGTAGTAGAAGGTATTAGTGAGAACTGTTCCGGTAGCCTGAATATAGTAAAGATTATCCTGTATTCTCCACCAGCCTTGACCGAGCATTTTTCCGTCAGTATTGAAGTAGTACTTTCCGTGTTCATTTTCAATCCAGCCAGTGTACATTGCGTTTGACTGGTCGAAGTAGTAGAGAGAGCCGTCTATTTCGTGGAGTCCCATTGTGTACATTACACCGTAGTCCTGCTGATTGGGACTGTAATAGTACTTTTTGCCGTCAAAGGTCTGCCAGCCTGTACAGATTACACCGTTTTCTCCGAAGCAGTAGTTTTTGCCGTCAATTACCGTTCTTCCGGTGAGCATAGTACCGTTGGGATTGAAGTAGAAGATTTTTTCCTTGTATACCTGCCAGCCGGTCTGCATTACGCCGTTGTCATCAAAGAGGTATATATTTTCACTTATTCTTACAAGTCCCGTTACCTTTGAGCCGTCAGGATTAATGTAGTAAGTATTTCCGTCAATAATATTCCAGCCTGAATTGTCTTCTCTCAGGAAAACACCGTTTTCATCGAACCTGTACCTTTTGCCTTGTATTTCAACAAGACCGACTGCTTTTGAGCCGTCAGGATTTATGTAGTACTTCTGACCGTCAAACTCATTCCAGCCTGCACTTATTCTCTCTATAAACTCACCGCTGTCGGAGAATCTGTATATTTGACCCTCAATAAGCTGAATACCTGTTAAAGCGGAGTAGCCTGTGGAATTGAAGTAATAGAGTACACCGTCATACTCGTTCCAGCCTGTGCAGACAGTACCGTCATCATTGAAAAGGTAAGTTTTGTCATTAATTTTCTGTATTCCCGTGAGTACGAATCCCTCATCGCTGAAATAGTAGAGAACGTCACTTATTTTGTACCAGTTGCTTTTTGGCAGTGAGCCGTCAGGGTTAAAGAAGTATCTTTTTCCCTGATACTCCACCCAGCCTTTCTGTACCTGTCCGTTGCTGTCGAAGTAGCGGACAGTACCTGATGAGTCGGTGACCATACCCGTCTGTAACTGACCGTTACTGTCAAAGGAGTAGTTTACACCGTCAATCTGAGTTTCACCGGTAGCTATTGAGTTGTCTGAATTGAAGTAGTAAATACTGTCGTCTACTTTTTTAAGACCGTCACCGTTAATCAGAGTACCCTTTTCGTCAGCTATGTAAGACTTTTCACCGTCACTGAAAACACCTGTTTCCTTACCGTTTTCCTCGTCAGAATAGTACTTCTGACCGCAGTAGTCAATCCAGCCTGTTACGAGTTTTCCTGTTTCGGGGTTATAGTAACAGCGTTTTCCGTCTACTGTTCGCCAGCCTGTTTTAAGTACTCCGTTAGCTGAGAAAAGGTATTTTACACCGTCAATTTCCTGTACGCCTGTCAGGAAATTTCCGTCCTCGCCGAAGTAGAATATTCTGCCGTTCTGGTCGGTCTGCCAAGAGTTGGTGACAGTTTCCGTATCAGTGTTATTTTCTGCCTTTGCTACGGAGGGGAGAGCAGTAAGCATACCCATTACTGCCGTAACAGTACAGATGATAAATTTATTTTGTTTTTTCATATTTTCTCTCCATTATTAATACTTTAATGTAAGTTTGACAAATTATAAATTTGCGGACTACCGCAATGGTCGCCACTGCAATGTGCTGATTTACCGTAAGTAAATTAAAATCCTGATATACTGCACATTATATTATATCAAACTTCTTTAAATTCTGCAACTGTTTTTCACGTTTTTCTATATAAATAACAATTATTCATCATTTAACAATGAACTTTACAGACAAAAATAAGAAAAATAAAGAAAAATTTTGAATGTTATGAAACAAGTGGAAAGGGAAATTATACATTATAATGTAGGAATACGGGCGAGGTAAAATAATATAAAAATTTAATTATATATCGTGAGTGTTCGCAGACTTTTTTAGATGATTTTTAATTCAGTCTGTGTTATACTTAGTACATACCAAACGGAACGGTTCAGACAGCAAAGACTGTCCCTCAACTCGGAGGACGGGTTTAACTCCCGCACAGTATGTGTAGTTCTCGATGAACGCCGAGCATTTTAATTTGTGCCGTGACAGGCTCAGATGTACCGTGTTGAATGGTATGCAACGGTTCAGACAGCAAGTCTTTACATATGCTGTTTTTATGTAAGAACCGTGTCACTGGTCTGAAAAGACCGCAGTAACTTGAAAATCAGGTGCGTACAGCTTTATTTGACCTACTGTATCGAGGTGGCTGATATTCAGTGTCGATACATCCAGCAAACAAGTTATGATTATTATTTTTTTTTCGCACCGAGCTGACGGGCAGAATTTTCTGCCCCACCCCAATCAGAATTTAAATTTAAGACAGCAACAGCAAATCTACAATTGGCAAGGATATTTTATCCGTACAGGTTCAAGTCCTGTCTTGCAGTTTTCTGCATGGTACAAAAGCTGTCTTGGTGATTTTGATTAAAATTATTTTAACGGTTCTTACAGCAGATTATTTGCCGAGGGACAAGTTGTCGGGCTATATGCTACGGGCTTGTATGGATATGCAGGAAACTGCATAAAGAGAACCGTGTGCAGTTTGACAAGTTTAAAAAAGGCTCTCACAGCAATATTTTATTGAATTTTTGTTCCGAAAAAATTATTTATGAGCCTTGATTTGAAAAAAAGTGAAATGTGTTGGAAAAAGGCACTTACAGCAATTTTTTATTTAACCTTTCACGTTAAATTTATGTGCCTTGAAATTTTTAAACAGTTTGCTTTAAAATTATTTAAAAAAGGTATTCCAAAGGGAATGGGGGTTCGGGGTACAGAGTCCCCGACATTAAATATCATTGTAATGTAAATAAAGACAGCAACAGCAAAAAATCGGCTGGGTTACGCAGGTTCGAATCCTGCATCGAAAGTTTCGGTAATTTTCGGTGAACGCTGTCTTGAATATAAAAACCTAAGACAGTTACAGCAAACAATATCGGTTCTAAAAAGACTTAAAATCTTTCAGCGGGTTCAATTCCTGCACCGTAGTTTCAGCTACGGCGGTAAAAAAACTGTCTTGAAAGGAGTAATTTTATGCTTAACTATTTGAAAGATGAAGCAAACCTCACAAACACTATGAACGGTGCTGTTACTTACAGTTCGTCAAAGGACTACTGCCTTGACCTGTTTTTCAAGGCAGGTGCAATGCGTAATTCGGAGGAAAAGGAAATTGAGAAATACGTCACAAGGGCGTTTGCACAAGACCCCTCAAAGACACTCAAAATACTGTTTTTCGCCCGTGACATAAGATTCGGACTGGGTGAAAGGAGATTCTTCCGTACAGCAGTAAAGTACCTCGCAAAGACCAATCCTGACGCAGTAAACAGGAATATAAAGTACTTCGGAGAGTACGGCAGATATGACGACCTGCTTTCACTTTTCGGTACTCAGTGCGAAAAGAACGCTCTTGACGAGATAAAAAGTCAGTTCAGTGCCGACATGGAGGCATTAAACAGTGACGGCAATATCTCACTTCTTGCGAAGTGGCTTCCGTCAGTAAATGCATCATCAGCGGAAACGAATGCAATGGGCAGAAAGGTAGCAAAGTACCTCGGACTTAATGAAAAGGCTTACAGAAGAAGTCTTTCGGATATGAGAAAGCGTATTGACATAATAGAAAATCACCTCAGAACTTCTGACTATACTTTCTGCTACTCAAAACAGCCCTCATGTGCTATGATGAAGTACAGAAAGGCATTTCTCAGAAACGATGAGGAACACTACCTCGAATACATAAAGTCAGTAGAGAAAGGCAAGGCTACTATCAATACGTCTGCACTTTACCCCTACAATATAGTACACAGCTGTCTGAAAGAAGATGAAATTTCTGAACGTGAAAAGAAAGTGCTTGACGTTACATGGAAAAATCTTCCGAAATACGGTGAAAATGAAGAAAATGCACTTGCCGTTGTGGACGGTTCAGGTTCTATGTATTGGGGACGCAGTAACCTTATACCTGCCGAGGTAGCACTTTCACTGGGCATATACTTTGCAGAACACAACAAGGGTGCATTTAAGAATCACTTCATAACATTCTCAATGAATCCGAGACTTATTGAGATAAAGGGTGATGAAATCTGTCAGAAGGTAAAGTTCTGCGAAAGTTTCAACGAGTGTGCAAATACTGACATAGAGGCTGTATTCAGGCTTATTCTCAGTACAGCGGTAAAAAACAGAATAAAACAGAGTGAAATGCCGTCAAAAATCTATATAATTTCCGATATGGAATTTGACTGCTGTGTCAGGGGCGGAAACAGTGACACGATATTCAATACCATGAAGAAAAACTATATGGAACAGGGCTACAAGCTTCCGCAGATTGTATTCTGGAATGTAAACAGTCTCAGTGACAATATACCTGTTTCTGTTTCGGATACGGGTGTTGCAATTGTTTCGGGTGCTACTCCTGCAATATTCGATATGGTGGCAGGCGGTGAACTTTCACCCCTTAAAGTCATGAACGACATTATAAACGGTGAACGCTATGCACCAATAATGTGAGTTTGATTATATTTAATGTTGGGGGACAGCGTCCCCCGACATCAGCTTACTTGCTTCGCAAGAAGTCTGTTGAACTCACATCAAATTAAGATGTTTCCTTTAAAACTTCTCATTTTTCCTTTGAACAGCGTACTTTAAAGTACGCTGTTCTATTTTGTATTATACATATAGTATATATAGGAAATGTTATACAAACTGCACTAATGTTATAAAATTTTTTTAATTCAAATTGTGTACAACTCTAACTGTATTAAAAAATACTTATCAATATTGTTGAAACTTCACAAAATTCAGAAAATGATGAAAAATGTATTGAAAATTTGATTCGTGTATGTTATAATAAGAACAAGAATTTTTATGATGTTTCTTATTTTTATTAGGAGGTATTTGTTATGAAACACATTCAGACTATCAATAAGGCTAATCTTAAAGAATCAGCTCAGAAGGGTGGCTGTGGCAAGTGTCAGGCTTCATGTCAGTCAGCTTGCAAAACTTCATGCACAGTTGCAAATCAGAAGTGTGAGAGATAATTATACGTTGGTTTAAGTTAAATTTCCATGGGGCAGTGTTTGTTAAATACTGTCTCAATTTTTTTAATATTTGGTGATATTATGGTATTTAATTGCAAAATGTGCGGAGCAGTTCTTGATATTTCCAAAGGAATGAGAATATGCAAGTGCAGTTACTGCGACAGTTATCAGACTATTCCTGATATAAGTGAGGAAAACAGGCTGAGACTTTTCAAACAGGCAAACAGACTCCGCTTTGAGTGCGAATTTGACAAGGCTTCGGAGGCTTACAGGGAAATAACTGAACTGTTCCCCGAAGAATCAGAGGCTTACTGGGGACTTTGCCTTTGCCGTTACGGCATAGAATACGTAGATGACCCGAAAAGCGGTAAAAAAATACCTACCTGCCACAGAACTGACTTCAACAGAATATACAATACCTCGGAGTATAATGACGCTCTTAAATACGCTGATGATATGATGAGTGTAATATATACCCGTGAGGCTGAAAAAATTGACAGTATACAGCAGAATATAATTTCTGTCGCATCTCATGAACAGCCTTTTGACGTATTTATCTGCTACAAGGAAACTAAGGGCGATACTGAAAAAACTGAGGACTTTTCAATTGCAAGTGAATTATACCATAAACTCACCAAAAATGGATTAAAAGTATTTTTCGCAGGTATTACACTTAAAGACAAACTCGGTACAGAGTACGAACCTTACATATTTTCCGCAATAAATTCATCTCAGGTAATGATATGTATAGGAACGGACAAGGACTATTTCAATGCAGTATGGGTGCGTAACGAGTGGAGCAGGTTTCTCGACCTTATGAAAAGAGACAGTTCAAGAGTACTTATACCTTGCTACAAGTACATAAGTCCTAATGAACTCCCTGAGGAGATAAGAGGCTTTCAGGCACAGAACCTGTCCGAAAGCAATTGCTGTGAGGTAATAGCAAACAGCGTAAACGAAATACTCTCTGCATCTTCGGATACTAAAAATCAGCTTAAAACTCTTTTTGACCAGTACGAACTGCAATTAAAAAGTCAGTTAAGCAAGATACATGAGTACGAGAAGGAAATACACAAAAAGGCATTGGACGAGAAAGAAAATGCGTACAAGATTTACAAGCAGGAATATAGGTCACTTGTAGACCCTATTGTGCTTTCACTGTTTGTCTCACTTTTTGTCTCCATTTTTTCAATGATTATTACTGAATCCGCAACCACTACCCTTATAATGACAGCATTGACAGTTCTTGCAATATCAGTTCCGGCTTCGGTACATCGCTGTAAAATAAACAAAAAAGCAAAGGCTGACCTTGTAAAAAGACTTTCCTACAATGAAAAAACACTTAGTTACGATTCGGGAATGGAAAATGTTCACGCAGTGAAATTGTTTGAGAGTGAATCAATAGGAACGGTAAAAAAAGTAATTATATTTACCTGCCATGCAGTTTTTGCACTTTCAGCATCGGCAATTATATGTGTAACGGTCAACGAAAATGAAAGGTATTTAAGTGACTGGGTTGTTATACTGCTTTTGGAGGTGCTTCCCGCATTACTTTATGCGTGGCTGATAAGAAAGAAAAATATAAAGGCAAAGAAAAACTTTAAAGAACGGCTGAAACCGAAAAATTAAAAGTTTTTGGAAAGGAAAATTAATATGATACACAAGTACAAACTCAATGGATTTAATATCGTTCTGGACGTAAACAGCGGTGGAGTTCATATAGTTGACGAACTCACATACGACCTCCTCGACAATGTAGAACCGCCGTTTTCGGAGGAATGTCCCAAAAAGGCAATGGAAAAGCTGTCAAAGGTCTATGACCCCGAAGAAATAAAGTCCTGCTACGAGGAAATAGTAGAACTCTACAACGACAAGATACTTTTTTCCGATGACGACTATGAAAAGTACGCAAAGTATTCAGTAGCCTCACCAATAAAGGCAATGTGTCTGAATATCGCTCACGACTGTCAGTTAAGGTGCAAGTACTGCTTTGCATCAACGGGCGACTTCGGCAAAGGACGTAAATTAATGACCTTTGAAACGGGCAAGCACGCTATTGACTTCCTTCTTGAAAATTCCGCTGACCGCCAGAATCTTGAACTTGACTTCTTCGGCGGTGAACCCCTTATGAACTTCAAGGTAGTAAAGCAGATAGTAGAGTATGCAAGGAGCAGGGAAAAGGAGTACAACAAGAAATTCAGGTTTACTATCACTACTAATGGACTTCTTCTCGATGACGAAAAAATAGACTTCATAAATAAAGAGATGTCAAATGTAGTACTTTCAATAGACGGCAGAAAAGAAGTAAACGACTATATGAGAATACTCCCTGACGGTAGCGGTAGTTACGACCTTATACTGCCTAAGTACAAGAAACTCGTGGAGAACAGGGGTGACAAGGAGTACTATGTAAGGGGTACTTTTACCAATAAGAACCATGATTTTTCAGAGGACGTTTTTGCTCTCTACAATGCAGGTTTTGACCAGATTTCCATTGAACCCGTTATAGGTGATGGAGATGAGTATGCACTTACTGAAAAAGACCTCCCTGCGGTATTCAAGGAGTACGAAATACTTGCACAGAAAATAATAGATAACGAGAAAAAGGGTAAGAAGTTTAACTTCTTCCACTTCATGATTGACCTCGACCAAGGACCTTGTGCAATAAAAAGACTCCGTGGCTGTGGCTGTGGAAATGACTATGTAGCTATAACTCCTGACGGAGATATTTTCCCCTGCCACCAGTTTGTAGGTATAGACGAGTACAAAATGGGAAATATTGACGAGGGTACTTTTAATCAGGAGATGAAAAAGGACTTCGCCAATGCACATATTTATACAAAGCCTGAATGTGTGAAGTGCTGGGCAAAATTCTATTGCAGTGGCGGTTGCAACGCTAATAATTACCAGTACATGGGTGACATAAGAACTGCTCACAAGCTTTCATGTCAGCTTGAAAAAAAGCGTCTTGAATGTGCAATAATGATGAAGGCAATAAGAATTTTCGGAGAACAGGAATAATTATAAGCCACGGTGCTGACAAGTACCGTGGCACTTTTTTTAAATAGGGATTCCAAAGGGAACTTGTTCCCTTTGGCAGGGGGGGCGGGGGACAGCGTCCCCCGACATTAAACACCGTCAAATTCACATTGTATAAAATGAGATAATCGGGTAAAAATAAAATCGGAGGTGTTATCCGTGAAGAAAAATGAATTATCCGATAACAAGTTAAGAGGTACAAAGGGATTTTATACTGCTCTCGGAATAAGTGCAGTAATGATAGGTTCAGCGTGTATGTTCGCATACAATCAGGGCAAAAAACTGCCTGATACTTCGGAAACAGAAATTCCGATAGTAAGGGAGGCAGTAGTGGACAGAAAAATTACTGATATTCCAAAGCAGACTACTGCCGTACCCGAAAGAATATTGCAGGCAGTAACAGAGGCGGAAAGTGAAGAAACTGAGGAGGAAACAGAGGAAGCTACTGAGGAAAGCAAAATGGACAGTGACTTTATAGCGGATTATACTGAGTATGTAGCGGAGGGAATACCTGAGGACGCATATATAGCAGGCGGTGAGGAAGCTGTTGACGCAATGAGTGTAGAGGAAAGCAGTTCGGGACTTCCTCTTGCGGATATAAGCAATGTAATAAATTCATTCAGCGGTTCGGAGCTTGTAAAGAGTGAAACGACAGGCTCGTGGCAGACACATAACGGTACTGACTTTGGTGCTGAGGTAGGTGCGGAGGTCTATGCAGTAGCAGACGGTGAGATAGCTGAGGTAAAGCGTGACGCACTGTGGGGAGTTACTGTCGTAATTGACCATAATAACGGATTTGTAACACGTTACTGCAATTTAGGTGACAATCTTGCGGTACAAAGCGGTAACAGGGTAAGCAGGGGCGACCTTATAGGTTTTGTAGGGCAGTCAGCAGATATTGAAAGTCTTGTAGCTCCTCATCTGCACATAGAAATAACTCACAACGGTTCTTATATTGACCCCCTTAGTATGTTCAGCCAGTAAAATTCCGTCAGGGGCGTACACATGGGTACGCCCTTATCATTTTGTAATTCGCAATAATATTAGAACAGGATATTTCCGTTCAAAGGATTTCTAAAAATCATAAAATTGGGATTCCAAAGGGAACTTGTTCCCTTTGGCAGGGGGGGTGGGGGACAGCGTCCCCCAATAAGGTTAAGAGTTAATTTGCGTGGTACAAATCAGTGCTTTTTGGACTTTAAGGAAATAATTGCAGAAACAGCAGTAAAAAGATTCAGCAGTAAGGGGAGTATAAAGCAGAGGAGTACCCAGCAAACCATTTTTACTCCCGAATCTGTAATTTTTGAGCGTATTATGTAGGGTTCGAGCTTGAAAATGAAGTACGCCTGAACAGCAGTGCTTACTAAGATTCTGAGAACAGGCATACTTACTGCCTCGCCTTTACGCTGTCTGAATATTCCGAGGTAGTAAAGGCGGGCTGTAAAGCAGAAAATCAGAAGTGAAACTATTTTCCACGATTTTGCCGAAATAAGAAGGAGTACACTCATTATTGCAGACAGTACCGAAGATGATATAATATTTTTTATCAGCTTTTTTTTCACATCGTTTTCCTCCGTACTACTGACCCTCTGTATCGTCAATCCAAAGACCGTTGAACTGAGCCTGTCTGAGAATGTACATATCTTCCAGCGAACACCTGTTGAAACGCATTTCAAGAGGGTCATCATCGGGATTTTTCATTTCAAAGTGAGAGGAGAACACCTCAGTTCCGTCCACGAAGTCGAGATTGTCGAAAAGCCAGAAGTCATCAGCGATTGCGTAGAATGATATTCTTACCTTTCTTGCGTAGACGTTAAAATATTCGTACTCCTCACGCATAGCCATTCTTACAGCCATTGAGTGAGCATCTTCAAATGATTCTGCATGGAAAAGCCTTGTACTTTCTTCGTACAACGCTCTGGGTGATTCTTCTATTGAGTATCTGAAAAGTATTTTTACACTGTATATATTCATTACAAAGACCTCTGACAGTATTTTTTGATTATTTTACCATATTTTCACCTGTATGTCAATATAAACTGTACGAAATTCACGCAAATCAATTTTTAACTATAATTGAGAATTATTGTCAGATTTAATGAAAATCACGCAATTTATTTTATAATATTTAAAAATTGGGATTCCAAAGGGAACCGGGGGTTGGGGGACAGCGTGTCTCCAACAAGATTGCAAATAGATTCTCAACAAAATACACAGAAAATGACTGCCGTAAAAATTACAGCAGTCATTTTAGTCAGCTTAAAAGGTCGAAAGAGAGTTTTCTTGAATTTACATCGTAGTAGTTTTCTATTTCTGCGATATAGAATCTGAAACATACTTTTCCGTTGAAGGTGAGTACATCGCCCTCAGATGAAACGCCTAATTTTTCGAGCTGATTGTCTGAAAGCGTACTTAGTGGGACAGAACGGTTTTTTTCGACGTACAGCTTCGAAAGCTGACGGCTTGTGAGGTCACTTAAATATACTCTGCCCTCATGGTCCTCAAAGTCTTTGA
>Ga0326511_10001727_pt1 | contig 18015 bp, 18 predicted proteins | sample 0_2496_0518_D_FD_203701 | JGI IMG/M metagenome (GOLD analysis project Ga0326511, IMG submission 203701) | Bovine rumen microbial communities from UC Davis, California, United States - 0_2496_0518 | ecosystem: Host-associated > Mammals > Digestive system > Stomach > Rumen | place: USA...
CAATAACTGTGGCCTTCTTGTTGTTGCCATACTTCTTATTACCTGCCATTGCTGGCATTGCAAATGTGATAGCCATCATCATGGCGGCTGCAATCACCTTATTAATCATCTTCATATTCAAATCTCCCGTTCATCTATCTGTATGCCTTCCTCTCTATAATAACCCAGGAGCCATATAGCACCTTTTTTGCCAAAAAACCATATTCATCGGCTTTCAGATAGTACTTCGTGGCCAATTCTGGATTAAATACGCTATCACAGACCTCTCCAGCATACATCTCCGCAAGGAACTTGTTTGCATAAGGATACTTATCTGCCATCTTTACCAAGATATTTGCATCAAAAGGTTGTTTGTTGTTAGTAAGCAATGATGGACTCATACCCAATATCAGTTCACCAAAAGAACTACCAAGATCAGCTCCCTTGCGGATAGTCTCAAGTCCACCAAGTGTGTCACCATGTTCAACTTGCATAGCACCGTGAAAGACATAACCTTCTGGAATACCCTTTGCTATTAGTGTATTAGACAACTGAGACACATCTTCCAAGTTTTTCTTGTTGAGTCCTTCCATTGTAAAAAACAACATCTTATAGCAGTCATCATCTGGAAGAGCGTTGAAATAGTCGTTAACCTTCATAGAACTTCCGTATTTCTCAGCCATACACAGTAAGCCAACCATTCCTATAAAGTCCGTCTTTACACCGATACCATTGCGGTAGCAATCTGCCAGTTTTACGTATGCGTTAGCATCGCCCCATCTGGCTTTCTCCAGATAGTGTTGATACTCATTCGATTCCTTATTTGCTGGGTTTTCAACTCCTGCAAACTCCTTCTCTATCAATTGATCTGAGCAACCCGACAAGACCAAAACACAAATCAAGAATACACCTATCTTTTTCATAGTAATTATTTTTATTCCAATATATAACCTTTCTCAACACTCCTAATAACAGAGTCACGATTCTCTTTAACACATTTGGCAAAGGGACTGTATATTTTGGTTGGCAACACATAACTATATTCACAGGGAATTGTAGTGTGATAACGGTCCCGTACTCCTACATACCTTATCTCTTTTCCATTGACAATCTCACTCCGTTTGATGTACATATATCCCTTGCAGTTGCTAAGACCGACATTGACATAGTTAGACATCCGAGCCCCCTCGATACTCTGATAGATATTATATCCCAATGATATGGAAGAGAGCAGGAATCCGGCTATGACAAATGTCAAAATGGGAATAAAGATACTCTTTGCCCTAAATGCCATCCAACAACAAACGGCAAATATAATAACAGCACTTACTGCCAAGAACATAATACGCTCATTGTCGAATTTGTACTGAGCCATGTCGAATATATATAATCCAACAAAGAAAACTACATATTCAAGCCAGCGTGGATTTCTGTCAATATGCTTGTTCCAGTAATAATAGCAGACTAAAGGAAGAGAAATCAATGTGAAGAATGACAGGTTTTCCTGCATTTCATAACCGATGAGATAAGCGATGGCAAGCATTATTGCCATCCGCAAGAAAGTCTTTCCAACCTTATCCTTGAAAACGATACCACCAATGAAGTAATACCAAGGATAGCCGTTTCTCTTAGTCAGTTTACATGAAATCTGGACAATATATACAGCAATTGGAATCAACCATATCCAGTAGATAATCCCTCTCATAACGGCTGCACCAGTAGTATCTCTTGGTTCCATGTAACTCCCTAAAGAAGGCTTGGAGTCAAAAACAACGGATGGGAAATCCCCCATATTCATTATGGTATTTTGGAGAATTCCAGAAAATACTACTGCACCAAACAATATGGTAAAAGCCAATGTCGGCCAACATGCCATTCTCTCATAACGATAAAGCAGAAATGGTATGGTTATGCGCAGTATCAAAGCGGCATCCAACATGTGATCAACAACCGGGTTCTCTCTGAATAGTGTATGCTCAAAAGAAAAGAATAATAGTCCGAGCAACACCATGTCAAGCACATAAACGCATTTTCTCATCATAAGAATTGCACTCTTCTTCATATTACAACTTCATCTGTTGATCCGCATTTACTTTATTCTTTGACCTTTCCCATTAAGAATAAATCCATGTTCGTAGTCATACTTACAGAGATACAAATCAGGGCCAATAGCGGTAATGTCAGAATATGACGGAGGGGTAATTATCTTCCCGTCTGCAGACATCAATCCATACCAATTGCACTCAGCCTGATATTTTCGACAATGAGCAATGGCTTGGATAGTTACAGCATCACTTTGCTCCGTAGAATAAGTGACATTACCCTCATCGTCATAAACCTTTCCCGTTGTATATTTTACCTCATTGGTGTCATACATCAACTGCTCGATATTGCTAACATGGAAGTCCTCGATTAATTCACCAAGCAAACTATATGTGCGGATGCTATGGTTACTCATCGTTACTTCAATCATTCCATTATTAACCCAAATCTTTGCATCCATAAAAGGCAATACTGTTTCCAAGTTGGCATTTATAACAGACTTTTCCTTGCCATTACTAATAATCCATAATGAATCCGCCGGAACTATACTGAAATACTCAGGCTGTAGGACAATCTTACCATCTTTGTCCATCAAGCCAAGACGATCGCCTCGATCATTATGAACGACACAATGACCATTGTGGAACACGTAGCCATCCATACCTGGGATATATCGGAAATGATTATCTATCACGACCTTTCCTGTATAGTCAATGAACTTGATCCAGCCGTTCTCTTCCACAGATGCAAGGCCATCAGAGAATATCCACGCATGGCGATATTGCGGTTTGATAACCACCTCGCCTGTGTACATATTGAAATAACCTCGCTTTTCTCCATTACTATAGCAAACCAAAGAGTCTTCACCTAAAGGCTTTGCAATCCAGCTGATGTTTTTCAGGACTTTCTTGTTGTCACGATTGAATAGATACCCATCCCTTGCATATCCCTCATGGAAAGAAATCTCACGAGAAAGCTCTTCATTGCCGTAATAGTCTATCTCCTCTGCCTTAAACCAGTCGCAATCCAACTTGCGCCATACTTCTTCACCAACAGCCCAAAGAACAGATCCTGTAAAGATGAATACCATCAAGGCAAAACAAGACCCCACAACTCGACGAATAAACTTACCATACTTGGAGTCGTCTGTCATCCCAAGTACTGTGGTAATCCAGTTGGCAATAGCTGACAAAATACCTGTCAGCCCTGCCCAGAACAGTTTTATGTAACGCTTCATAGCCATGAATGATTATCCTTTTGATTCTTCTTCGTCAAACGCTTCGTCGGCCATTGCCGTATAATGAGCACGGCGCTCTTCTGATGGCATCGCAGCACAACCATCCTCATCTTCCTTAAAATGTGCAAGCCGGGAAAAGAAGTTCATACGAGTGCTGGTGTCTCTGGCCATTACCCTCGCGGTTCCTCCTGCAGTTGCCTCAAAGTTACGCGAGTTGCGGATGGACAGGTTGAATGCCACTTCTACCGAATCCTGGTTGGCTCCCATATAGGTGAATGTCCATCCTTCACCCTTCAGTTCCTCGACCAGTCTCTTGACAGCTGCTCCAGTATATTCCTTCGAGGCATTTTCATAACCATCAGTAATGATAGTAACGACTACAACAGCATCATCAACCTTCTTCACATAGTTACGCATTGTTGTCAGAGTGAACCCCATGGCATCGTACAAAGGCGTACAGCAACAAGGCTCATAGTCCTCCATGGTCAACTTCCGTGCGTCTTTTGCAGGAACTTTGTCGAATATATACTTCTTCTCACAGTCGCAGAAAGTAAGCAGAGATACAAAATGGTCTTGTGTATCTACAAACTTCTCCTGTGCCTTCTGTATGCCTGCCAGAGTCTCGTTGAATCCGTCAATTGCAGGCTTGCGGATGCTCTCCATCGATCCGCTCTTGTCAAGGATGATAACATTGAAGACCTGTGTCTTCGTTTGCTTTGTTTCGTTTTTTACTTCTTCCATAATTGCTTTCTCCTTACTTATTTAATTCTTTATTCTGAGATAACGACACTGTCAGTGTCAATATAGTCTATGTCAACAGCGATTGAGTCGGGAATGTAAACATCTGGATCAGTATTTCCACTTAGAATCCGCAAGCGTTTCATTTCTTTTGGCTCGATGTTGATCCCATTCCGCTCATAGTAGTTAATCAAGTATCTCGCAGGTCGTTTGCCGAGACAACCTTGTTCGTCCGCTTTCTTGTAAAAGTATGCCGCAAGATGTTCATCCTCAGTATATCCTTTCTCATATCCCGAATAATAATCCCCGAGTAACTTGCTTGCAAGCGGAGTACTGACTGACAAATCTTTCAACATATCCATGTCTAAAGTGTTGTTCTTTGAGCCTGGCATAGGAACTGCACACAAGAGCAGTCTTGCAAACGAGCTTCCCATGTCCGCACTTGTCTGGATGGTCTGCTTACCTCCGAGCGTATCACCTCTTTCTATCTGAAGAATGCCTTTCAAAGCATAACCTTCTGCAGAGCCATTAGCAATCAAGATCTCTGTGAGACTGTCTGTCTTGTAAGTGTTCTTGCGATCCAAGCTGGCGAATGCCTCAATAATCAGTTTGGTGTTGTCTGTCTCTGGCAATGACAGCAGATATGAATCTGTGGACTTTGGGGATGCGCCATACTGGTCAGCCATTGCCAGCATCGACATCATGCCCATGAAGTCAGCCTTGGCACCGATACCGTCATGATAGAATCCTGCCAGTTTCAGATAAGCGTCACTGTTCCCCCAACGAGCCTGCTCCAGCAAAGCGGAATACTGGTCTGTAGCGGGAGCTTCGCTCTTGCTAATTGGTGCATCAACGATGTCATTGTACACGTCCTGCTCGGAACAGCCTGCAATCAGCAGAGCAACGAATATATACAGAATCTTCTTCATCTTTCCTCGGATTTACTTGTGACAACTCTTCTTATGACCGCAGTGCTTGCAGTAAGCCTGCTGCCAGACATCGCCATTGGTAATCGGCGAGGATCCCTTACAATCACACCCGACGGTTCCGTTACAGTGTGTACCCTGAGAGGTCATGTGCGTAGTTCCGATGCGATGAATATGACCTGTTGACTCGATATGCTGGGCGTTTGCAAATACAGAGACCACCAGCGACATCACTACTGCACAAATAAGAATCATTTTCTTCATAATCTCCTACACTGTTTCGTGTCGTGCGCAACTTCTAAACTTGAACTATTATTGATAGTTTATCCTTTTATGTGACTATTACCTCCCAAGTAACCATAACTTGCAAGATTTTTACACTCTTCTTACTTCGTCAACGCCATTGATGGCCGATATGTGTGATATAATTGTCTGGAGTTCTCCAAAGGAATGTACTCCAAATGATATGTTGCAGTTTACAATGCAATCTGTAGTCTTCGTCGTTAGTGCATCTATCGACAGCTGGAGTTCGTTAGTGATGCAGTTAATGATGTCACTCAACAGGTGATAACGGTCAACGGATAGTATCTGTATGCTTACAGGATAGAGGACGTTCTGCTCCTGCTCATATTCTACTGAGACGATTGAATCACCCTGCTGAGATGCCAGCTCAATGGCCCTTGGGCAACTCCGCTTGTGTACCGTTATTGTACCATCTGAACCCACAAAGCCGATAACTTCCTCACCAGAAATAGGGTTACAGTGAGGGCAATGATGATACTTTGGCTTCTCCTTCTTGGCGAAATAGCTTCGCAGGAAACGCTTGGCCTTATAGGTGACAACAACATCCTGCCAGTCCTCGTTCGGCTTAATGCTCTCGTCCGTGAAGATTTCCACGACGTCGCCACGATGAAGTTCTGTCTTTACGGATACCAGCTGGCCGCTAATCTTGGCATAGTAGGCATGTTCGCCCAACTTGCTGTGGATCTCAAAAGCGAAGTCAAGTGCCGTTGCCTTCTTTGGCAGGTTGACAGCCATGCCCTTTGGAGAATACACCATGATGTCATCGTTATAGAAGGTCGTCACCACATTCTCGATGAAGCCTCCATCCTTCATGTGGAACTCCATATCCTTCAACACCCTGCGGAAGCGGTCAACCCAGCGGCGTATGTTGCTTTCCTCCCGTTCAGCCACGATGCCTATCTGATTATGGCGAACCATCCTCTCGCTGGAGATATGCACCTCTTCCCAGCAGCCGTAATCTGAAAGCAGCTGCACATGGAAGCTCTGATAGCCATTCTCCTTGGGAGAGTCGATATAGTTCAGTATGCCACAGGGCTTCTCGCGGAACACATTGGTCAGTCGGGCATATATCTTCAGAACGACATCTTTCTCCTGAGTCACATCCTCGCAAGGGAAAACAACTTCCACGAAATGACGGTCAGGTAGATGGTTGAAGTCCACGCCTGTCTTACGCATCTTACGCCACAGACTGTAAGGCTCACGGTATTCCACGGCGACCTCACCACGGATACCGTTCTGGTCCAGCACCTCACGAATCTTTGAGGTGAACGCTGTGAGACGGGCTTCATGCAGTTCCTTGTCTCTGCGAATCATCTCCTCGATTTCACCGTATTCTTGGGGACAACGGTAACGCAGACTCAGGTTCTCCAGTTCCACCTTGACACCATACAGACCCAGACGGTTTGCCAGAGGAGCATAGAAGTAATCGGTCTCTCCGGCAATCTTCATCTGCTTGTGAGGCGGCATGCTGCTCAGTGTCCGCATATTATGCAGACGGTCTGCCAGTTTTATAAGCAGCGCACGGATGTCATATTGCACGGAGTCAAGCATCTGCTTGTAGTTATCCATCTGCTTTGACATCTCGTAGTTCTCCTTCTCCTGCTTGGTGACAACTCTCACCAGAAAAGCCACGTCATCGCCAAAACGTTCCTGAATATCACCTATAGTATAATCTGTGTCCTCCACAACGTCATGCAGGAATGCTGCTATTACGGGGTTTGCCCCTAACACCAGCTCCTCTGCGACAATGCTGGCCACAGCAATTGGGTGGAAGATATAGGGTTCACCAGACTTTCTCTTCTGGTCAGCATGCGCCATCTTGGCAAATTCAAAAGCCTCCTGGATTCGCGTCACATCTTCTTGTGAAACTCTCTTTCCCATCACAGAGAAAACTCTCTCGGCTTTCTCCTGGATCATCTTGTCGTAATCTTGCATCATAATCGTAACATCTTAATCGTTTAACAACCATTTGTCTTACCCCTTTATGATTAAAAGAGTAAGAAAAGTAACCATTGCTATCGATGAGAAGCAAAAAAGGTTATAATGGAAGAAATATCTATGCTACCTCTATAATAATTGCAGTATAGTTGTCATCGGCCTTTTCCTGACAGATGGAATCATATTTCTCCGCAACCTGTACAACATCTTTCGCACACTGTAACGTATGAAGCAATGTCTCATCGTCAATAGCATTATACAATCCATCAGTGCAGAGCAATATCCTGTCACACGGTTCGAGTTCAATCTGCTTGATTTCAGGAACGGCTTGCTCTGGATGACGAGTGAAGAATGCCCTGTTGATATAGGGAATCCAGGGTGTACCTGTCTCAATATGATCTATTGTCCTATACTTCACATTCCCCTTCAAGTCTATTACATAGCAGCGGCTGTCGCCAGCATGTGCAATGGTTGCCAACTGCCCTTCAATGCTCATCATCACCATTGTTGTACCCATCTGATAGATTCCTGATTTCTCGTCCAACGCCTTTTGAGCCTCTTTAGTAGCCCAGTAAATCTTGCTGCCCCCATCCTTCTCTTGAGAATGTGCTTCCCAATATGCAGAGATGGAATCACACACGGTCTTACTTGCAACCTCGCCAAAGGCGTGGCCACCCATTCCATCACAGACAATGAACATCTTCCGTTCATCGTCAATATTCACCACATTACGGCAGTCCTCATTATTCCTACGACCACCTTTCTCTGAAAATGATGTATAACTGATCTTCATTTTATTTCCTTCTTGCTTTTTCCATTGCTTCCTGTGCCCATTTCATCCTCAAACGGGCTTTTTCTCTCGCTTCGTTTGCCCATCTCATTTGAGTTCTGGCCTTGTCTGATGCTTCGTTTGCCCAACGGCTATAAGTGTTAGCCTTGTCATACTTCTTATTCCGTGTATAATAGTCGGCTTCGCGCAGATAACCTTGTGCCTTCTTGTTGTAGTATTCCGCCTCGCGGTCGTAACCTTCAGCTTTCTTTGTGTAATACTCAGCATCACGCATATAACCCTTGGCCTTATCCATATAATAGCTGTCCTGTGCAACAACAGACAAGCCACCAGACAGGATCAGTAACAACACCAATAATCTCTTGCTCATAATTTCATACCCTGTTTCGTGTCGGGCACAACATCCTTGATTTATCTTCTTATGTACTTGTTTATGCAAACAAATTATGCCAAGTAACCATCAACGACAAAAAATCCTCCGTTGTCAAGCGACAAGGAGGACATCTCGAACCAACAATCGAATACTATCATTCCATCTTATACCTTTTCTCTTACTTTTCTCATGTTTGCTGCCCTTTCTTCATCGGTCATTGGTTGCCAAGGAATGACAATACGAAGACTGCTGTCGATGACACAGTAGATATTCTCCTCATCGTCATCCTCCATGCCAAATCCATCTTCATCGGCATAATAACGACCATCTGGGTGAAGCATCCAACAAAGACAACAAATGCCATCGCTGAAATCCCAATATCGTCCCAAACCACCATAGTCCACGTGCTTATGGTTCACATCATACGGATGTTCCACAGCCTTTAGTTTCTCCCAATCGAAATCTCGGTCTTCAAATCCCACAAGATTACTGTTCTCATCCAACAACTGCCTTGCTTTACCTGTATGGGAATTAGCAAAGAACAATGGGCCACGGCTTTCCCCTATCCATAGCATACCTTCGCCTATAGGATGTATAGAAAGTTGCTCCAGCACAGGATGCCCCTGACATGTAATGCCGCATTCGTCACTACAAAATATCAAACCTGTTATAAGCTTAACATCATCTCCAGCCTCTTTCGGTGTTTCATCCATTTTCGTATCAAATGGTGGTAACACAGGCTCTGCATTCTCATATCCAACCTCATACATGTTCTTTCGAAACAGTTTAGGCCCGTATGCAAGTGTCTCTTCCGTAATACCAAATTCGATAATCTCTCCTGGAACTACGTTTCGTGAATTTGTCTCGATGACTTTAGCTTTCCAGTGCCAATAATGCGAGTTATCTCCCTGCACCCGCAGCTCTGGATCTGTTACCAACTCTGTCAAGGTCGATTCATGATACCGACACTCATAGATTCTGTCACCTTTCCTTAACATACATGCTGCCATAATCCTAACTCTTACTCAATTCATTAATCACTTTCTTTCGTTCCTTAAACACCTCGATGGGCATTGGTTCTTTGCCGTTCTTTTCCGTCAATATTGATAGAAGGCGTTAAGTACACGCATAATTTTGTTGGTGTTATGCCCATCCTCTTGTCTATAGCCTTTGATGGGAGGTGGTGCTATGCCCTTATCTGCCGCATAAAACACCCAATAGGTACAAAGAGCAATATCAGTACGATGGAGTCCCATGGCACAAGCGATATAGAAATCTCCCTTGTCAACCTTTTCACAGAACTCTGGGAACAACTCCACCATCTTGGCTATGGTCTCACGATCGTTATCAATCGGATAGTGGAAGTAATCCACTCCATACTGACGGCATAATTCTGGGTATCTGTCTGCTGAGTAGTCCTTTCGCAAATCTATCACCTGTCGCAAACCTGCCGCCACAATCGTCTTCCATGCGTATGCCTGCTTATGAGACGATATGGTACGCCCTCTCACACCGTCATATACAGGTGCAATATCGGGAATCTGTATACTCAATATTCTTTCAATGTCCATCTTGCTAATCCTTGCTTACAATTTCTTCTGCCTGTTTACGCATCTTTTCCAATTCCCGATAATTCTCATTGATGTTCTTGAACTTAACCAGGACCTTGGCGTTCTGGTCGATAAAACCATAGATTTCCACTTCTTCATCATCGGTCATTCCAAAGCCATCTTCGTCCATATAGTACCGCCCATCAGGATTAAGCTGCCAACTTACTTCCGCAACTCCATTATGGAACTTGCGAATAAACGACGGGAAGTGAAACGAAAGTGCTCTGGCTGTCCTTTGCACATCTTCTGGCAGTTCCTTCAACGAATCCCAGTCAATATCATCCTGAGTAACTGTCACAAGTTTTTGATCCTTGTCCATAAATTCGTATGCACATTTCGTATTGTGGTTGATAAGAAACCGATGTTTCCACCATCCCCACATGGTTTCACCTATTACAGCCATGCCTTCACCGAGGTCTGTATATTCATAAGGCCGAACCTTGTACTCGTCAGTGTTCAGCACCTTATAAAGTTTCTCTTCAGCAGTTTCATTCCCCAGAATTTTGATAACCTTGTCGTAAATACTCATAATTCTACCCTTTCTCTATTACCTGCAAATATAATGAATATAATCGTAAACTTACTCAAATTGACCAATGAATTAACTACATTTAAGCCGCACAGCCCATCACAATTTTCATTTCTTCTTCAATAACCATTGCGACAACGGATTAACTACATCTTGGAATACGGCAGGTTCAATATCTAAAGATTGTTTGTCGGCTACGACACAAATTGTATATTTTGGATCCTCTGCAGGAAATACTCCAGCAAACTGTATCTGTTTTCCAATTGGATTCTTCATCTCTTTATCTTCATTGGAATAAATGCTTTCCGTCGTAGCATACCCCAACCAGTCAATACCATCACTCAGCCATGCTAATTGAGGCGACTCTGCTTTATCTACTCTCAATACATCTATGAGATTTGTGATATTTGTAGGAGAAAACACATCCTTCTCTACATTTACGCTGTCTTCCTTCATTGTCGGAATTATCATCGTACCATTATGAGCCAGACTATTATAGCCTACTGCCATGATGAACGGACTGGTCGAAGGATTCCTTGTGTCAGTCAGTTCTCTCCATTTCCTTTCTGCAACACTTCGACGATAGCCATTCATAATAGTCTGGTGCATCACAACGTTATTGAACTTTTTGATGCCTTGTCGATAACTGATACCGTTATAGATGCTGTCAAGCGAAACCCCTTCATTCTCCAATGCCATAATCGTATGGAACGGCTTCGTCAAAGACCCTGCGCATGAATGTACTATCAGCTTCCCCGCTTCATCCTTCTCTGAATCAGAATCCAACCTAATCCATGTTTTTAGTCGGCCAGTTTCTGTTTCCAATATCACAATCTGAGCATTATCCAGATGTTCCTTTTGAACAAATCCTTCCAATAGATTCTTTGCCCGCTTCGTGATCTTCTTATCTATCGTGGTACATTCATCCAACGAATAAACTTCATCCGGGTCATCCATCCAAATTGACACCACATTATTGGATGGCTCATATACACTGATGATACCACGCTTGATGCCCATCGTGCCATAGAATAGACTAATATACGCGCTATCCTCTGCCAGAGTTTGTTTCGAAAACCCCAAGTCCCGATAAATTATCTCTGTGATATTCCGATGTTGCTCCATGTCATATATGCCATTCTTCCCGTCTTTTGTAACAATGGCATACTTGGGGTTATAGCAAATCTCCACCCATTCATACTCTTTGAGATCATACTGTGGGAGGTTCTGCTGCCATTCATCAATGGCACCTAATCTGATGGTATCCGCAACAATCTCGCCAGTGTCAGTGTAAACGCTATCAATAATCATCTCACCTTCACAAATACTGTCACAAGGCGTAATATCCACCCAAACACTATCAACTATCTCTATAATCTCCTGTGCCATAGCACTCGCTGGTACCGACAATAATGCAGCAACCAGCCAAACATACATTTTCTTGTTCATACCCTCTTCTTGCTATTTTTCGTTTTCTATTTTCTCCTTGATGTAACTTGATGCGAAACCAAGTGCTTTGATGATGTGCGGAACAACATCTTTTGGCTTTTCTCCTGAAACCATTTTATGGTCGTATGTCAATGTCAGACTACCATTGTCCAAAAGCGTTGCTTTGATGTATTTCACCTCACGATTTGCCTGGTTTATCAGGGACATTATTTTTTCTTTATTTTCGACCGTTGTTGTTGCCAAATATGGTATAGCAAACCTCAAGCTGCCGTTACCTCTACAGTGCATATATAGACAAAGTGTATCATTAATCATAAAATAATACCCGAGTCCAGGCATCCACTCCACTTTGCCACACAGGCGTTTGATTTCTTCAATTACTTGATCCTTCATATTTTTGCAGTTCTTGTTCTTTTACTTATTTATGAAGTGGTATCGGACAAAGTAACCACCTAGCACCAACAAAAACTGCGTCGAAGCAATTCCGACGCAGCCAGTATAACAATAACGTGTAAAGATTCAATCAAGCATTACGAACCCTGCCCAATAGTATGGGTCTGAATACTTACTTCTTATATAGGTCTTGGCATTGTTGAAAGCCTTACGTTTACTCCAATCACCAAGAGTCAAGTTCTCATAGAACTTTATCATGAACTCCTTGGTCACCACATCGCTGACATTCCATAATGCCATAACAAGTGTCTGCACACCTGCTTTCTTGAATGCCCTTTGCAAGCCAAACAACCCTTCTGGCGTAGCCTTGCCTTGACCTGTCTGGCAAGCAGACAGAACAGCCATCTGAATTCCACTCAAATCAAGTCGGCTTATATTCGCTGCTGTCAGAATACCGCCTAATACACCTTGGGGAAGTTCCTTGCCCAACCATGCAGCATTACCACCAGACATAACCAATCCCGATAATGTCATAGCATCTGTATTTCCTTTGAGATAATCGATCTTCTGTGCTGCATCAGGAGTATAATAGAATCCGTGTGTGGCGACATGCAAAATTTGTGGTGCATGGCCACTCATATTCAAGAAAGATTCTTCCGTACCACTTATCCCCGTATATGGAGTTACTGCTAATCGTTGAGATTTCAGTACCGATTCTATTCCATCAATTTCCTTCTTTGTCTCAGGCAGTTCTCTGTATATGGAATCTCCACGCAATATATCACCACGGGTAGCCAACAGCGGAGTAATGTCATATTTAGCGGCTTCCTCTTTCATTACGTCAGCACCGAGGTCATACTTCAAACCACCATATAGAATAGCATTGGTTCCCTTCACAGCGACATCGATATTGAGACGAGCGTTGTTGCGAACCACCTCACGAGCAGATGATAGTCTTACAAACGTATAATGTTCTCCTAACAATGTACCATCCTCCATTGGCAATGATTCAAGCGCTATCTGGAATAGCAGTTGCGATGGCACATAATAGACCGTAGCACCATCCTTTACACCATCCTTGAATGGTTCCCATAACAGCCGATATAATTCATTACCATTTTTAGCAATATAGTACATATCCGGCTGCGGTACTTTCATCGAATCGATGACACTTTCCTCAAACAGTTCTTTCAGCAAAGGATATTTCTGGCTCTTGTTCACTAAATAGGCAGCATATACCCGTCCTCTCGATTCCGTTACGTAATCAGTAAAGTCTATCAAAACGTCATCATTCTGAAGAGCTTTCTTCACATTTTCATAGCCAATATTCATAAACGAGGTCATGTCGCCATAGCTTCTGCATCTGCCTGTCAGCCGCTTCTCCAAAGCATCTGCCTTAGTGGCAACTTCAAGTATACTGTCAGCATTGTGTGCATAGTCTCGTTCCCAATCTTTTATCTTGGCTTGCATGGCTGTAATCATGGCCATATCATGCAAATCTTCTTCTGTACCATTCGACTTGACAATATCGTATGTTGAACGTTCCGACTCTAACAGGAACGACTTCGAGAGTACCAAAGCATCGTAGCAATTCTTAGTAAATTCTGTTTGCCATGCCTCTGCTTTCACGGCAAATGCAGTTGTATTCCGAAGCAAATCAGCCTTGGAATTCCAATAGGCTTCACGTTCGACTGCCGTATAGTAGGGCAACTTCTGATGTATCTGTGTCTTTGTTTTCTCAATAGAGAAAGTATAATGATTACAAGCGTCATCAATATGGTCTGCAAAACCTTCTGCATTGGCAAGGTAATACACGGCATCTATATAGTCCTCACTGTTCTCACCGTGAAGCATCTTCATTCCATCGGCATACTCCTTATAAAACCGTTCTGATTCGTCATAGTGTTTCATGCGATGCTCCATACCGCCCATTAGTGCCAATAGTTTAATCCTGTCCCCATCACTTTTGGGGTATTTCGTCGCCAGTTGCCTGTCTGCCTCCTTATAATCTGCTAAAGCCTGTTCATAATTCTTGAATGCAGAATAACATCCCGCTCTCGTCGTATATAAATACTGCTTTTGTTTAGGCTCTGCAAGTCTGTCCATTGCAGCAAACAGCATATCAAGGTGTTCAAAGCAATTGATGCTGTCACCTTTCAGACGATAAATATAGGCAGAAGACATATAGGGCATAAAGTAATCGGCGCTTTCCGGCCCGTTCATTCGCTGAAACTCTCGTTTACTCAGTTCAGCATACTTCAAGGCATCATCATATTTACCCGCTTTGGTGTACAGGTCTCGCAGACTGGTATAGAACAAATGCTTGTCGGCACCTATATATTCGTCATTTAATTGTTGTACATACTGCTCATTCATCAGATACCAATGTTCTGCCAGATTGAAGTTTCCTTGTTCCTTTGCCTCACCGCCCTTATAACTGTAGTACTCAAACTTAATCTTTTGGTCATCGGTGAGCGCCATCAACGAATCAATCTGCATCGCAACCTTGAAAGCGATTTCCGTGTTGCCAATAAGGCTGCTTAACCTACGCTGCTCCTTCAGAATACTCATCAGTTTAGCATCATAGCTGTCGCCTTTTGCCAATTCCCCTGCCTTTTGATACTCTTCGAGTGCGCCAAAGGTATCAAACATCGCATTCTTTATATTTCCCAACTGGCAGATAGCGTCTATCTCATTCTTTGTCTCACCAAGCTCATGGAATCCCTTCTGTGCCTCTTCTATACATGGCAAGGCTTCTTCATACTGTTGCAACACTTGATGTACCGTACCCTCAAAGTACCACGACAGAGGCTTCTTGGGTAGAATACGGTTTCTCATATCCTCATCAGCAAACGGAAGAATCTTGTCGAACATCGCCCTTGCATCCGCATAACGGCGATTACTGCTTTTCATATACGATGTGGCCATAAAATAGCCATTCATCACATAGAGGTGTAGAATGTCTTCCTTTTCCTTATCCTTCAGTTCCTCTTTCAACAGTTGCTCGCTAAGTGCAAATCCTTCTTGATACTTTCTCAGCTGTTCATAGCACATAACGGCCATCGTTTGGCTGCATACATAGACCTGACGTTCTTGCTCTGTACGCTGCTTCTTCGTATTTTGACCGACCTTCATAAATCCTTCTAATGCCTCCTGATGTCTTCCTGCCTGATTTTGCATAAAAGCACTATTCAGCAGTTCCGTTACCTCTGCCTCCGTCAGTTCCTGCGCAAAGAGCATAGTTTGGAACAACAGACATATTAATATGCTCAATATCTTCTTCATGCGCTATTTACATATAATAAGGTATAGAGAATCTGCTTTTTCTTTATATTCGCCTTCTGTATGGCGAAGTTCATCGAGTAATTGAAGAGCGTCATCGCGTCTGTCAGCACCGAGCAAAGCATATACCTTCATCCATGAGAGTTCATCTGCTTTTTCTTGGATTAGCATCCGATCGTATGCCCGGCGTTCCTCGTCAGCAATGGAATCAGTAGCGGTACGCTGTCCCGCAATCTTCGTTTCTTCTATTTCGATCTGCTTCATTGCATCCTCATAGTTCTTGTCCACAAGCAACTTTTCAATGTTTTCGTAATTACCGCCACCTCTCATAGTGCTATATTCTATGGATGAAGGATTAAACATCATGTCCTCCTTGCCACCCATATAATTGTGGATTAGGAAGAATCCGACTATGAAAATGGCTGCAATACCAGAAATCCAGTACAGATACTGCCTTTTCCCTCTTCTATCATCTTCCCATTCATAATCATCTTCCCACTCCCGCATTTTTGCAAGTTTCTCATTCCTGCTTTTAGTGGCTGTCTGTAAATCTTTGGTGAACTCCATTTGCTCACGGAGTTCATCATCGTTTTTCAGTTCCTGCTCGAAAACTTTGCTATCTTCGTCAGACATTCTGCCCAACAGATAATCGTCTATATGGTCTTGATATTCTATCTTCATAGTGAGTCGGTTTTATGCGTTCAAATATCTGTGATAAATCTCCTGGGCTGACTTCCGCAAGTTCTCCATACACTTATACTTCTCCGTTTTCAGTGCATTCTTACTTTTGAATGTCGGCAATTCCAACATAATGTCATCCAGACTTTTCTCCTTATAGTAGAACAGCGTTAATATCTGGCAGCACCGCTCTGACATGTGACTGATGCAGTCCGATATAATCTCCAACATAGCATTCTCGCCCTCGTCATAAAGCATCTCCTTATAGATTTCTGCATCCTTGGCCTTCCGCTTCTTTTCTTCATCTTCCGCATCCTGACCAGTATGACGATCACGTACCCACTCCTTGAACTTCAACTTGGCTATGCCCATGAAGTAAGTTGTCAACTTTCCTGTGAATGGGGATCCATCTTTACCCTTCAGAATACCATCTTCAACATAAATCTTTCGTTTCTCAATCTTTTCCCATAGCGTGATAAACGACTCTTGGAAAATCTCCGTCTTATGCTCATCACCCACGAAGAACACGCCACGGTAGTTCTCATCGAAATATTGCTTACAATGCTTGTGCAAGGCACGTTCCATTACAGGGTCACGCCTATACATCCCTTCAACATAGGCAACATCCGAATACGTCTTTGCAAATAGTCTTGCTTCTGCCATTATCTTAGAAAGTCTGATATGTTATACTTGTTTATCTCGCCAGTTAGTACGGGAGTCTGAGGCAGCCGTCCACGATAGGCCGACATCATGCTCTCTATTTCTGTCAGGCTCACTTTACCTTTCTGTGCTGTCATATATAGTGCATATGTCAGTTTTCCGACCTTTGGCGTTTTCATTTCTTGATTCAGTTGGAAATCTTTGCAGGCACTCAGTGTCTGCCATCGCTCTGGTGCTTTCACTGACTTCCCTTTCTTCTTGATGGGTATGATAAACTCGTCTTTTACACCTCTGATTACTTCATCCTCGTCACCTCGTGAGGAATCGCCACTATGACAAGCATCTACGACTACCAATAATTTCCCGCTATCACCAATCTTATTCCGAATACCTGTCAACAGCACATTGATTTCATCATCTATCAGATGCTTTTCGCCTTTATCCTTCTTTCCATATTTCAGATACGCATCGTATGGAATCCAGGCTTCATCCCATCCGTCTTGTTCATCACCATTAACATCTGTCACCAATTGCCCATGACCAGAGAATTGTACATATACTATATCGCCAGTCTTACATTTAGCCGTCAATTTCTTAAACGCAAAAACGATACCAGCCTTTGTTGCTTGTTCGTTAACTAGTGTTCGCACATCCGTATATTCTGCATTCTGGAGCATCTGCAAAACGTAAGGCACATCCTTATCTCCATTTATCTTCGCCCAACTCGCATCTTTCTGTTGTCCTATGCCAATAACAAATGCTCTTCTTGTCTGGGCAAACATCGTCACAGACAAAAAGAGTAAAAAAGCAGTCAATATGTGATTCTTTCCCTTCATCACAGTTCATTTTCAGATAGAATAATACCAGATTATCACCAACATAATCTGATGAAGCTGTTGGTCAAAACCATATAACATCCAGTAGGGCTTATGTCGATTGTCCGACCAATATGGGAATCGGTTAGAGATTTTTGCTTTTAATACGTCTATAGCAAAGTGCGAAACAAGTTCTGTCATCATCAATACCAACAACAGTTGCCATCCTACACCATAAACCAATAGGCACAAACCTATCAATACTGCATGAA
>Ga0326511_10001728_pt1 | contig 18010 bp, 22 predicted proteins | sample 0_2496_0518_D_FD_203701 | JGI IMG/M metagenome (GOLD analysis project Ga0326511, IMG submission 203701) | Bovine rumen microbial communities from UC Davis, California, United States - 0_2496_0518 | ecosystem: Host-associated > Mammals > Digestive system > Stomach > Rumen | place: USA...
TTCTTGTTTGGGCGGTAAATTGTGCCACTAAGTCCATAAAATTAAAATATGGGGCTCTCAGCGCGTGAGAACCCCTCTTTTATTTCCCTTTTATTTCCCTTTTTTAATTCGGTTATAACTCGAAGATCGCTATTTTATTAGCTTTTTACAAGTTACTAGATGCACCAGACGGGTATATCAGGCATTTTCTGCAAATACTTGATTTCAGCGCTTTTCCTTTGTTTTAGCGCCTTCCGAGCCATTCAGCCTATATCCTGATTGTTTCAAATATGCCGTTTTTATCCGTTTATTTCCCTTTTTATTTCCCTTTTTTATCATGCTCTTACGTCAAAATAGCATATAACGTCCGATTGCATGATGTCAACTAAAAAATGAGCCCAAGGAGCAGGGTGGACTCCAAGGGCTCTATGTTGGGGTGTAGAATAGTGAGAGGGCTATATTGACTTGAATCCTTCAGCCCATGTCTTTGGTCCGACAATTCCGTCAGCCGTAAGGCCGTGATTCTTCTGAAAGATCTTTGTTGCTTCCAGTGTATTGTCTTCGAATATCCCATCAGGGTGAGCATCAGCAATCAACTGCCAGATTGCGACAGCTTTTCCTTTGTCTCCTTTTTTGATCTGTGGCATTCCCATGTCCTCGTCCTCCTCTTCAAATACTGGCGTTATAAATCCTCTGATATATTTGCCGTTAACCTTTATCGTCCTGTTGCCCATATTATTGCTCTTGTTACCTTCGCGAACTGTTATATTCTTTCCGTCGCATCCGATAACAATTCCAGTGTGATCAGGAGTGCCCTGATCATTTCCTAGAATAGCATCCTGCCAGTCATACATGATCACATCGCCAGGCTTTGGAATATATGCATCATCCTCGACCCAGATTCCAAGATTTTTCGCCTTGTGGATCATCATCACACAGCTGCACTCTGCAAAATCACATTTTCCAGCCATTAAAAAAACCGCCGTTACAGTGGCGGCACACCAGGAGTCTTTTGCCTGGAGCTTATAGCCTCTCGGAAGAGGATTCTGTTTGTTGTAGACCTCCAGGACCTTCTGGTGTCCCTGGGTTCCAACCAGATTATTGATGATTGATACAACTTCACTTCGTTTCATCGATTCTGCCCTCCTTATTGATTGTGATTTGAGATATTCCGATCAGAGCGCCGATCAGAACTGCGACAGCATTGATTGTCGCAGGAATCTCCGCCTCATAAGGAAGCCCCCAGATTTTCGCCAGGGTAAAATAAAACACTGCCAGGGCTGGCAGTGCTATCAAACAGATCCATTTTAAAATATTATATAGTTTATCTGGTAATTTCATGATGCTACCTCCTCAATAAATATTCTTGCATATCATCTCTCGCCAACTTCAACTCTTCTTGATGGTTACCATCAATGGCGTGGCTCATAAGCGCAAGAATTGATTTCATCAGAACGCTCTGAGCCTCCTTCATTTCCGCCTGTTCCTTTTCCAGCTCCTTGAGGCGTTTGTTGTCGCTGTCGAGTAGTTCCTCGTGTTTCTTGAGAAGCTCGTCACGGTTATCGTCTGGCTTTTTCGCCCACTTGTATAAACCTACGATAACAGCTCCAGCTCCTCCGATTGTTATAATCCCAGCGCAAGCTACTTGAAATATGTTCCAGATTTCTTCTAACATTGTTGTCCTCCTATGCTGTTAACTAAACTTGACTCCTCTAACCGAATATAAAAACGAGCCAAAACTATAAGATTTTACGATTTGATTGTTATTTTGAAAATAAAAATCATATGACGCATCTTGACCGCTTGAACCAGTCGGACAAACACACCTATAACGTCTATATGGACTTGATTGGTCTATTATCGCAACTGGTAACCATATATTACCTCTTTGTACAAATGAAGTATCACGGCAACATTCAACGATTATCACATCATAATTAAGAATAGAGTCGTTGAGTGTTAAAGTTCCGATGTCTTGAGCACCCACTGTGCATAAATCAGTTATCGAAAAACCGCCACCTCCACCGCCTTGTGGAGCAAATAAATCGGTTGACTCTCCATCAACCTCAATGCTTGCGATTTTTGTGCCCTCGGTTAATACTTGGGTGACTTCAACATCTGAGCCACCTCCGCCACCTCCGCCGACTTTATTTCCTCGGTAGAAAAATGCATTTTCCATTTTTGTTTTCTTTCTTGGCCTTTGGGTAATCAACAAAATGCTTTTTTATCTCAGTAAACCTCTATTTATTTTAATATTTCTTATAGAAAGCATAAAGAGATGCATTTTCTGTCAAATCAGTTCCGCCCCAATTAACAGTTCTTATCTTAACTTTGTCTTTCTTAATCTGTCCAATAGCCCATGAAGTACCATAAGAACCTAAACCTATATTTATATAACTATTCGGAACCATTGGATTTAAAACAATAGTAGTTAAAATACTCTGTTGTACATAAACTTGCAATATCAATTCATCCCAACTACTAGGAAGTGAAAGTTCTGCTGTACCTACTGAATGTCCTGTTACGGCTTTAAATTGTAAGTCAGTTAAACTCTGCTTTAGCTCACTAATTCCATCCTGAACATTAGTCGCTGTCATACCAGACGGAGGAGTCAATGGAATGTCGCTCGCATTTGGTTTCACCGCACTCGCAAGTTCGCCTAATTTATCAACTATCTCTTGTCCTGTTGCATCGGTCATTATTGGTTCTGTTACTGTAGCCATTGTCCTCACTCCTCTCCATTATCATAAACAATACATAGTTTCCCATTAACAACCGTCAACGGTAAATGTTCATAATTTGCATCAACAACAAAATTACTGTCATTCTGAAGGTCGCTCGTTTTTGTTGGGCTTCCTATGTTTGCCCTGGCGTTTTCCTTCTCTGTTGCGGATAGTCCCTGATTTGCAACTGTTGACACTGCTTTGAAGTTTCCAACATTTCCCAGACCAACGTCAGATTTTGTCACATTGTGAGGGTTGCCGCTTGTCAGCTGTGAATGATTATATGCAGTCTTACCTCGGTCTCCTCTGTATGCAGTTGAACTGGTTTCACCCAGTGCCAGACTCGTGCTTATCTCGACATATGTGCTGCCACTCCATCGATAAGTCTTTTCTGTTGTCAAATCAATATATATCTTGCCATCTTGTGGCGTAATCAGTGTCTGATGCGTTGAGTCCTCATAAAACGCACCGTTGTACAGATAGCCCTCAATTACATCATCCACGAATGAAGGAAGCTGAGTACTAGGAACTTTTCCGTTTGCATCCAGTTCTGCAACTCCTAATGCTGTTCCCTTTTCACTTAATGGGATTCTGCTTGAAAGGTCTGCACTGATAACCTTGTCAGTAATATCTATATTTGAGCCAGCTTCGTATTTTGCACGTCTGTCAAGGTTCCATAATCCATCTATCTTGTAATATATTTCTTTGATTTCATATCCGTGAGTCGTTTCTCCAATGATTAGATTCGTCATAGCAACAGGTAGTTCTGCCTGTCCTGATACTCTGTCGCAATATACTCCAAAATATGTTATTCCTGATGGTGCAATAAAATCAAACTCATAGGTGTGAGCAACTGCATCCTCATAAAAACTCTGATAATACCAATCGCCATAATTTGTGTTAGTAAAATGTTTAAACTCGCCGTTCGAAACCATTTCACTCGACCAATTTCTCATATCAATGCAACCGCGATATGTTTGTACCGCAACACCATACAATTCACCCACTCCATACAACGACGGAGTTGTTTCAGGTGCAAATGTAAAATGCACGCGGTATTTTTTACCAGAAACAAGTCCAGACAATGAAAACAAGATATAACTGTGATATTCCCATGAATCATAAAACGACACCCAGAAATTCATGATTTTTTGTGTGCTGTCAGGTGCTTGATTATAATTTCTAAAAGCTGAACCTCTATCCATTGCAAACCATGCGCGAGTGTTTGAAATGACCTCATTCATGTATAGATATATATCATTTTCATCGCCTATCATCCCAGAAGGTTCTTCTGTACCATAATAAAGACTTACGTCTCCATCTCCTCCCTCTGCTGTTGAGTTGATGGTCAACGTGTTACCGCTCCTGGAGATTGATATGTTAGTGCCTGGCTGGATTTTAAATCTTCCGACACCGTTCGAAACGATAGAGGCGTCATTCATGAAGATATCGCCAACCTTGCCCTGAAGAGCTGCAATCTGAGCCTCAAGTGCAGTCGTGTCGAATCCACCTGTTACAACCTCGCTGTTTGCATTTCCAACGATTGAGGATATAGAAGCGCCAGCCTTACCGATCACAACAGTCGAGTTAAAATCTCTGATGCAGTCATAGGTCAGGCCGATAACTCTGGAAGTCATTGAGATATTATGCTCGTTGTCTGTACAGATAACAGCATCACCGAGCTTTACAGTCTCAAGATTCTCAAATCCTGCATATTCGGTTGTTTTGCTCAAGTCAGCCATGTCAACCGTGATCGTAACAGCCGGAACGTCTACTCCCGCGGCATAACGACTGTTTGCATACTGAGTCATGAGAGAATATAACAGATCATATAAAATTGTAGTCTGAGCATCGACAACAGTCTTGAGTCCTGCCATTCCTGTTGTAAATACTTCAACAGCAGCCGACTGGCTCGCATTCTCCTGGACTGCATAACCATTCTCGTCAAAATAGATCCAGTCGCCGTTTATCTTGGCCCACTGACTCTTGAGATATACCGCTCCATAGGTCTGATCGATAGCATTGCCGAACCAGAAGCCGTCCGAAGTCTCAACCCAGTCCCACTGATAATCGGCGAACTTATTGCCTGGCGTATAATATCCAAAATGATCGAAGAAATACAGTGATCCATCTATGAAGAGCCAACAATCATGAGCATATTTGTTTGATTCTTCTGATGTGGCACCTGATTCGCCAAACCAATAAGGATCTGATGCGGTTCCTGAACCATGCCAGTCCCAGGTTGATGCTTCGGTCTTGCTGTCATCATACCAGCCATCCGAGTCAAAATAATACTTCGTGAGCGTTCCGCTCATAGTTATATATACGTTTTCATTGTGTGCATAATAATGCGTAAAATTGCCATATCTTCGACCAGGGTCTGCCTGGGCTTGATACCAGTCCCATGTTCCACTGTCATCTCTTGGTTCTTCCCAGTAGCCTTCCGCGTTGAAATATGACCATGTTTTGCCTATCTTGACGTATCTGTTCACTGCAAAGCCGTTTTCGTTTCCATACTTCCAGCCATCTTCCCAGGAGCCCATCCAGTCCCAGGCTGGCTGTTCCAGCTCCGACATGAAGCTCATGGCATTGGAGATTATACCGCTTAAATAATTATATAGGCTCGTACTTATAACACTGGCAAGCGCCATTGTCTGAACTGCCTGGATAATCTCCTGGCGGATCCCCTTGATGTACTCAGGTTCATATCCCGCCGCCAGGGCTGTGCTATATGAGGATAAAGCCAGGGTGTTCGCTGATGTATTGACAGCCGCTCCCGATGTCCTTGTCTGCTGAGCCGTCTGACTTGGTGACGCTGCATCCGTGTTTATAAGCGAATAAGGTGCCTGGATAAAATGGCTGTGAATAACTGGATAGTCCGATATTTTAGGACTGTCGACGTAGCCTGTGCCATTCAGGCGGATGCTGTCCTGGCTGATTGGATAGATTCTCGTTATGAGCCCGGAATCGTCCTTCGTATATGTGATATCGGTGAGGTTGTGGCCGTATGTAACCTGATGATCACCTGCCTCAGTGTCTCCGATCCTGCCCTTAACGTTAAATGTTAGATTATCGTATAGGATCTCGCCGCCCCAGACCTTGATAAAACAGTTATTCGAGCCACTTGCAATCGCGCTGTTAACGTTTGTATTTGCAAAACTGCTCGATGCTATCTTGGTGATGTCGGTTGCGAGAGTGTATTTGTTTGTTTTTGTCTGAAGGTCAGCCATTGCCTGGATTCCAGTCTTATTCTGGATCACCAGGTTATCAATTGGCGCGTCATAAGTTGACTCCATAGCGACAGGGAATGCAATCGCTGTCACGCTATGAAGTCCCTTCTTGTAATCATATATACGGAAGCGCTGGCGGATGCCTGTCAGTTCTCTGATGCATCGAATATCTGCTCGAATGACTGCTCCCTCAGCTATATATTTATATTTGCCCTCAGGATCATATGGATGCTCAAGGGTGAGGGACCATGCTCCGTTGATCGTAATCTCAAGATCACATGAGATAGGTTCCAGCACTGCATCGCCATTTGCCTCATAATTTGTATTATTTTGAGAATATATACAGATCATATTTTAAATCCCCATTTTGGATAAACCCTGAGGCTTCCTCCCGATACGCTGATCGAGTTGGTTCCATGCTGAAGCCTCATGTCGTCATAGTCTCCGCTTATCACGCTATTTTGATTAACTCCATTTGCGTTGTATGCGATTTTTCTTCTGATATCGATGTATAGCTCCCCAGTATTGGCCGAGAATGTCATTGTGTGGCCGTTAACTGTGAGTGAGCCGCTTCCTGTGCCTGTGATCCTATAAAGAGGCGCACACTCGTCCCCATCGTTTGCAAGTGAGCTGTAACTGCTGACTGCTGTGTTCCCTGTGTTCAGGAACTCAAAAGGGTAAACTGTGAACGTGACCTCAAGTTCACCATATTGCAGCACGATTCGCTGATCAGTCGATATCTCTATTTTTTGAACCTCATAAAACGAATCCTGTGAGTCTCCTATCACAAGATTGCCTGTCCCCTGAAGCCACTGCATCACCTGTCTGTATGCCGTTTTATAGGCTGAGACGTTGCTTGTGATTGCCTGGCTAGTTTTTAGCGCCATCTTGACGCTGATCTGAGCGCTTCCTCGATATGGATTAGAACCATATAGGACTCCGTCTCTTCCTGGGATCTGATACTCTTCCGTTATCAGCTCCGAGTGAATAACCTGAGGCGGTTCTGTAATAATTAAAGGGAACGTCCCTGAAGACGTCCCCTTGAATGTTATTGTTCCGTTATATACCATAGAAACCTCCCTGAGCTACCTTCACAGCTCGCGTCTCGTTTCCAATCTGTTGTATTGTGTATTTGCTGATTATCTCTTTTAGCTGGGTATCTCCCAGGTCTATGCTTTCCTTGATATAGAATGTGGTTCCTGCCAGGGTATTTGTTGCCGGAGCTGTTACGGTTGGTGATTCTATCGATGTCTTAAATGTCAAGTCGCCGTTGATGTCGTTCTGTACTTCCTTCATCTCTTCATCCCAACCGACTCCAAGACCTTCGGCCATATATCCACCAATCTCAGCAAATACCTTCGAAGGTGATGCTATTCCAAATATACCCTTGACCTTGTTGATGATCGTTGAGCCCATGCCAGTGATCTGGTTATAGACCCACTGAGCCTTGTCGCTGATACCGTTCCACAGTCCAGTCAAGAGCTGACTTCCTGCATCCTTCCAGGAGCTGACTGTTGAAGTGATTCCTGATACCCAGCCAGATACTGTCGAAGTTATCGATGATTTTATAGAATCAACAACAGAATCAAGACCATCGCCCACGCTTGTCATAAGTTCGGATCCTGCTGACTTCATGTCGCCAGTTCTTCCAGCAAATGCTGAGACAATTGAGCTGACTATCTGTGGGATTGCTGAAACTATCGCAGAGATAATCGCCGGAAGATTAGAGATCAGAGCAACAAAAAGCGTGTAGCCTGCCTCTAACATCTGAGCGCATCCGCCATTTGTGAAAAAGTCCACGCAAGCGTCTACTATGCCAGGAATGGCAACAACAATCGAATCGATTATTGTTGGAAGATTTTCCGTCAGAGCTGAGAACAATGTGATTCCAGCCTCCGCAATTTGAGTCGCACTCGATGTCAGTTCTGTAATCAGAGAATTCAGGAGAACTGGAATCTCGGCGATTATGAGAGGCGTTGCTGAAATTATTCCGTCAATCAGTCCCAAAAATATCGTGAGACCTGCTGAAATCAATTCATCTATGTGTGAAATCAATATTTCAGTTATGGATAATATGACCGACGTTACTGTTGGAATTATCACGTCGAGGTTGCTTCCGATTCCGTTGGCTAGATTTTCAACGATGACCAATCCACTTTCTAGCAGTTCAGGCGCGAGATTTAAAAATGAAGTCGTCAGTTTTGTAAGAATTTCGGCCGCTGATTCGCCGATGGTGTCAGCATTTTCATTTAAACCTGTAATAATTGAATCTATTATGCTTATTCCACTGTCTACCAGTTGTGGCAGGGTTTCTGTAACAAGTGACGGGATTCTGTCTACCATCTCCGGGATAACTGCCTCCACAACATCAGCCGCTCCCGTGAGTGCTGTTTCAACAACCGGAATCAGGTTATCCGCTGCTATGGCTACCGAATCAACAAGCTGTGAAATAAGACTATCCAGGTCCGCATTTTCATCTGACATTCCTGTTAGCAGGTTTGTCCATGAAGCTGATACCATCTGTAATGAACCAGATATGGTTTCTGTCGCTTCCTTTGCTGTGGTTCCTGCTATTCCCATCTCCTCCTGGACAACGTGAATAGCTTCTGTTATATCTGCGTAGCTGGATATATCGTATTCCACTCCTGAAAGCGCTTCTGCATCTTCCAAGAGCCTTTCCATCTCTTCCTTGGTTCCGCCGTATCCAAGTTTTAAGTTATCCAGCATTGTGAAGTTGCCTTTTGCAAATCCGCTGTATGCGTTCTGGATGCTTTCGATTGAAGTACCCATCTTGTTCGCATTATCAGACATGTCTATAATGGCCTGATCAGCGAGGTTTGCTGCAGCTTCCGTGTCACCGCCTAACGAACTAACAAGAGCTGCTGCTGTTGATGTCGCCTGCTCCATATAGTCATTCGCTGAGATTCCTGCTGTCTTGTATGCCTCTGCAGCGTTTTCCATGACAGTGGTCTGCGCTGTTTCCAGGGATGTATATTTCTCTTTTGCTTCCTCTGCAGTAACGCCTATCGAGTCAGCGTATTCCTGCAGGCTCTGTCCCTGAGTACCGAACAAGGTTTCAACGCCGCCAACCAGCTGCTCATATTCTGCATAACTTTTTACACTCTCTGTAGTTACCGCTGCTATTCCTGTGGATACTGCTGTAAATGCCACAGCCGCTCCTGTTGCAACGGTTTTCAGGCCGCTAGTGAATGCAGTCGAGAACTTGCTTCCGCTGGCGCTTCCGGCACTGTCTGCTTCGTTATTTAATATATTAGACAGATTCCCTGATATTCCTTCTGCAGAAGGGATGATCTGTACATATGCATCAGCTATTGTTGCCATTTGTTATCCTTTCCCACTCTCGACGAAAGTCTTCTGGTGTTTCGAAGTTCATCGTGTCACTCTCTTTTTCATTCTTGTTCCCGAACAGAGTTTCGTAGAGTGATTTTGGTCTGTTAATGCCTTCCTGACCGTCACTTGAATTAAGCCAGACCAGCATCTTTAGACAGTCGTACATGGCTGCCATCAATTCTCTGTCAAAATCTTTTCCTCCGGACAGCTTTCGCCAAACTCGTGCGTCGCTTTTCAGCCCACAAGCAAAAATCGCCACCAACTCAATTGGCAGCGATTTATAGTCATAGATTCTGTATGTTTCTGCAAAGTCACATATCAGTTCATCCTCGGCTTCCTCTATGATTCTTCCGAGGATGTAGATTTTTTTATCTCTTCATCCTCCTGTTTCATCAGATTTATGATTTCTACAGTGAGGTCTGACATTTCCTTTTCAGTTGGTTCGTGTCCGGTTGTCTTCTCGACGTATTCCAAGAGGGCTTCTTCCCCCTTTTCCCCTAACAAATATTCGAGGATCATTGCATTTGCATATAATCTCTCTTTTACGTCGCTTGAGACCGACTTTCCTATCATTTTTGCAAACTTATAAGTCTTTAATTTTTCTTCGTTTACTTCTACCTCAAATCCATTTGATAATTTGCCAGTAATCATTTACACCCTCCTTTTATTCTTACAGTGATGGATCAGCTTCGCCGATAATATACTCATAATGAGTGTTACCATTATCATCTGGATAGCAGCTGAGTGTTACATCATAACCAACAGCAGCGCTGTCGCTGTATGTAATATCTGCAATTGCTGTTATCTTGCAGTTTGGAAGCACAACTCTCTTAGCTCCACCGCCACGAAGTACCATGTCGATGACTAATGACTGAGCCTGAAGCTCGTCACTGTTTGCCTCGATTGCGATTCCTGATGCAAGATCTCCTGAAACATTTCCGTCACCATAGACCATCTTGAGAACTGCCTCGCGGGATGTTTCAATCATGACAAACTTCCAAGTGTCTGGCTTTTCTGTCTGCACATCGAGAACAGTGTCACCGCCCCACGCTTTAATTGCTGTGTTTGATGGGCTGTTGCTGTTGGTAACACCTGCGTCAGAGATATATCCGAGATCTTCGAACTCTGCTGCAAGTGATTCTGTCGCAGTTGTTGGAAGTGTTGTTCCAAGTGTTGCCTTGAAGACTGCTCCGCCAACCTTAGGCTTTCCAGCTGTTACTTTGGTTGCGTCGTTCATTTTCCTTATCCTCCTAATAATGAGTTATATCGAACACCGCCTGATAGCGATATTCTTTCGTTGTCGTGTCTGTATAGTTGTAATTTGAGTTGAGTTCAACATGTGTCACATCATCCACCTCAATGAGATTCTGCATTGCCAGGATGACCTCCTCATTCAGCGCTGCAGCGTCATACATAGAAGATGCATAACTCTGGATTGCAACTGTCGACTCTCTCAAAAAACGACCTCGTCCGCCAGTCCTCTCAATGAAGACTGAGCGTCCAAAAGGTCGACCATCCTTTTCTAGTTTTACAGGGCAATCGAGCGCCCTGGACAAATAGTCTTTGATGATGATCTCAATCATTCGCGCCCACCGCCTTCAATAATGAATTGTTGTCAAGGTTGTCCTTTTTTGCCGAATCACTGACAGCTGCGACTGATGCATTGACTCGTTTTGGTCCGACATATGTGCTCACTTCATAGCCTGAGCCAAGTCTTGAGACGGCTTGGTTGGCATACTTTTCGCACACTGCCAGCACTTCTCCACTTCTGAGGAGTGAGCGCACGCCCTCGCTGTTCAGTTTTATCGTTACTTTATTAGCCATAAGCCTCAACCTTTACATTTTTTCCCCACCGCAGCGGGATATTTTCCTGAATTCCTGTCTCTGGATATCCGATCGTACGGAATGTCTTGCCCCAAAATCTGACTGTGGTGTCTTCCCAGACATGATTGTCGCCCTTAGGTATTCCCAGGACGTAAGCAATCCGCTTCCCTGTCAGGTCAAGGGTTGAGATCAGATCCTCAGAGCTTGGCTGTCCGATCAGAACATCCTCAACTTCAATATAATTTGTTTCATAAATCGGCTTGTCAAAAGGGTCGACTCCGACCTCAGTCTTGACGCCGAGTTCGATTGTCATTCCCTTCATAGTTCGCCTCCTGTCAATACTTCCAGCGGATTGCTGGCTCCGATCTGATTGTCTAAACCGAGGAGCTTCTTTTCCAGCTTGCCAATATATAGCTCGCCAGCCGATCCACTTCCTATCGTCCAGCTCTCAGAATAACCAAGCCCACTCTGTGAGCCCTGGGTTGCTCCCATCGGAATACCACCGCCGTCTCCGTCCCCGATGGCTCTCATGACCATGCGGCAAGAAACGACCTTCTTGCTGTCCGCAGTAGCGTTGACGTTGTAAGTGTCAATAATAACGGCCGCATCATCCAGGAGATTTGAGCAAACTGCCTGTTCGCTTGCGCTCATTGTGCGGCTCATTCTTGCCTGTACGTCTTCAACTGTTGCGTATGCCATCGTTTTACTCCTTTAAAAAATCAGGAGCCGACCGAAGCCGACTCCATATTGTTTATCTTAGAAGCTAGGAACGCTTGAAGCTGTGATCTTTGTGAATACAGAAGTATCAGCAACGAATCCAACTTCAATCTCTGCTCTAACTGCGAACATATTTCTCTGGAAGAGGTTGATTGTAGTGCCATTTGCAAGCGTGAGAGATGCATCAGATGAGAATGTGATGTCAACTCCCTCAACGATTCCATAAAGAGCCTTTGTCCAGTCACCAGCAAAACCAACTGTTGAAGGTGAACCAGCAACATATGCGCCCTTACTGAGCTGAACTCTTGATCCAAGAATCATTGGAACTGCTCCCTCAGCCACATTGTTAATGAAGAGAGGTCTCTTGTTGTCATCAGTAGCACCGAGAAGGATTCCCTTACCCTGTGGAGAGATAACATAACCGTTTGTGATACCGCCATTCAGAGCGATGTCTGTGTCTGCATCAACAAGTCCCTGATATACATCAGAAGCAAGGCTGTGAGCGTTTACAGATGCAAATGTGTCGAAGTCATCTCCAGGTGCCTGTGTAGCACCGAAAACTGTTGAGTCGAACTTAGCTCCAAGAACTCCTGGAAGTCTCTCAACAAGTGCATCATATAAAGCTGCAGCGTCTCTTCTGAACTGATTTGAGAATGGAACGATAACAGCGAGCTTGTAGCCTCTCATTGTCTTTGAGTCAAGACCTGGTTTTGAAACTGGCTTGTTATCTGTCTCGTCAACCCATGCAGCTTCAGGATCTGAAGTGATAACCGGGATTGATAAGCCTCTGCCTGGAAGTGCGATCTGTCTTGCAAGCTGCATAACAGCAGAGCCTTCCTGTGTCTTCTGGATGATCTCTGCTGATACATCAACAGGAAGATCGATGTTTGTTCTGTTTGTCTGAATTCCTGACATGATTTTGTCCTCCTAAAATTATAAACTTTTTTCTGCCCACTCTTTGAAGCTGTCTCGAGTGGATTTTTTAGTCACGTTGTGAGGCTCACCGCCGTCTTTGACGACTGGATAACTCTGAGCCTGTGCAAACGATAAGATTTTGTCGGCCTGTGATTCACACGCCTCTTGTGTTTCTCCCGTCAAGAGGTCTGCTGGCACGCCCTTGGCCTGTGCCACCTGTGTTCTGATCTGGCTGATTTCTTTCTCCTTGTTGATTGATTGGATCTGAGCCTCAAGAGCCTGAACCTTGTCCTGAGCCTTCTGAAGCTCGCTCTTTCCTGCCTCTTCCATTTCATCAAACTTGGCAGCCTTTGCCTTCATTTCCTCGTAATCCGCAAACTTTGCTCGTTCGCGGCTGATTCTGTCCTGGACGATCTTGTTGACTTCGTCCTGAGGGATCATCTTGTCATTTGCTGGCTCAGACTGAGCCTGGTTAGTAGTTGCATTTGTTTCCTGATTCACAGTTTCCATGTTTAAAATCCTCCAAATGAGTAAAATATTCCTCGTTTTAATGGCACGAGTTGCCGTTTATAATCAAACAGCCCCAGCCGTGGATTCTTCCGCGCTGGAGCTGTCTAATTCCTCTGTTCTTTTTTGATAAGCGATTCGTTTTTGTTCGTTTATCTTCTCTTTATTCTTGGCATAATTCTGACGTCGAAGGGTGTTCGCCTTTTCTTCCATCGTTCTTCCTTCAGTTTCAGAATATAGTTTTGTATTCGGTTTATATCCCTGAATACTTGTGTTCGAATTGAATCGAACCATAAACTGACAATCACAATTTGAATGTATATGTTCGGCATGATTGCCCTTTATTGTCTCGCTCGATGCTCTCTGCCATCCACTTGCCGACAGAAGCTCACAGAATGCACATGTATCTCCGACTGAGATCCAGGCGAACTCCGCTCCGTCTCTCCTGGCATTCTGAAGAGTAGTGTCTGCACCTGCCTGTTTGACCATCCTTCCAACTATGCCAGAAATATAATCATCATTTTGCGAATAAGTGCTCGCTCCGTAGATGGCTTTTGAGACTTCTCCGACTGTCGCAGTGTTTGCAACTGTTGCCGCAGGAACTGCCGCTCCACTGAGGTCCGCAATTGTGTCATACATCAGAGCCGACAGAGCTGCCGAGGCTTCGCCGTATTTTGTCGCCAACTCGTAAGCCTTAGCGATGGCCGCCTCAAACTGAATCGACTGATATCCGCCATTTGCGACTATCCATGCGCTCATTTCTGCGCTGGCCTTTTCGCTGATCCGCGACAATCTTCTCTGATATTGTTTCCATTGCTTATTCGATATCTGCATCTAACTCTCCTAAAACAGCAAGCCCCCTCGCCTGAGCTTCCTGGCTTCTGATTCTTCGAACCTGAGCCTTGTCAAATCCGATCATTTCCAGGAATGTGTCAGTCTCGGCGAATCCTTCTCTTGCTGATGCTATCTTGATAGCTGCATCCGTAGTAATTGCCACGCTTGGCATTGCTGGATTCTTAAAATGAGCAATAACCTCAAGATCCTCCTCGGATAATTCCTCGATTCTGACCTTTTTCTTGATAGCAAGAGCCATCAATGCGATATTTCTCAGAGCGACACCATTTCCAGCGTTCAACTGCTCAGCCATAGCGACAAGAGTCTGGCTCTGAGCGAGTATTGCATCGCTTGAGGTTGGATTTGCATCATTTACTACACCAGTGTCCGTCACTGTCAGTCCTGAAGCAGCTGAGAACTGCGTTGCAAGAAGTCGCATCATTTCAACATGAGGCTGGATTGTTCCCTGCTGCAGCTGTCCGAAAACAGGATTCTGGCCAGAATCAGGATTTGTTGTCGCTGTCATAATACTTCCGACGTACTGGCGGAACTTATTGGACACTACTGCGTCAAACTGGTCGTCAGTCACTCCCAGGAGATACTTCTGAGGGCTCGTTGCAAACTCAAGACCAATCGTCGCATTTGCGATTGTTCTGATATATCCATCGATCAGACGTCTGATCGGTTCTTTTATCCTGGAACGACCAAAAGGTTTGTCGCTTGTCGCATTCCAGATCAGTGCCTCCATCATCGGACGACCTAGTTTGTGAGGATATCTTGTGGCTGTCCAGCTTCCATTGTTGCCTTGAAGCACCCAGATGCTGTCCGAAGTGTAATAATTTATCAATGACGGAACAAAAAGCTCGGTGTTATTGTCTGGAACTGAATCAATGATCGCAAACCCGCACTTGATTCTGCCTTGAACTCCATCCCATAGCGCTCCAGCTGTCATCGGACTATGAAAACGGATTTTGACTCCAATCTCAGGATCTGCTGAGAGTGTTGCGAACGTACATCCGAGCTTCAATTCGTCTCGGCAAGCCTTCGCATACTCAGTCAAGAGGTTGTTATCAATGGCAATTCGGTCAAGATCCTCGACGTCAGTGCCATTCACTCCCACAAATCCGTCGAACATTGACCTTGCAGCAAGGACGTCAACTGTTTTCGCGCCCCATGCGCAGCCGATTTCCAGTTTTTGCAGTCCCTCAGGCAGCGCAATGCCAAGGTTAACATCGTTTAATGAGACTTTACCCTCATAATATTTCTGTTTTTCGACATTCTTGCTCGAATGATAGTTGAAATTGTCGATTAGTTTTGTCAGATCAGCAATTTCCCTCTCGTCGAGTCCTGCGATCTGCTGCACGTTTAGCTCGATCATGATTTTCTCCTCTTATTTGCTTATCGTCTTTATATTTCCATATGAATCCATATGAAGTTTTATATTTTCCTCTACAGCATGCAATAATATTTGTCGCCCGCATTTTATTATTTGTCTCGACTTCAACCTCGCGTGGACCCTTCCAAGTTTTAATAAAACTGCCTTCCATATCAAATTGTTCTATCAAAAGAATATGATTTAAGGATCGAGTCAAGGAAGCTCTTTTTATAGCTGTTCCATAATTAGCATTATATTTTCGGTCGCACCATTCCAGATTATTTACATGGTTATTTAGTTTGTTTTCATCCTTGTGATTAACTTCAACATAGTCATTCGGATTAGATATAAAAGCTTTTGCAACCTCTCGATGCACCTTGATAGCTATTCGTTTTTTATTTTTCTGAACACATACATACTCATAGCCCTGCTTGTTAATCCTTGTTTTTAAAATCCTTTCATTAACTTTTCGCCCATTTTCAGCATATCGTTCAAGGCTTTTCACTCTTCCACAGTTACTGATTTGATAACAGCCTTCTAATCCTTCAATATCTTTCCATTTTTCCATTGTTTACCTCGCTTTCGTAAACTCGCTATAAATATACAAGCCCAGGAGATTAGCGATTATCTCTTTTCGGGAGCTACCCTATGGCTTGTAATATTATCCAATTCTCATGCGCCTCGATGGGTCCCTGCGACTGGTCTTGGCACCATATAAAGCCAATGCACACGCCTCGATAGGCGTTGAGTCTTCACCACCAAAGCCCCATCCGCCACTAATTGGACGTTTTACGCTTGTGATGGCGCTGTCCCGGAGCATCGTCTGCGGCTTATACCATGTAAGCGACTCCTCATTGAGTGAATCCATCAGAAGGCTGACCGCTGCGATCATTTCTGTCGCCTTCGGTCGGATGACTGAGCCCTTCATCTTCCAGGTGCCGCTGATTTTATCAATCAGCACATCAACGCCGTTTTTTCCGTCGATGATCACACAGGATGCCTTGTCGTAGCGAGCATTGAGCCAGTCAGCAAGCCATTGAGTTCCATAACCTGTCGGTTTTCTATCCAGGAGGGTGATTCTTGCCTTGCCTTCCTTCGGAATAACTGCTCCGCAGAGCACTACCTCAGCCCCATCGGCTGAGAACTTAACTCCGAAGGCTGTTTTGCCTTCTGGTTTCATTTCATCAGATGCCGCCCTGTCCCATAAATCCTGTTTGATAGCGTAATCAGTCGCATGAGTTAGAATCGGAGTCCACCATCCGAGTCGTTCCCTGGCAAATCCATCGGCGGACATGCTTCGTTGTTCCTCAGCTGTGAACTCTTCATCCAGTCGGATTCCGAGAGCTGGGTTCGACGCATACCACAGTTTTTTGTTCGAAGTGTCGATGTCCTTGATAGATTTTGCTTCGACTCCCCACTCATGCCAGGCGTCATGTTTGCCTGGATCCTCCGTACAGGCTGTTCGCCTTCTTCGGAAGACGTCTCCTGGACAATTCGGATAGGGTGGTGTTCCTGTGTATATAATTTGTCGAGTACCTGTTGCCGACGCTGACAGTGTTGCCATGATAGCCTCAACCTGATCATCGGTCAGCTCCTGAGCTTCATCAAAAACGACCAGACTGATTCCATCGAATCCTCTGGCCGCCTGTCTCGATCGTGCTGAGAACTCAATCGAGCCGCCATTGTCCAGCTCAATCTGTTCCTCGCCGTTCGTATAACGAATATTTTTGACGATTGCGGTTATTTCTGGGTGACGTTTATCTGTGAACATCGCAGCAAGTCGCCTGAACGATTTTTTTGACGTCCTCACCTGGTGCGCTGTATGCAAGATTCGCTCTCCGTTGATAATCATTCCGTAAAACTCTCGAGCTTCAAGACAAACGTTCTTGCCGTTCTGTCTCGGAACGCTGAGCCCTGCGGATGTTGTTGTGTATTTGCCCTTTTCATCCTTGCCAAGCCAGCAATCAAGAATCAATTGCTGCCAATCATCTGGCACGCATCCATAAGATTCCATGAGAAGCGCCGCGTCTCCTCCGTCCGTAGTGATGCGATAAGGCTCGATCTTGATGTTGGGCTCTTGACTTCCCTTCATCTAAGCCTCCTTTTTATGTCTTAATCTCACCAATTCCAAAACATTCGCAGGAGCCTTTTCCTCTTCCTTCTCTGTCTCGACCTTGGCCTTCTCTTTCGGAAGCACTTCAAGGATCTTGTTCATTCCCTGCATGTATGCTTTCCATAATTGTTCGTATTGCTTGAAGCCCTGACTTGTAACTGGCTGTCCTTCAAGCATTTCCATCGAGCGGTCAAGTTTGACCTTCATCCAGGCAACATTTGAAGCAACTGGGTCCAGCATCTTGATCTGAGTCTCAGGAGCCCCGGCATCCTTCAACAATTTGATCAGACGACGCTTTTCTTTTCGAACCAGTTTTTTCAATTCTTCATCGCGCTGTTTTAGCAGTTCCAGCTCGTCCTGTACGGTCATATTCTCGCCCATCTAGCACCTCTTTCCTGCCCCCTAAAAACTTTCACCAGCACTTCGGGGGTAAATCGGCGCT
>Ga0326511_10001731_pt1 | contig 17995 bp, 19 predicted proteins | sample 0_2496_0518_D_FD_203701 | JGI IMG/M metagenome (GOLD analysis project Ga0326511, IMG submission 203701) | Bovine rumen microbial communities from UC Davis, California, United States - 0_2496_0518 | ecosystem: Host-associated > Mammals > Digestive system > Stomach > Rumen | place: USA...
CTTTATTTTTGCCCCGGAGGAAAAATTATATTTTACACTCTGAAAATTTTCTATAGGGATATAAGGAGGAATCAGCAGTTTATAGCATATTCTGTCTCCTTTCTCTTTTTGTGATAACTTCCTCTTGTTACAAAAAGCCTTTGAAAACTCCTTATATCTCTATAAAAACTTTTTAGAAGTATTTAATAAAGGAGAAAAATATGCCAAGAAATGAGAGAAAATCACAAGGAAGAGATCCAAACATAAAGAAAAGAAAATCTAAGCCAGCGGAAACACCAGAGGGGAGAGAAAATCAGTTAATTGCATTAGCTTATGATGCAGCTGAAGAACGAATCCGTAATGGAACTGCTAGTTCTGCAGAGATAGTTCACTTTCTTCGCATGGGGTCGACTAAGGAAAGACTGGATCAGAAAGACAAACAAAAAGATATTGAGTTAAAGTCTGCAAAAACCGACGCATTAGAATCTCAGAAGAGAATCGAAGAACTTTACTCAAACGCACTATCAGCAATGAGAAAATATTCTGGACAAGAAGAGATAGAAGAAAGGTGAGAGAAAATTATGTGGAAACCATCAACACAAAAAAGCTATTGGCATCCTCAACCGACATCCGATGAGTTATACCACCATGGTATTCTCGGTCAGAGATGGGGCAAAAAGAATGGACCTCCATATCCTCTTGATACAGAAGATCATTCTGCCGCTGAAAAGAAAGCCGGTTATAAAAAGTCTATAGGCGGTAAGACTTCATCTGTTAAAAAGAAATCTAATAAAGAAGAAGCAATACATATTATTGACAAGTATAAAGGTAACTATAAGCATGGTTTCTTAGAAGGTGATGAAGAAAAAGTTGTTAAAAATGCAATTATAGCTGATGAAGAAACAATATGTTCTAAGATGGCTGATGAAGTAATTAGTGATATTCAACGCTGGAAAAAAGAAGGATATGAATCGACAATAGGAGAAAAAGGTGACAAAGAACTAATAAAGAAAGATTTAAAGTACAATTTGAAAAATATTAGAGGAATCTTCCCTGGAGGTGATGGTAAGGTGTCTTTTATAATGGACGGAATGGAATACTATTGCGATAGTCAACCACTTGATGTTGATTATGATTTAAAGACAAAGAAATTATCTTATAATTGGTCATGATCTACGAAAGAACTAGAAAATATTCTGGACAAGAAGAGATAGAAGAAAGGTGAGAGAAAATTATGTGGAGACCAACAATTAGTTCAGATGAATTATACCACCACGGAATCTTAGGTCAGAAATGGGGTAAAAAGAATGGCCCACCATATCCATTAGATGGTTCTGATCATTCCGCAGCAGAAAAGAAAGCTATGAATAAAGCTAACTATAAAACATATAAAGCAGTCAACAGAATGGAAAGAAAAAGAAAAGTAGTAAGAGATACAAATATCGGCGCGGCTGCTGGAACATTAGCCGGATTAGCAATAGGCGGGGTAGCAGACCCAGTGGGAATTGTTACACTTATGTTAGCTGGTGCTGCTGGAACGGCCATAACATCATCTGCAATACGAAAGGGCGCCGAGATTGTGAAGAATTCAAAGTATAAGAGGATGTTAAATAATGGTTAAAGAGCGAACCTATACGGAACTCTCCAAACTTAAAACTTATGAAGAAAGATTTGACTACCTTCTTTTAAGAGGTAAAGTCGGAATTGAAACATTTGGTTATGATAGATACCTGAACCAAATCCTTTATAATTCTCCTGAGTGGAAAAAGCTTAGAGACAAAGTCATCATAAGAGATAATGGTAACGACCTTGGACTTGAAGGATATCCAATTTATGGAAGAGTTATAATTCATCATATCAATCCAATAACATTGGATGACGTTCTTAACTATTCTCCAGATGTATTCAATCCCGAGTACCTTATATGCACAGCTCACAAAACACACAATGCCGTACACTACGGAGTAGAAGATTATGTAAGATCTATGGAAGTAGTGGAACGCAAACCAAACGATACTATTCCATGGAGGTAAATCAAAATGCGGAAACCAATTGTATCATCTGACGAACTTTATCATCATGGAATACTTGGTATGAAATGGGGAATTAGACGCTACCAAAATCCAGATGGAACTCTTACCGATCTGGGTAGAAAAAGATTGGGGTTGAGCGGTACAGATTATGATGATAAATTCGGAGACGATTATGTTATTAAAAAGGGTACCAAAGCAACTCGTGTAACCAGTATTGATTATGAAGATGACGAATTAAGAAAAAAAATCGACCCGTCTTATTCTAGAGAATCGGTTGATAGAAAAAGACAGGCTGCCGAAAAAGAGTTAGCTATGAAATACCTATCAATAGATAATGTTAGAAATAGTGGGCGATCTAGAGGTGATAAATATTATTTAGCTTGGTTTGGCGACTATGGTTGGAATTTTAGTAATACATTCATAGATACGTATGTAACATCCAAAGATTTAAAAATAGCATCGGGTAAAAAAGTACTCGACGAAATGTTAGAAGAATATGGTGATTATAAAGTAACAGAAATGTTAAAAAAGCAGAAAAAGAATAAAACTTATACCCCATATTCTGCTTATAAAGAAATATCTTTAAATTACACCGACGATAAAGAGCTATTTAATAAAATAAATAAAAAACTTGAATCAATGGGATATGACGGTGTAGAAGATATTAATGATACAGATTCCGATATGCCAATAATAGTATTTAACGCAAAGAAATCTGTTAAACAAACATCTCATGAAACCGCAGACGAATATGCTGAGCGTAATAAATTATATGATGATTAAGGAGGTAAATCAAAATGAGCAAAAATAGAAATTATCAGAGCTATTATAAGCAGCCCGAAACAGAACAGCCCATAGAAGATGCTGTAACAGAAGAGCTGCCAGAACCAAAAGAAGAGCCTACTTTTGAAACAGATGTTACACCAACAGAAGTAATTCAGAAAGCAACGGCTATAGTAAAGGGCGCTCCAAAAGTAAATATGCGTTCCGCACCAAATAAAGATGCTACAGTAATAGCAGTTCTTCCAGAGAATACCGAGGTATTAATCGAAAGCGATTCAAATGAATATTGGTATCAGATAGAATTTAATGGTGCTTCAGGATACATGATGAGTAAATATTTAAAGAGGATTTAATCATGTCAGATATAGATGTAAAAAATTCAATATTAGCATCAACTAAAAAGATGCTCGGGGGATTAGACCCGTTTGAAGAATCGCCGTTTGATGCAGATATAATAATGCAGATAAATGGAGTATTCAGTATTCTTCAACAGCTTGGTGTTGGGCCAGAAGAAGGATTCTCAATAGAAGATAGTACTACTCTTTGGACTGACTTTAGCACGGACACCATAATATTAAACATGATTAAACCTTATATGTATGCAAAAGTTAAACTGGCTTTTGACATATCGTCAACACCATCGTCTGTAATAACTGCATTAACTAATCAAGTATCGGAATTTGAATGGCGAATGAATGTTCGGGTTGATCCAGGGGAGGATAAACCATGAATAGCCACACATTAGATATGTTTATTACTATATTAATTTCTGTATTGGGTTCTTCTGGACTTTGGGCTTATATTCAAACGAAATACCAAAATAAAGATGATAGAACTAAAATGCTTCTTGGTCTAGGTCATGATCGGATAGTGTACCTATGTTCTAAATATTTAGAAAAAGGCTTTATAACATATGAAGAGTATGAAAATTTACATGATTATTTGTATGAACCGTATAAAGCTTTAGGTGGTAATGGTACGGCCGAAAGACTAATGGAAGAAGTGGACAAATTACCCGTCACATCACCTAAATGAGCTTTATAGAATTCAACCCAAATCCAAAAGGAAAAGTAGCAGTTAGGAGGGCTATGTAAATGTGGAAACCTACAGTTAGCTCGGACGAGCTATACCATCATGGTATTTTAGGGATGAGCTGGGGTCATAAAAATGGCCCGCCTTATCCTTTGGATAAAACAGATTATTCTTCTGCTGAAAAGAAAGCTGCTAGAAAAGCAGCAAGAGCTGAAAAGCGAGCGGCAAAGAAAGAAAAAAAGAAAATTAAACACGATTTAAAGCAGCAAAAGAAAGCTGAAAAAATCGAAGCTAAACGCCAAGAGATTTTAAAAACCGGGTCTTTAAAAGATGTACGGAAATTAAAGGGTAATATATCTAATCAAGAATATCAAGAGGTATTTAAACGTCTTGAAAACGAACAAAAATTAGATGATTTCGATAAACAGCGAAAAGTAAATGCTGCAACAAAAATAAAAGCTGCAAAAAGTGTCGTGTCTGATATAAATTCCACCACAGATGCAGCATTAAAATTATACAATCGTGGAGCTGCAGTTTGGAATGTAGTTGCCAAGAAAAAAGGTTGGGAACCACAAGACTTACCAATAATAAAAGTTGACAGCGGCAAAAAAAAGAAAAATAAGGATAAAGATGAAGATGACGATGATGATTGACGGAGGTAAATTGTTATGAATGAATATCTCCAGCACTCATCAAAAGGTACTAGCTGGGTTAAAAGACAAGCAGAATATGAGAAAAAGGTAAATAAAAGATATTATTATCGATATGAATCCATATTAAAGAAACTTTGGAAATTAAAAAAGAATCCTAAAAGAAGTGCCGAATATGAAAAGTTAAAAGCGGAATATGAAGCTAGTAAAAAACAAAAAGCCTATGCTCATGCTGCAAAAAGCTTTTCAAAAATAGCAGACAAGACAGGTTCTAAAAAGTACAAAGCCAAAGCCGACGAGTACCAAAAAATTGCCGATAGTTTACGAACTAGTGAATCGGTATCGAAAAAATTAAGTAGCATTTCTAACGACGCATTAAAAAGAGGAAAAGCTATACTTGATAAATTATTAAAGAAGAAGGGTTAATAATATGCTATCTAATACCGCAACCCCTAAATATTATGGTATGTTCCGGGATGCGGTTATGCGCGGAGAAATCCCGGTCAATAAAGAAATTTCTATGGAGATGAATCGCATAGATGATTTCATAGCAAATCCGGGGATTTACTATGATGATGAAGCGGTGGAAGGATGGATATACTATTGTGAAAACGAACTTACACTTACCGACGGTTCACCATTAAAATTATTAGACTCCTTTAAATTATGGGGGGAGCAAATATTTGGATGGTACTATTTCAAAGAGATATCAGTATACGTACCAAACGCCAATGGTGGTCGAGGGCATTATGTAAGGAAAAAGATTAAAAAGCGCCTGATAAATAAGCAATATTTAATAGTTGCAAGAGGTGCTGCAAAGTCTATGTATGAAGCATGTATCCATTCTTATTTTCTAAATGTAGACACATCTACGACTCATCAAGTGCATACAGCACCAACAATGAGACAAGCGGATGAAGTACTTGCCCCAATTAGAACATCCATTACACGAGCACGTGGTCCATTATTCCAATTCTTAACTGAAGGTTCATTACAAAACACAACCGGAAGTAAAGCAAATAGGCAGAAACTTTTCTCTTCAAAGAAGGGTATAGAGAATACATTAACCGGTTCTTTATTAGAAGTCAGACCTATGACAATTGATAAACTTCAGGGACTGAACAGTAAAATAAATACTGTCGACGAATGGCTTTCCGGCGATTTAAGAGAGGATGTTGTTGGAACTCTCGAACAGGGTGCTTCTAAGAACCAGGGTGGTGTAGATGATGAAGACTACATCATAATTGCCGTATCATCAGAAGGAACTGTACGAAACGGTCCGGGCGATGATATCAAAATGGAATTGATGGATATATTAAAGGGGGTACGTACAGACCCACATTATTCCATTTGGTATTATAAATTAGATGATATCAAAGAAGTAAACGACCCATCAATGTGGCTTAAAGCCAATCCAAATCTAGGTAAAACTGTTAGCTTTGAAACATACCAATTAGATGTAGAAAAAGCAGAACAGGTGCCATCAGCTAGAAATGATATTTTAGCAAAGCGTTTTGGCATTCCAATGGAAGGCTATACATATTTCTTCACATATGATGAAACTCTATGTCATCCCCCTCGTGATTATTGGTCTTTACCATGTTCTCTTGGTGCCGACTTATCACAAGGTGACGACTTCTGTGCATTCACATTCTTATTCCCTCTCCAAAACGGCTCCTTTGGTGTAAAAGCCAGAAGCTATATAACCGAAAGAACATTGTTCAATCTTCCAGTAACCATGCGCCAAAAGTATGACGAGTTTATGAAAGAAGGCTCGCTAATTGTTCTTAACGGAACCGTTTTAAACATGATGGATGTGTTTGACGATTTGGACAGACATATTACCGAACGTGAATACGATGTTCGATGCTTTGGTTTTGACCCATATAATGCAAAAGAATTTGCAGAACGATGGGAAAAAGAAAATGGACCATTTGGAATGGAAAAAGTAATTCAGGGTGCTCGAACAGAATCGGTTCCTTTGGGCGAACTTAAGAAACTCGCTGAAGATAGAGTACTTCTATTTGATGAAGAAATTATGACGTTTACGATGGGTAATTGTATCACTTTGGAAGATACAAATGGTAACAGAAAATTATGGAAGAAGCGTTATGAACATAAGATAGATAATGTGGCTGCCATGATGGATGCATATGTCGCTTATAAAATTAACGTGGATTTGTTCGATTAAATAAGAGGAGGCCCCTATGGGTAGTATATGGAAACCTAGTATGACATATTCGGATGTTTTACAGCATTCTGCCAAAGGTAGTACATGGAAAAAACATAAATATATTAAGAAGATTGGCGATACATATGTCTATGCTAAAAAAGCAGCAGAGTATAAAAAACGTGGTAAAGAAGCTAAAACTAAATTTGAGAATCTTCATAATATAGCACGTTCAAAATTTACAGAAAAAGAAATAGAACAAAGAATAATAGACAGAAAAGCCGGTTCCCCAAGAAGAGACTATGATAAATATACTTATCCTGAGGTACGAGAAAGAGCTGCTGATGAATTTATAAAAAATGAACAATATGAAAAAATTGAAAGATCATATATTAACTCTGCTAAAAAAGAATTATCTTCAATCCCAAAAGAAATGATAAAAGATGGTAAAAAACTCTATAATTCTATTTTGTCAAAGATTAAATCTATACGAGTAAATAAATCTAAAAAATAAATCATTAAGGAGATAATATGCCAGAACAGATACATAGGCGTTTTAAAAACGCGTGGAACGCTTTCTTGGGTAGAGACCCAACACAAAATTACCATAACGAAGCTGGGTATGGAGTTGGCTTTAGACCAGACAGACCTCGTTTCTCAATAACAAACGAAAAGTCTATCGTTAATGCTATTTACAATCGTATAGCATTAGATGTAGCAGCCGTTAATATCGAACATGTTAGATGCGATGAAAACGGCAGATACACAGACAGAATAGACTCTGGATTAAATGATTGTTTGAGGGTTGAAGCTAATATCGACCAAACTGGAAGAGCGTTTATACAAGACGTTGTTATATCTATGTTTGATGAAGGTGCAGTCGCTATAGTTCCAACTGATACAATAAACGATCCAACAAATACCAATTCATATGATATTTTATCACTTAGAACTGGTAAAATTACAGAATGGTTCCCAGATAAAGTTAGAGTTAATGTTTATAATGAAAACATTGGTAGAAGGGAACAAATCGTATTACCAAAATCCATGGTAGCAATTGTAGAGAATCCATTCTATACAGTAATGAATGAACCAAACTCTACACTCCAAAGACTTATCCGAACACTTAATCGAATAGACAGATTGGATGAACAAAATTCATCCGGCAAGATGGACCTTATTATTCAGCTTCCTTATTCTCTTAAGACTGACCTTAGACGTAATCAAGCTGAAGAAAGAAGAAAGGCCATTACCGACCAACTTATGGGATCTCAGTATGGAATAGCATACATTGATCAGGCTGAGAAAATAGTTCAGCTAAATAGACCGATAGAAAATACTATGTGGGCTCAAGCTACAGACCTAACGGCGATGCTTTACCAGCAATTATCTATATCGGATACTATTATGAACGGAACTGCCGATGAGCAGACCATGAAGAACTATTACAATAACACAATTGACCCTGTTATAACAGCCATAGTTGAAGCTATGATTAGAACGTTCTTAACAAAAACAGCTCGTTCGCAAGGTCAATCAATCAAGTACTTTAGAGATCCATTTAAGCTTGTTCCGGTTAGCCAGCTTGCTGATATCGCGGATAAGTTTACTAGAAATGAAATTGCATCTTCTAACGAACTTCGTGCTGAGATTGGATGGAAACCATCAAAAGATCCTAGAGCAGACGAGCTTCGTAATAAGAATCTTAATGAAGCAAAACAAGAGGGGGACCCAATAAACCTCAAAGACGAAACCGAAGAAGATGAAGAAAATTAGATAAGGAGGAAAAATCAAAATGGCAGTAAAAGTACCAAGTGGCTATGACTTTTCTGGTTACGCCACAAGGAACGACATTCTGTGTACAGATGGTCGAACGATTCGCCAGAATGCTTTTAAGCATCAGGATGGTAAGAAGGTTCCTCTTGTATGGAATCATCTGCATAATGACATGACTAATGTTATAGGTCATGCTCTTTTGGAAAATCGTGAAGACGGTGTATACTGCTACGGTTATCTTAATGATACCGAACTAGCAAAAACTGCTAGAGAGCAGATAAGACATAGAGATATCACATCCATGTCTATATATGCCAATCATCTTAAACAGAAAGCCGGAGATGTAATTCATGGAATTATTCGTGAAGTTAGCCTAGTGCTTGCTGGTGCTAACGATGGAGCTTTTATTGATTGGGTACTAGAGCATTCCGACGAGGATGATGGTGCTGCAATTATTTATCCTATGGATGAAGACACTTTCCTTTTCCACTCAGATAAAAACAAAGATGAGGACGAAGATGAGGGTGATGACGATGAAGACGATGAAGACGAATCCGAATCCGGAGACGAGGATGACGATGACGAGGAAGATGAGGATGAAGATATGGAAGACAAAAAGAAAATGACACATGCCGATGATACTTCAGATGAGACAATCGGCGAAGTGCTAGACACATTGAGTGAAAAACAGAAAAATGCGGTTTATGCTCTCCTAGCAGAAGTTAGCGATAACCCAGGTAGCAAATCCAACGAGGAGGATGAAGAAGTGAAACATAATGTATTTGACGAAGACACAAGAAGCGGTAATTTCCTGTCACATGCAGACGAACAGGATATTATAGCAGATGCTAAGAGAATGGGCTCATTGAAAGATGCTTATTTAGCTCATTGCGAATCATTGGGCATGGATGAAGATGATGCTCTTCAGCATGCTGATGCTGCAACATACGGTATTGACCATATTGAGGCACTCTTCCCAGAGTATAAGAGCCTTAATACACCACCAGAATGGATTAAGAGAGATACAACATGGGTATCAAAAGTTCTTAATGCAGCTCACCACATTCCATTCAGCAGAATTAAGTCCATGTTTGCAAATCTTACAGAAGACGAGGCAAGAGCAAAGGGTTACATCAAGGGCAAGCTTAAGAAGGAGCAGGTATTCTCACTTCTTAAGAGAACTACAGACCCGCAGACAATTTATAAAAAGCAGAAGCTGGACAGAGATGACCAGATTGATATTACAGATTTCGATGTAGTTGCATGGATTAAGTCTGAGATGAGAGGTCAGCTCGATGAGGAACTTGCAAGAGCAATTCTTGTTGGTGACGGAAGACTCACATCAGATGATGACCACATTTCTGAAGAGCATATCAGACCAATCTGGAAGGATGCTGATCTGTTTGCTGTAAAGGTAACAATCACAATGAAGGCAAACGCAACAGATGATGATAGAGCTCGTGCATTCCTTAGAGCAAACCTTAAGGCTCGTAAATATTATAAGGGATCAGGCTCACCATCAATGTTCACAACAGATAGCCTTCTTTCTGATATCCTTCTTCTCGAAGATGGTGTTGGACGTATGCTCTATGAGACAGACGCTGCAGTAGCAACAAAGTGCAGAGTTAAGGAAATTGTTCCAGTTGAAATTATGGAAGGCCTTAAAGATGATACTCAGGGTGATCTTGCAGCTATCGTAACTAACATGGCTGACTATAATGTTGGTGCTGATAAGGGTGGAGCTGTATCAATGTTTGAAGATTTCGATATTGATTACAACCAGATGAAGTACCTTATCGAAACAAGATGCTCAGGTGCACTTGTTAAGCCTTATTCCGCACTTGTATTCTCATTCAAGCAGGGAAGTGGTTCAACAACAACTGTCACATTCTCAGGCGATGGTATGGACGAGTTTACAATTAAGGACGAGTCAGCAGCAGGTTGATGCGTTAGCAATAGCTAACTAAAGGGATGGTGCCAGGCACTCAGCCGAGCTTGGTTAAATAGACTGGGGGATTGAGAGTCAGCCATCTCAATAAATTCAAAATGGGAGTAAAATCATGAAATTCTATGGACCTATTGGTTTTTCTATAACAGAAGGTGATCCAGAAACTGGAATAAGTTCTGAAAAGATAATAGAAAAAAAATATTCTGGTGATATTTTAGAGTTCACCAAGAGAAGAGACAGCGGAGAACACATCAATGATGGGCTGCGTATAAATGTACAAATCTCTATTCTGTGTTGTGATCCATGGTTTTACGATCATGTAACACTAATACGCTATGTTGAATACATGGGGTCTAAATGGAATGTAGATACAATAGACCCAACAAAGTATCCATCTATAGTAATTACTCTTGGAGGTTTATATCATGGAGACGAACCAGAGGAAGAGTCGGAGGCTGGAACTTCAGAAGATTCTGAGACAGATTCTGGGGAGTGACAATGTATATTTTCAACCCCCGGAGAATATTAAATTAAAGTATCCATGTATTATATATGATGTTGGGGTGAACCTTTTAGCACCTGCTAATAATCGTAAGTATGTGTATAATTATGGATACCAAATAACTTACATAACTAAAGACCCTGATCCAGATGTTCCCGATAAATTACTTGAATTACAATATTGCTCATTTGATAGGCAATTTAAATCGGAAAATTTGTATCATTGGCACTTTCATATTTATATTTAAGGAGGAATAACATTATGTTTTTAGCAAAATGGGATCAGATTGGTGAAAGACTCTATCAGACTGGTGTTGATAGAGGTATGCTTTACCAGTATGATGACACAACAAGTACATTTACAAATGGTGTAGCATGGAATGGTCTTACATCTGTAAATGAATCACCATCTGGTGCAGAAGCAAATGACCAGTATGCAGATAACATTAAGTATCTGTCACTTCGTTCTGCAGAAGACTTCGGGGGTACTATCGAAGCATTCACATATCCAGATGAATTCGAGCAGAATGATGGTACAGCAACACCAGTAAAGGGTGTTAAGGTTGCACAGCAGACAAGAAAGACATTCGGATTCTCATACAGAACTCTTATTGGTAATGACACTAAGGGAACTGACTATGGTTATAAGATTCATCTTGTATACTCAGCAACGGCTTCACCATCAGAACAGAGCCATGCAACAGTTAATGACTCACCAGAAGCTGAGACACTGTCATGGGAGTTCACAACAATTCCTGTAGAAATCGGAACAATTAACGGTGTTGCGTATAAGCCAACAGCACACATTACAATTGATTCTACAGAGTTCAAGACAGCTGGTGAGAAGGCTCGTCTTGCTGCTTTCGAAGAGATTATCTATGGTAAGGCTGCTGATGCCGCTGCTGGAACAGCTGCAGTTCAGCCAAGACTTCCACTTCCTGCTGAAGTATTTACGCTTCTTGCACTTACATCAGAAGGCTCAGTAGTTCTTTCAACAAATAGCGTAACTGTAGAAGTTGGAAAAACAGTAACAATTACAGCTACAACAACACCAGCTGATGCTACAGTAGTATGGAGCTCAGATGATGAAACAGACGCAACTGTAGAAAACGGTGTGATCACAGGTGTAGCAGTTGGTACAGCTAATGTAACAGCTACAATCACAGTTGACGGTACAACATATGCAGACACAGCTAAGGTAACAGTAACAGCTGCAGGCTGATAAAACAATTAAACCAGTTGAGGGGCTCTGAAATAAGGGCTCCTCTTTTCATAATGAAAGGGGAATAATAAAATGTATACAACAACTATTGAATATGAAGATTACGATGGAAATAAGAGATCAAAGGAAGCTAGCTTCCACCTTAATAAAGCCGAACTTCTTGAGCTTCAGGTAAGCTGGGATGGAGGACTTGAAAAAGTTCTTAAAAAGATTATTGAAGAGCATGATCAGAAGAGAATGATTGAAATGATTAAGATGATTATTCTCAAGGCTTATGGTGAAAAGTCCATCGACGGTAATAGATTTGCAAAGAGCACTGAAATCACAGATGCTTTCACTCAGACAGAAGCTTATTCAAAGCTCTTTATGAAACTCGCTACTGATGATAAAGCAGCAGCTGATTTTGTAAATGGAATCCTGCCAAAGGATTTAGTTAACGATCTTAAGAAGCTCGAAGCAGAAGCTGGTAACGACGCTTCTAAGATAGCTGAGATTCCTCAGAAGACAAACTAAATCAAAATGGTAGTAAATAGAGGAGGCAAGAATGCTCAAGATAGTAATCGAAGGAAAAGAACGATTTGATGAAGAAACCGAAAGATTCATACCACCTATGAAACCACATACTTTAATGCTTGAGCATTCCCTCTTATCTATTTCGAAATGGGAATCAATTTATCATAAACCGTTTTTGTCCACAGATAAAGATTTAGATATGATAAAAACTTACGTTAAATGTATGACTTTAAATCAGAATATTCCAGATGAAGTATATGAATATTTATCTGCGGATAATATTAATGCGGTTACGGATTATATGGAAGATAACGCAACTGCTACGTGGTTTTCTGATAAAAAAGGACCCCACCAAAATGGTCGAATGAATGGTGAAGTAATAACAGCTGAAATAGTATATTACTGGATGATATCATTAAATATTCCGACCGAATTTCAGAAATGGCATTTGAATAGGTTATTAACACTTATAAGAGTTATATCTATAAAGAATGACCCAGATAGTTCCAAAAATAGGAAAATGACCGCAGCAGAACGAAGGGCATTAAATAAAGCGAGACAAGCCAAATATCATACTAGAGGATAAACATATGCCAATAAAATTTGTTCAAAAAGGAAATTTCACAAAAACTTCTTTATTTTTTGAAAAATGCAAAAACATTTTTAAAGCTGGTACACTCGATAAATTTGGTCGAGAAGGTGTTGCTGCTTTATCTATGGCGACTCCAGTAGATACGGGTAAAACTGCTGCTTCATGGCGTTATGAAATAAAAAATGTACCTGGGGAATTATCGATAACATGGTTGAATGACTCAGCAACAGAAGACGGTATCCCCATTGTTGTATTATTACAATATGGTCATGGTACTGGTAATGGAGGATATGTAAGAGGAGTAGATTTCATAAATCCAGCGATGAAACCTATATTCGATAAAATACAAGATGCTTTATGGAAGGAGGTTACAAAATAATGCCAAATTCAATCGATAATAAAATTGTCGAGATGCAATTTGATAATGCCAATTTCGAAAAAAATGTAAGGCAGTCAATAAAAACACTCGAACAATTGAATAAAGCTCTTGAATTAGATGACGCTGCTAAAGGCTTTGAACAAATGGAAAAAGCAGCCGATTCAATAGATTTATCAAAACTCACTAAAGCCGCTGAGGTTATAGAAAAGCGATTTAGTGCTGCTGGAATAGCTGGTGCCGCTGTTATTAATAGAACGGTTAATGGTACCATCAATCTTATAGGAAAATTAGGTTCTACTGTTGTTGGATTAGCTAAGCAGGGCGGTATTAACCGAGCTTTAAACTTGGAACACGCCAACTTCATGCTAAATGGTATCTTAAAAGATGCTAGCAAAGTTGCTGAGATCATGAAAGAAGGCGGACCGGTTCAAAGTGCGGTTAAAGGAACTGCTTATGGACTTGACGCAGCAGCTAATGCAGCGGCTCAGTTTGTTGCATCAGGCGTAACGGACCTGCAAAAGTTAGAGAATGCTTTAACTGGTATCTCAGGTGCAGCTGCTATGACCGGTTCTTCATATGAAGATATTGCAAGGATTTTTACTACAGTTGCTGGTAATGGCAGACTTATGGGAGATCAGCTACTGCAGTTCTCTGTTAGAGGTCTTAATGTAGCCTCTGAACTTGCTAAGAGTCTTGGAAAGACAGAAGCTGAAATAAGGGACATGGTTTCTAAGGGTAAGATTGACTTTGAAACCTTTGCCACAGTAATGAATAATGCTTTCGGTGACCAGGCTAAAAAAGCAAACGAGACTTTTACAGGTGCACTGTCTAATGTAAAAGCTGCATTATCAAGAATTGGTGCAAAAATAGCTACTCCAGCTCTGGAGGGATTAAGAAAAATATTCGTTAGTTTGATAGATGTTATAAACGAAGTTAACACGTTATTATCATCTAACATAATAGCTTCAATAGTTAAATTTATAGAAGAAATATCTGAATCTTTGCAACTAGTATTACAGTCAGAAAAGATGTTGGCAGTAATAAAAAATATTATCACCGGAATGGAGACATCTTTCAATAATTTAGTAACGGTATTAGGTGTAGTAAAAAGAGCTTTTAAAAATATATTCCCAGAAAGAACAATAGATGTAATATACAATCTTACTTCTAAAATAACGGAATTAAAAACAAGTTTAACATTAACCGATGAAACTGCTATGAAATTGCAGATGACATTCCAGGGACTGTTTGCTATATTAGATATTATAGCTACAGTTATGAGTCAGGTTATTGGTATATTTGTTCCTGGATTCGCTAAATTAAATGACGGCGCTGCAACATTAGGCGATAAAATATTATGGATTACTGGTTTCATAGGATTCTTACTTACAGAATTGGATGACTGGATAAAGAAGAATAATATAGTTAAAACCGGTTTGGATGTTTTAACTGAATCTATAAAGATGGTTGGTTCTATAGGATTGACCGTGTTTGGTCCAGTAGTAATTATATTACAGAAAGTTATTACATTCTTTGGTAAAATAGCTACTGTTATTATTCAGTTCATAAAAGAAGCTTATAAATTACCAATAGTTCAAACAATAATAAATGATATAAAGAATGCTATTATTAGATTGGGTAATATTGCATTACCTGTATTATATAGTGTTGGTGGAGGATTCGCTTATCTATTAACTTGTGCCGAAAATTTCGCTCAAGGTAATTACCTGAATGCAGGATTAGATAAATTAGAATCAACACTCAATGGTATATATAGCGGATTAAGTAAAGCTGGAAGTGGCTTTAAGAATTTGTTTAATGTATTTAATAAAAATAAATCGACATTGGATAGAGTGGAATCTGGCATTGTAACAGTTGAAAACACTATAAACAATGCTGGTCCAATGACAGAAGGAGTTCATACACTAACTCGTAATGTCGACTCCGTTTCTGATTCTATTACTGTACTAGCAGAAACTGCAGAAACTACTGCTGTGGAAACCCAAGAGACAATGAAGAAATTCGAAACGGCTGGCAAGATATTCTTATTAGGTTTCGGTGCATCTATTATATCTGCATCAGTTAATGTAGGACGTGCATTCCATTCTATAAGTGATGCAGTAAAAGGATTAAAATCTACTACGGATTTATTAAAGGCATTTATAAATAATCTGAATTTAAGTGTAAAAATTAAGGTAATATTATCGTTTGCAGCTTGCATCGCTATATTAGCTGGTTCATTAGCATTACTTACAATATTGGACCCAGTTAGATTATTAGCTGCATCTGCTGCAATAACCGTATTAATGATAGCTATGGCTAAAGTAGCAACAATTCTGGCAGTTATAAATAAAGATGCCGTTAAGAATTTCAAAAATGCATCTTCTGGTATAGTTCAATTGGCTAGTGCTATGCTTATATTAGCAGCAGCTGTTAAATTGATGTCTACGTTTTCAAGTAATTGGTGGACATTAGCAAAAGCCATTGGTGGATTAATTGTGATGATGTATTCATTAGCTGGAGCTATTATATTTATAGGAAAATTCCAGAAGAATGCGATAAAAGGTTCTCTGAGTATTGTTTCATTTGCAGCTGGCGTATACTTGGTAATGAAGTCATTGCAAAAAATACAGGCACTAGATTTAGATGCTATAGAAAAAGCCATACCTATATTATTAAAGATTATGTCTGGTATGGTTGGTCTAGCTGTATTAATGTCATTCAGTTTCTCACCATTTGGTGGATTCGCGTTTGCTAGTCTTGCAGTTGGTATAGCTATAATGTTCAGAGCCTTAGAAGGTATGGCTGGACTTGACCCAAAAGTTTTATATCAAGTAGAAGATTTATTTGAAACATTAGGCGACATAATACGAAGTATCTTAATAGTAATGGCTTTTATGCAGGCATTGAAAACTATCGAAGCTGGTTTAGTATTTGCTTCTAAGAAATTAACTACCATTGGTAACACTGTTAATGGTATGTTTAAGGGTATGTTTGCGTTAGCTAATAAAGGAATTAAGTATATGGGTATAGCATCTATTATAATTTCTATAGCTGCTTCTATATATTTAATAGCTGAATCAATTATAAGATTATCGGTTCTATCACCAACAGAACTTGCAATTGGCGCAGGAGCTACTGCTGCTATAGCCGCTGCTGTTACATTCGTAACACAGAAAGTTATAGAAATGGCAGCTCAGGTATTAGTTGCATCTGGTGCTGGACGAGCCTTGACATTAGGTCTTATGGGTATCTCATCATCGGTATTAATGGCAGCTTTATCTGTAAAATTGATAGCAGACATGGATGAGACGTTATTCTTGCAGGGTGTTGAAAGAGTAGTTGTATTAGAAGGCGCCGTACTTGCTATGGTTGGAGTTCTTCAAGTTATAAATAAGTTAAACGGTGGAATGTCAACAATAAATGCTGGTATTAAAACAATGGCTGGCATAGCATTAATGATTGGAACATTAACTGCCGCTGTTGCTATACTATCGTTTATACCATGGAAAGCTATGATAGCTCCATTAATAACTATCGGTATAATGCTTGCTGGTATAGCAGTTATATTACATCAGATGGCTGCTTTGGCTCCTATGACGACTCAGGCAACAGTATCCATTGGTTTGATGATGGGCGTATTCCTATCATTTGGTGTTATGGGTGCTTTATTGGCGAAAGTTGATCCAGGAAAAATGTTAATGCATATAGCAAACATGACGCTTGCTATAATTGCTATTGGCGGATTAACGAAAGCTGCTAGTTCTATAGATCTTGGTTCTTTGGCAATTATGGGAGCAATGGTTGGTATAATAGCGGTTATGACTGGTGTAGCCGTAGCTCTTAATGGTGTTGATTGGCAAAAATTCCTCGCAAATATGCTTGTATTAAATGCTGGCGTATTACTTCTCGGTATGGTACTAATGGCATTAGGTGCTGTAGCACCAGAAGCATTAATGGGCGAAGGTGTGCTATTAGGTTTAGCTGCTGCTATGGCCGTGTTTGGTGGTGCTGCTATCCTATTTGCGGTTGCTGCTACGATAGCTGGTGCTGCGTTGAATATTATATCTGACGCTGTTATAAAGATGGCTGATATAGATATATTAACAATGGCATCCGGATTAATATCATTATCTGAAGCTATTACATTACTCACCTTGACGGCGCCAGGAATGGTAATATTATCCATATCATTGTTATCCTTAACTGCTTCATTAACTATATTTGCGGGTGCAACTATATTATTCACAAATTCTATGAATGGTCTAATAAATCTGCAATTTGATAATTTATTAGGTCAATTCATGAAGTTAGGACAAGCAGTTGACTTCTTTAATTCTAAGTTCTTTGCATTTGCTAAATTTATGGCAATAGCTCCAGCATTGGCGGTATCATTTACCTTATTAGGAACTGGTGT
>Ga0326511_10001732_pt1 | contig 17987 bp, 20 predicted proteins | sample 0_2496_0518_D_FD_203701 | JGI IMG/M metagenome (GOLD analysis project Ga0326511, IMG submission 203701) | Bovine rumen microbial communities from UC Davis, California, United States - 0_2496_0518 | ecosystem: Host-associated > Mammals > Digestive system > Stomach > Rumen | place: USA...
TCCTTCGGATTCCTCGGCACCGTTGTCGGTATGGTCCAGGCCTTCGATGACATCGAGGTCGCTGGTGACATCAGCCCGACCGTCGTCGCCGGCGGTATGAAAGTGGCTCTGTTGACCACCATCTTCGGTCTTATCGTCGCTATCATCCTTCAGATTTTCTACAACTACATCCTCACCAAAATCGAGAGCCTTGTCGACCAGATGGAAGATGGCAGCATCTCCTTCATGGACATCCTCGTGAAATACCACAAATAATTGCTTTCTCTTTTGAACGGGAAACGGTTAAACGTTAAACATAAACATTAAAAGAGAAACAATCATGAAAGAAAAAACAGATAAACTCATCACTTTCGTTGGTCTTGGCATCGCCCTGCTGTGCTTCGTGCTGGCTATCGTCTTTGCCATGAACAACGGCAGCGATGTGAAGACCCTGGCCGACGTCAAAGCAGGTGGTCTCTTCGACACCATCTACTGGATCCTCGTCGCCCTGGTGGCCATCTCCATCGTTGCCATCGTCATCTTCCTCTGCATCAAGCTGGCCGACCGCTTCAAAACCGTCCCCGGCTATGCGAAGAAGTTCTTCATCATCCTCGGCATCGCCATCGTAGCCTGCCTGGCCGCCTTCCTGCTGGCCAAGGGCGACGACGTCACCCCCGCCCTGATGGAGAAGAGCGGTACCACCGAAGGTACCTCCAAACTCATCGGCGCAGCCTGCATCCTCGTCTACATCCTCGTGATCGGCGCCGCCGGCTGCATCATCTATGCCGAAATCGCAAAATCGTTAAAAAAGAAATAAGATATGGCTCGCAAGACTCCTGGATTAAATACAAGTTCGATGTCCGATATCTCGTTCCTGCTGCTGGCCTTCTTCCTGATGGTCTCCAACATCAACTCCGATATGGGTATCGCACGTAAGCTGCCTCCTCCCCTGCCCGAGGACGCAGAAGCCCCAGATGTTCACGAGCGCAATATCTTTGTAGTGATGGTCAACAAGGACGACCGTTTGCTCTTCAACACCGAGTACGGCCGCATTGAGGACTTGAAGGACCGTGCCAAGGAATTCCTCGGCAACCCCAACAACCTCTCCCACATGCCCGAGAAGACCCCGACCCAGATCGACCTCCTCGGCACATACGACGTTTCCAAAGGCGTCATCTCCCTCCGCAACGACCGCGGTACTTCCTACGACATGTACCTGCAAGTGCAGAACGAGCTGACTGCCGCCATCACCGAAATGCGCGACGAACTGGCTACCGCCCGCTTCGGCAAACACTATGCCGACCTTAGTGAACCACAACGCAAAGCCGTCGAGACCGCCATCCCCATGGCTATCTCCGAGGCCGAGCCCACAAAGATAGGAGGTAAATAATGGCACGTTTTACTGGTAAGAAAGCTAAAGAAACGCCCGCCCTCAACATGGGCTCCATGAGCGATATCATCTTCATGCTCCTGTTCTTCTTCATGGTCATCACCACCATGCGCGAGAGCTCCCTCTACGTGAAGATTATCCCTCCCCAAGGTTCCGAAGTGACTAAACTGGCCAAGAAAAGCCTCGTGAGCTACATCAACGTTGGTGTGCCTATACAAGACCAACAGAAGAAATACGGTACCGAACCCCGTATCCAGCTCAACGACCAGATTTCCGAGGTGTCCGACATCATCGCTTTCGTCGAAGACGAGCGCCAGCAGCGCCGCGAAGACGAGCGCGCCCAGCTCACCACCGCCATCAAGGCCGACAAACAGGTGCGCATGGGTCTGATCACCGACATCAAGCAAGAACTCCGCAAGGCCGGTGCCCTCCGTATCTTCTACAACGCCTCCAAAGGTGCCCGTATAAGCAAATAAGCCCTACGGTCAATCCTCACCCTACAAACAGAAAGCCACCCCTCGAGGGTGGCTTTTTTTGTTTCTATACGGTTCCACAACAGCAGAACCCACTCTTAACTCATAACTCCTAACTCTTAACTGAAACTACCGTCCCGTCATCTTGCGGAAGACAAACATCAGGCCCACGATCATCAGCACCATCACGCCGATGATGACCCAGAAAGCCGTGGTGCTCGTCGTGAACGGAAAATCCACATTCATGCCGAAGAGGCTGGCCACCACCGTCAGCGGAAGCATGATGGTCGAGAAGTAGGTCAGCACGCGCATAATGTCGTTGGTGCGGTTGGTCAGCAACGAGTCGAACGTCTGCGACAGACCCTCGATCAACTCGCCGAAATCCTCGATGGAGTCGAACATCTTCTGGTACTGGTCCAGAATGTTGCCCCAGTAGTCTTCCATGTCCAGCACCTCGGGATCGACAAAGCCCTTGATGCCGCCGCTCTCGAACATGTGGAGCACGCGCAGCTGAGGCTTGAAAGTAGTGTTGAGCAGAATGGTGTTGCGCCGCGTGACGGAAATCTGCTCGATGATGGAGCGCGCGCGCTTGTTGAAAATGTCGTAGTTGATGAGGTCCACCTCGGCGCCCACGCGCTGCACCAACGTGTTGGTTTCCAGCATCAGGCGGTTGAGGATGTGGTAGAGCAGCTGGTCGCTCGAGGCCATCATCTCCTGCGTCTCCTCGTCGCCCTCCTGCAGGTCTTCCTGAATCTCCTCGAAGAACTTCTTCACCACCCAGTGCGCCTTGCCCACGGTGATGATGAAATCGCGCCCCCAGAAGATTTTCACCTCCCGGATACGGATAAACTTGTTCCCCTTGTCGAAATAGGGGAAATGGAGGATGAGGAAATAATAGTCGTCATACTCGTCTATCTTCGGCCGCTGGTTGGTGCCGCGGCAGTCCTCGATATCCAAGGGGTGAAAATGGTATTCATCCAACAGCAGATTGTAGTCGTCCTCACTCGGATTGGTGATGTCAAGCCATCGGATTGACTTGTACTGTATCGTTTCAATCATATAACACCTCCTTGGTAATCAAGATTCTACATTCGAGTAAACTTATTGGTTCAATTTGCAAAGATACAAAAAAAATCCATATTCCAACATTTTTTTATCGCCACCCCCTACAACCCTACGACTCTACAACCCTACCCCTCTACAACTCTACCCCTCTACGACTCTACAACTCTACCCCTCTACAACCCTACCCCTCACAACTCTACGACTCTACGACTCTACAACTCTACGCCCCCCTAAACACCCACCAAAGAGCACCCTTCTCATATAGTTCCTATATACTTCTCATATACTTCTTATATACAAAATATAAGAAGTATATGAGAAGTATATGAGAACGATATAAGAACGATATAAGAACAATATAAGAAATGCCGAATTATGTACTTCTCGGGTAGGTGTCGGGGTGTTGATAAAAATATTTTGCGGGATGGAAATTTTTACCTATTTTTGTACAATTGCATCCGGCGATGGCTGGAGCATAAGATATTGATAATAATAAAAATACAAAAAGACAAGATATGGAAATCACAGGCAAATTGATTCAGCTCCTGCCCGAAGTGTCGGGCGAATCGGCCCGCGGCCCCTGGGTGCGCGGCGGTTTTGTTATCGAGACCGACGGCGAGTATCCGCGCAAGGTGGCCTTCACGGCTTTCGGCGAGGAGCGCGTGGCCATGGCCAAGAATATCCCGATGGGCACCCCTGTGCAGGTGACCTTCACCCCTGAGAGCCGCGAGTTCAACGAGAAGTGGTACACGGACCTGCGTGCTTCGCGCATACAGCCTTTCGTGCCGGGCCAGATGCCCGCCGCCCCCGCCGCAGGCTATGCCTGGGCCGGCGCCCCCGCCGCCGCTGCCGCACAGCAGCCTGCCGCCCCGGCAGCCGCTCCCGCCGCTCCGGCCGCCCAGCAGCCCGGTTTTGCCGCTGCGCCCCCGCAGATGGCCTCCTCGCCCGACGACGACCTGCCGTTCTAGGCGACGCGTGCCGAATCCCGAGGGATGAAACAAAGCGAAGGGTTTAAAGCAAGACAGAACGATGGACAAGACTGAAGTTCGGAAGATGATGCGCGAGCGCAAGCGTGCCGTGCCGCCGGAGGAGAAACTCCGCCGGAGCCGCGTCATACAGCAGCGCCTGGAGCAGACCCCGCAGTTCGCCGCGGCGAAGGTGGTGCTGCTCTACTGGTCGATGGCCGACGAGGTGCAGACGCACGAGATGGTGGAGCAGTGGTACCGGCAGAAGACCGTGCTGCTGCCCTGCGTGGACGGCGACGACCTGCGGCTGCGGCAGTACACGGGCCCTGAGTGCATGGTCAGCGGCGAGCAGTTCGGCATCGGCGAGCCCACGGGCGAGGAATGGACCGACCTCGCGGCGGTGGAGCTCATCGCCGTGCCCGGCGTGGCGTTCGACCGCGAGGGCAACCGCATGGGCCGCGGCCGCGGATTCTACGACCGCCTGCTGAAGTCGACGCCCAACGCCACCAAGATCGGCCTGGCCTACGACTTCCAGATGATGGACGCCATCCCCACCGAGCCTCACGATGTAAAGATGAACCTTGTAATAACCGATTGACGAGCCATGCCGATGTTCTACACCCCCAAGCCGCGCCAGTTCCGCTACCAGCCGCGATTCTACGACCCCGAGAAGGAGAAGTGGGAGGCGCTGAAACAGAAGTACGCCGACGAGCGCATGCTGCGCGAGCTGGAGCAAGAGATGCAAGGCACCGCGGCCGCTGCGGACGCTCCGGAGGTGCCGGAAGGCACGGCTGTGGAGGACGGCGAGCTGGCCTATTTCCAGCAGCGCGTGCGCGAACTGGACCGCGAGGAGAAACGCGGCGGCAAGGGCCTTACGTGGAAGGACCTCTTCCGCAAACGCGAGATGCCCACCTTCAACTACCAGCCCCGCTTCGCCTCCGACACGGCCGTCACCGACGCCAAGGACGGCGCCGAGCGCATGCACAACTTCAAGCAACGCTCGTCGAAAATCAAGCGCCGCTTCGACGTGACCGACAAGGACTACATGAAACCCATCCCCGCCACCCGCATCATGCTCTACACCCTGCTGGTGTGCCTGCTATTGTATTGGATTATATTCTAAGAACAATGACTATAGAAGTACTGAAATCGAAAATCCACCGAGTGACGGTCACCGAGGCCGACCTCGACTATATCGGCAGCATCACGATAGACGAAGCGTTGATGGAAGCCGCCAACATTATTGAGAACGAGAAAGTTGACATATACAACATCACCAACGGCGAGCGTTTCTCGACCTATGCCATCAAGGGCGAACGCGGCAGCGGCGTCATCTGTCTCAACGGAGCGGCGGCGCACAAGGCCCCCGTGGGCAGCCTGGTCATCATTGCCAGCTATGCCAGCATGGACTTCGAGGAGGCCAAACGCTGGACCCCGACGGTGATATTCCCCAAGAACAACCGGCTGTGAACCAGAATGTAGACAAGAAAAACCGATGGAAAGACGTCCTGCGCATGGTCGTCTTTCTGGGCATTGGCTTTTTCTTCATCTACTGGTTCCTGCTGAAACTCGATGCGGAGCAGAAAGCCGCCATCTGGCTGTCGTTCCGCAAAGCCGACTACCTCTGGGTGCTGGTCTGTGTGGCGTGCAGCCTGCTGAGCCACTGGATACGTGCCCTGCGCTGGAAGCTCCTGTTCAAACCCATCGGTTTCCATCCCCGGCTGAACAACACGTTCGGGTCGGTGGTGGTGGCCTACCTGGGCAACCTGGCGTTCCCGCGCGCGGGCGAGGTGATGCGCTGCGCCACCCTCCGCACCAGCGAGGACATCCCGATGGAGAAATCGCTGGGCACGGTGGTCACCGAGCGCATCATCGACCTGCTGGCGTTCGCGGTCATCGTGGTTATCGGCATGCTGGCCATGTTCGGCGAGGCCAAGGACTGGCTCTACAACACCCTGTCGGAGAAATACAACAACCTGCCCAACATGGCCATGATTCTCGGCGGGGGGGCGGCGTTGGCCGTTTTGGCCTTTGTGGCCTACAAGCTGTTCTGGAAGAAGCTGTTGCATATCGGCATCTTCAAGAAGGTCAACGACCTGGTGACCGGCATGGTGGACGGAGTGAAAAGCGTCTTCCACATGGGTCGCCGCAACACGCTGCTGTTCCTGCTTTACAGCGCGTTGATATACCTGCTCTACATCCTGGGCGGACTGATAATCTTCCAAGCCTTCCACGACACGTCGTGGCTGGGCATGCAGGCCGCGTTTGTGGTCTACCTCTTCGGATCGGTGGGCATGACCTTCTCGCAGGGCGGCATAGGGGTGTACCCCGTGCTGGTCCAGCTGGCGCTGGCCATCTACGGCATCAGCATGGAGGTGGGCACCGCCTGCGGATGGCTCCTGTGGGGCTCGCAGCAGGCCGCGGTGATACTGGTCGGCGGCTGCTACATAGCCTACTTCAGCATCAAGAAAAGAAAGAAAACAAATTAAGAAAGGAAAGAAATATGGAAAAAACACGCTGTTTGATCATCGGTTCGGGCCCTGCGGGCTACACCACAGGCATCTATACCGGTCGCGCCGACCTGAAGCCCATCCTCTACGAGGGCGAGCAGCCCGGCGGCCAGCTGACCATCACCACCGAGATTGAGAACTTTCCCGGCTACCCCGAGGGCATCAGCGGTACGGCCATGATGGACGACCTGCGCCGTCAGGCCGAGCGTTTCGGCACCGATGTGCGTAGCGGATACATCGTCGACATCGACCTCAGCCAGCGTCCCTTCCATGCCAAGGACGACCACGGAGTGGAAATCGAGGCCGAAACCGTGGTCATCGCCACCGGTGCCAGCGCCAAATGGATCGGCCTGGAGAGCGAGAAAGAGTTCTACGGACAGGGCGTTTCGGCATGTGCCACTTGCGACGGTTACTTCTATAAGAACCAGGTGGTTGCCGTCATCGGCGGCGGCGACACCGCCTGCGAGGAGGCCAACTACCTGACCACCCTCTGCTCGAAGGTCTACCTGGTGCACCGCCGCGACGAACTGCGTGCCTCCAAAGCCATGCAGCACCGCGTGCTCACCAACCCCAAAATCGAGATGTGCTGGAACTCGCGTCCCAGCCGCATCCTCGGCAACGACATGGACGGCGTCACCGGCATCGAGCTGGAGGACACCAAGACCGGCGCCAAGAGCGAGAAGGAGGTGACGGGAGTCTTCGTGGCCATCGGCCACAAACCCAACACCGATTTCCTCAAAGGGCAGGTCGAGCTGGACGAGCAGGGCTACATCAAGGTGCAGAACCCCTCCAGTGCCACCAATATTCCCGGTGTGTTCGCCGCCGGCGATGTTTGCGACCCCAACTACCGCCAGGCCATCGTGGCCGCCGGCAAGGGCTGCGTGGCAGCCATGGATGTGGAACGATTCCTGCAAAACAACTGATTGCAAGGCATGAAGTCTACGACAAATGCGGGGCAGGGACTGCGGCGCTGGATGGCGCTGCTGGCATGCCTGTTTGTCGTAGCGGCGGCCGAAGGACAGGTAAGGCAGATTCCCGGCACGGCAGCCAGCAGAGGTGGCCTAGGCACCTTCTCGTCCGGAAGGGGCAACGTCGGCAATCAAGGGCTTGGGTTGAACAACAACACATTCGGCAACGACAGCTCCTTCGCCGACACCTCGGCCACAAAAGGGCTCGTATACGCCAAAGAAACTCCCGACTCGGTGCTGCGGAGCAAGGTGTTTTTCTTCCATTATGTACCACACAATGTGAAGATTGACGAGGTGTGGAACCCCACCCTCGACCCGACGGGAGTGCAATTCAGCGACCCCTTGGACGCCTTCAACGGCAACTACTATCTGGGCCAAGGCACCATCGGCCATCCCCACATGACCGTCATTCCCACCTTCGCCGACGGACTGTCCTACAGCCTTCAGAGCGAAGGCCAAGACGGCTACCTGAAGACCCCCGAAAGCATCCGGATGTACCAGACGCTGACGCCGTACACACTGCTGTCGTACAACAACACCCTGAACAAGGATTACCTTGTGCATGTGGCACATACGCAGAACATCATCCCGGGATGGAACGTCTCGTTCGACTACCAGCTGATCTGTCCGGAAGGCAACCTCTCCGGTTCGGGAGCCAAGAACCACTACCTGGATGTCACCACCAACTATTTCTCGCGCGACTCGCGCCTGCAGGTGCAGGCCGGATTCGTCTGGCAATCGCTACGGATGGATGAGAACGGCGGCCTGAGCAACGACAGCTACTTCACCGGCAACCAGACGAGCAACCTCGGAGGGCTTCCCGTGGTACTCTACAATTCGCAGTCCAGAAGCCTGCACCACGACGCTTTCGTACACGCCACCTACAACCTTGTCCAGCAGGTTGAAAAATACCGCCATCGCTACGAAATGTCGGCGCGATACGACACCATCAACGCCGACAGCGTCAATATGGTGGTGGACACCATCGAATATGTGGACACCATCCCTGTTGGCACACCGCACATTATCAACGCCGGTGTGTTCGGGGTGGAGATAGACTATGCACGATGGAAAAGAGCGGCCTACCTGTCCAACTTCTCCGACTCCCTCCTTTGGAGCAATGCCAGCGCCACCCTCTTCTGGACCAACGACGCCTATCCCGACCACCGCTGGCACAATCCTCTGAAAATCACCCTGGGTATCACGCCCCGAAGGCTCTACGCCATCGTCACCACCGACACTACGGCTGGCCCCGACACGCTGGTGACGTCCGCCATCGTCAACCCTTTTGCCAAAATCGAAATGGCACTGGGACGCTTCAACCTCCAGGCCAAAGGCGAACTGGACAACACCCCCCTCGGCCTGCACAGCAACCTGCAAGAGCCTGATTACCATGCCGCCGCCACCCTGCGGTTCGATTTCGACAGCAATGGAAACTCCGGCATCGAACTCCTGGGTGCCCTGTCGAGGCAAACCCCTGAGATACGCATGCTCCACGCAAGCAACTATGTCCTCGACCCCATCCGTTCGCAGCACTACAACCTGCACCTCTTCCACAGCAGCGACAGCGGTTTCTTCCGTCTCTTCGACCTCAGCGCCAGCATGACGCACATGAGCCACAACGTATGGTACGACAGTGCGTTGAATGTCTGCAGCGGCACCGACGACTTCTGGTACTACCAGGCCGCCCTCACACTGAACCTGCAATGGGGCTGGTTCCACGTCGACATGCAACAGTTCCTCCAGCACAGCACCGACAAGGTCCAGCTGGACATGCCGATATGGGCCAGCAAGAACTCCATCTACGCCGACTTCACCCTCTTCCGCCGCGCCCTGCGCATGCAGGTGGGCGTCGACATCCGCTACTACACCGCCTTCGCCCCCGATGCCTACGACCCTGCCACCGGCCTCTTTTTCCAGCAGGACACCGAGACCGGCGACTACTTTTGGGGCGACGCCTTCATCAACCTGCAGGTGAAACGCGCCAGCATCTACGTCAAAGCCGGCCACATCAACGCCCTGTGGGAGAGCACACCGCGCTATTTTCTCCTCCCCCACTACCCCGGCAACCGCTTCGGCCTCTTCTGGGGCATGACGTGGAATTTCTTCGACTGATTTCTTTTTACATTCGCGCACAATAAAACCAACACTTTGTCGTTTTAACATACAAGAAACGACAAAGTATGAAACGACTGATATTTGCTACCAACAACAAGCACAAGGTGCAGGAAGTGCGCGCAGCGCTGCAAGGCCATGTGGAGGTCGTAAGCCTGGCCGAGGCCGGCCTCGCCGGCGAGATTCCCGAGACAGCCGACACCCTGCAAGGCAATGCGTTGCAGAAAGCCCAGTGGGTATGGGAACGCACTCATACAGATTGTTTTGCCGACGACACAGGCCTCGAAGTCGACGCTCTCGACGGCGCCCCCGGAGTCTATTCCGCACGCTATGCCGGCGAACACTGCTCCTTCGACGACAACATAGACAAACTCCTCGCCGCCCTGAAAGGGAAAACCGACCGCAAAGCCGATTTCCGAACGGTCATCTGCCTGATAGAGAACGGCGAACCGCGCTACTTCGAAGGCCGTGTCGACGGACACATCCTCACCGAACGCCACGGTGCCGAAGGCTTTGGCTACGACCCCGTCTTCATGCCCGACCGTTTCGCCGTGAGCTTTGCCGAGATGCCTCTCGACGTCAAGAACAGCATCAGCCACCGCGGCCTGGCCGTAGCCAAACTGAAAGAATACCTGGAGGCAAAATGAAACGCGTATACCCTCTGACCATACAAAGCGGCATGTCGCAAAGTGAGAGCTATATCCTCATGCTCTGCGAACCCAACAGCAACTCCCAAATACCTATTTTCATCGGTGCCTACGAGGCCCAAGGCATCCTCCTGGCCAAGGAAACAGTAAAAACAAGACGTCCCATGACACATGAACTAATGGTTCATGTAATGGACAGCTACGGCTTATACCTCAGAGAAGTAACCATCGACAAAGTACAGGAAGGAATCTTCTATTCCACCCTCCATATGACCGACGGATTCAACGAGAAACACTTCGACAGCCGCACCTCCGACGCCATCACACTGGCGCTCCTTTGCGACTGCCCCATCATGGTAGCCGACGAGGTGCTCGAGGAGACCAGCGTCAAAATGGACAACCCTCCCTTCAAAGCCACTCCTTCAGACCCGAAAGAAGAGATCGCACGCCTCGAGGAGGAACTCCTGGCCTGCGAAGAACGCGAGGAGTACGAACGCGCCGCCGAAATACACCAAAGAATAGAACAACTAAAGAGAAATCAGTAATATAACCACTCTCATGCAACGTTTCCGCCCATACGTACTCCCCGTGGCCATCGTGCTCGGACTGCTGCTCCACCGCTGGTGCGCCATGTTCTCTTTCCTCGTTCCTTTCATCATTTTCTTCATCCTGCTGCTCACCTTTACCGCCGTCGACCTCCGCCGTCTGCGCATGACCATGCTCGACCTCTGGCTCATCCTGTTCCAGATTGTGGTCAGTACCTCCTGCTACCTGGCAATCACCCTCTTGGGTGGCAGCCACATTGTCGCCGAAGGCGTGCTCATCGGGGTGCTCTGCCCCGTGGCCTCGTCGGTTGCCGTGGTGGCCTGCATACTGGGCGCCAACCGCGAAACGGTGACCACCTACACCATCGTCGGCAACCTTATGGTGGCCGTGGTAGCCCCCGTGGCCTTCACCCTCATCGGCGACCATCCGGAGATGGGTCTTTGGAATAGCTTCCTGCTGATGACCAGCAAGATAGCCTCCACACTAGCCCTGCCTTTCTTCCTGGCTGCACTGCTGCAGTTCATACTGCCCAGCGTCAACAACTTCATCGCCCGCTACAAGGGCCTGGGCTTCTACCTCTGGGCCGTGGCGCTGCTTTTCACCCTCGGCCAAACCATCGACTACATCTTCCTCAACGGCGAAGGCAACTGGGCCTCGATAGCCTGGCTCGGAGGCCTCTCGCTCCTGTTCTGCATCATCCAGTTCGGCTTCGGCCGATGGCTCGGACGCCGCTACGGCGACGTCATCGGCGGAGGCCAGCTCCTGGGCCAGAAGAACTCGGCCATGGGCATCTGGATGGCCAACACCTTCCTGACCCCCCTGTCGTCGGTCTTCCTGGCCTTCTACAGCGTCTACCAAAACCTCTTTAACGCCTGGCAAATGGCACAAATGAAAAAGAAATGATCAAAGCAGCATTTTTCGACATCGACGGCACCCTGCTCAGCTTCGAGACCCACCGCGTCTCGCCGGGCACGGTGCGCGCCTTCGACCGCCTCCACCGCGCCGGAGTGCGCACCTTCCTCTCCACCGGCCGCCCCGACGTGCTCATCCCCGACATGCCCGTCACCTTCGAGGCCAAAATCACCATGAACGGCGGACTGGTCTTCACGCTCCCGTCCGAGACCGCCCCTTCGCAGACCCTGCTGAACAACCCCATCCTCGACAGCGAACTTCAAGTATGGCTTGATATGGCAAAAGACAAAAACCTGTGCACCATGGTGTTCACCGACAAGTCCATGCTCCTCGCCAATCCCAACGAAGTGGGCCTCAAACTGCGCAACCAGCTGGAATTCGAAATGCCCCCCGTGGTGGACATCGAACGCATGCGTGGCGAAACAGTATACCAAATCATCGCCATCATGCCGGGCGAAATGGACGCCGCCGTGGCCGAACTCCTGCCCCACTGCCGCCTGCCCCGCTGGCACCCCTACTTCACCGACATCGTGGCCCACGACAACAGCAAGGCCCACGGCATGGAAGCCATCTGCCGCCACTACGGCATCCGCCAGGAGGAGACCCTTGCCTTCGGCGACGGCGCCAACGACATCGAGATGCTCGAATGGGCCGGCATCGGCGTGGCCATGGGCAATGCTGCCGACCATGTCAAAGCGCATGCCGACCGCGTCACCACCGACGTGGACCACGAAGGCATCGAAAACGCTGTAAACCAACTGCTATGAAAACCCTGGAAGAACAACTGGACGAAACACTGCGCCTGCTCGACAGCTACCAGGACCTGGCCACCGACCAGGAAGAGGACGACAGCTTCGTGGCCCGCGGCAACGGATTCTGCGACCGCAAGTACAGCGACGACTTCCTGCAGCTGCAGATAGCCCAGCTCACGGCGCGCGCCGCCGATATCCGAAAACAAATGGAAAACCATTGAACCATGTTATACGAAATTGCACTCATACTGGTCGTTATAGGCGCCTTGGTGGTTGTCATCTCCGAAAACCGCAAGCCCTACATTTCCATTTTCTGGATTCTCTTCATCACCCTCCTGCCCGGCGTGGGACTGGTGTTTTACCTCCTGCTGGGCAAGGACTACCGCAGTCGACGCGTCATCAAACCCGAAGAGATGGCACGCTTCGACGCCCTGCGCGACAAATCCGTGGGAAACAACATCGTAGACCACCTGCCGGAGGAAAAATACGAGAAACTGGCCAGCATGATGCGCGGCGCCAACGACACCCCGGTGCTCAACGCCAACAGCGTGCGCATCTTCACCGACTTCACCCCCATGTTCCAGTCGATGCTCGACGACATTTCGCGTGCCAAAAGCTTCGTACACATACAGTTCTACATCGTCGAGGACGACGAGGTAGGCCGCCAGCTGAGCAGCCTGCTCATCCGCAAGGCCCAGGAGGGCGTCGACGTGCGCCTGATGTTCGACAGCTGGGCCAACCTTTTTGTCAAGGGCGGCTACTACGACCACATGCGCCGTGGCGGAGTGAAAGTGCAATCATTTCAGAAACTTATACCCTCCATGTTCACGCGCGACGTGAACTGCCGCACCCATCGCAAAATCGTAGTCATCGACGGCCACACCGGCTACACCGGCGGCATGAACATCGCCCGCCGCTACCGCGACGGTATCAACCACGGCGTGTGGCGCGACACCCACATCCGCCTCCAAGGCCCCGCCGTGGCCCAGCTGGAGCTCTCCATCCTCGCCGACTGGCGCTTCTGCACCAAGGAGATGCTCGACGACCCCCGCTTCTTCCCTCCCGTCCCTATGCCCGAAGCGAGCACCGACAACTCTCTGGCACAGATTGTTACCTCTGGACCCATGGACGAGTGGAACACCGTCATGCAGGGCATGGTGCAGGCCATTGCCCAAAGCCGCCGCTACCTCTACCTGCAAACCCCCTATTTCATTCCCACCCAACCCATCCTCATAGGGCTGCGCAACGCCGCCCTGGCCGGGGTCGACGTGCGCCTGATGCTGCCCGCCAACGCCGACCGCGGTGCCATAACGCTCTATGCATCAAAGTCCTACTTCCGCGACCTGCTGCCCGCCGGAGTGAAGATCTACCTCTATAACAAAGGCTACCTGCATGCGAAAACCATGGTTTGCGACGACGACTTCGTTACCATCGGCTCCACCAACATCGACCCCCGCAGCCTTGAGCAGAACTTCGAGGTCAACACCTTCCTCTACGACAGCAACCTGGCCCGTCGCCAGCGCGACATCTTCTTCGACGACATGAAGGACTGCACTCTTGTCGACCCTGACCTTTGGCACAAGCGTCCGCGCATGGAAAAATTCCTCGAATCCAGCGCCAGAATTTTCACCCCAATTTTATAAACAAGATTTTGGCAAAAACACCTATCCACGGACTGCCACCCGATAGGAATCTTGTCCATGAGAGGAGGCTACCAACCCCCTGTTTTCACCCTATCATCTCCCACCATGGTAGGAGTTGGGTAGGAGTTGGTAGGGAGTTGGTAAGGACTTGGTAAGGACATGATACTGATTATGTGTTAGTTAGATAAATCAAAATACCCTATAAAACAGAAAACCAGCCACTTAGCATTGTTTTCGAGGTGCGAAGCGGTTGGTTTCCGTTGAGCGGACGCCGACATGTAAACGCTGAATCCGGGCGTCCGAATTTGACATTTTTTCCTTTAGTCGATGGTCAGGATGAGGCCGAATTTGATGGGGTAGAGTTCCTGCACCGAGGAGCGGAAGGTGCTCATGGTGGGAGCCTGGAAGTAGAGGCCGATGTTCTCGTAGCTGAGGGTGGCGCGGAGGTCCAGTTTGTAGGGGTTGATGTATTTGTTAATGCTTTGGTCGCGTTCGGTGCGGTCCTCGAGGTCGGTGTCGTACTCGCGGCGCAAGCCGGTGTGGCTGCCACCCCAATGGATGCCGGGGAGGGCGCTGAGGGTGAGGCTCCAGTCGTGCCAGAGGTCGAAGCGGAAGGTCAGCGGGACAACGACATAGCGCGTGTTGAGCCACGAGGAGCAACTCTGGTCGCCACCGTCGGCGAAGGCGTAGGGGTCGGTGGAGGTGCTGAGCGACACCTCGTTGGCTTCGAACTTGTATTTGTCCCACTCCAGACCGAGGCCGATGTAGAAGCCGAAATGGCGCGTGCCGACGAGGGGGTAGTCGACGGAGAGCTGGATGTTGTTGAAACTGGTGCGGACAGCGGCGTCGCCGTCGACGCCCTCGAAGCCGTTGAACATCGAGGTGCCCCAGTTGTGGAAGCCCCAGGCGAAATGGAGGGCCACGTCGCGATGGCGCCAGATGGAGCGGCTCTTCTGCTGGCCGTCGTAGGAGTAACTGCGGTTGGGTTGCCGCGAGGACATGGCGTTCTTCACGCTGTCGCCCTGCTGTTTGAAGCGCGACCTTTGATCCCTGATGTACTGGGAATAGGCGGTGTCGCCGCCGACGTTCTCGACGGTGTCGCTGAAGCAGTAGTTCCAGTTGACGATGCAGTTTGAGCACTGGCGCACCGTTTGCGACCGCGAGCTCATGCCGGGTTCGTATCGTTCCTGGAAACAGTCGATGGTGATGTGGGCGTAGTCTTCGGGCAGGACTTCGAAGCCGAACTGCATCATGCGCACCTCGGAGTGGATCTGCGAGTAGTCCTCGGCCTGGAGCGAGATGTTGACCGCCCAGACAGAGTCGGCCAGCGAGCCGCTGAAAAGTGCACTGGCATAGTCCTTTGTGTGTACCGACAACTTCGGGCGCTTGCCGAAACTGCCCACGAAGGTCAGGTTGGAATAGTCCTCGGCCACGAAGGCGATGGAGCGTCCTTCGGGCAGCAGGAGGGTGAGGTCGGTGCTGGAGCCGGGGATGGTGAGGCGGCCTTTCTTCACGGTGGCCACCTGGTACTGCTTGTAGGTCTGCAGCATCATGGGGCCGTTGGTGGGCTTCACCATGAGGCGCGAGTATTCGCTGAGGCGTATCTCGCTCACCTCGTCGGGCACCTGCTGCGTGTAGGTCTGCTGGGCGTGGGAAATTTGAAAATTGAAAATCGAAATTATGGCTAAAAACAAGGTCTTTTTCATAAGGCGTTGGTTTTAAAGAATGATACCAAATTTGACGGGGAACAGTTCGTCGCAGCTGCCCTTGAAGGCCGGGAGCATCGAGGCCTGGAAGTAGAGGCCCAGGGAGCGGTACTGCAGGGAGATGCGGGCGTCGAGCTTGTAGGGGCGTATGTAGGGGTTGATGCTGTAGTCCTTGATATTCACCTCGTCGTCGCCGCTGGTGATGTCGCGGCGCAGGCCGGTGTGGCTGCCGCTCCAGTGCAGGCCGGGGATGGCGGCGAGGCCCAGTTTCCAGTGGCGGCCGAGGTTGAATTTCACCTCGATGGGCAGAATGACGTAGCGCGTCAGCAGGCGGCTTTCGCTGTTGGCCACGGTGCCGTTGACGAGGTGGTAGGGTTCGGCGGAGAGGTCGAAGTGGATATCGCCGCGATGGAATTTGTATTTGTCCCACTCCAGGCCCAGGCCGGCGTAAAGGGCCACATGCTTGGAATAGACCATGGGGTAGTTGAGAGTCAGCAGGATATGGTTGAACGAGGTGCGCACGGCGGCGTCGCCGTCCATGCCGGCAAGGCCGTTCAGGCGGTCGGTGCCCCAGTTGTGGAAGCCCCAGGCGAAGTCGAGGTTGGTGCCCCAGGAGTAGCGCTTGCTGCTGCGGAGTTTGATTTTGCGCACCAGGTCGGAGAGGGCGTCGGCGTCGAGGTCGGCAAGGTCGTCAAAGTCGAAGGCGTCGTCGTTAGTGTTCCAGAAGTCTTCCTCCTCTTCGGGGTCGAGGATGAGGCTTTCTCCGTTTTGAATCCTGTGGCCGATGTGGATGGAGGCGTAGAGGGTGTTACTGAAATTCAACATGGTGCCGTCGGAGTCTCCTATCGGCTCGATAACGAAGGCTTTGAGGCGAGAGTAGTCTTTAACGGCGAAATCGAGGTTGCGCATCTTCAGGCGGCTATGGGCGTTGAGGCGCGAGACATCGGCGAGGGACACCACCATGCAGTCAGCATAGAGGGTGTCGAAACCGTTTTTGGCGATGATGGTGGCGGCATCGTCGCCTACCAGTTCCAGTGTGCCGGGGAAGTGGAATGAGCCCTGGAGGGTCACCTCGCTGGTGCCCGTGGCTTCGATGCGGGTGACGGTGCCGGGATTGAGGTGGATGTGCACGGTGCGGTCGAGGCGGGAGAAGGTCATCACGCTGCCGCTGACATTGACCTCAGCGCCGTTCGGCATCTTGCCCGTTTCGTAGCTGCTGCGGCTGTCGGGGACAATGAGGGCCTTGCAGTCGTTGAAGACCAGGGTCTTGACGGACTCGGGCAGGGCTGTACGGCCGGTGTCCGTTTCGGCTGTCTGTGCCATGGCGGCGAAGGGCAGCAGCAGGACCATTGCGAGGATAAATCGGTTGTGTTTCATAATGTAATGGTTTTATTAACGATTGTTTTTCTTGTTGTCGATACGTTGGCGGAGGGGGGCAACCACGGCCTCCTCGAGTTGGCGGCTGTCGGGAAGGGTGCGGCTGACAAGGCGGCCGAGGGGGTGCTCGTTGAGGGCCTCGTGGTAGGCGTCGTTGGCTGCCAGCAGCATGTCGCCCCAGTCGGCGGAGCGGTCGTAGACGATGAGGTTCCAGGACTCGATGGGTGCCGCCTCGGCGGGGTCGTCCTCGAAGGCGATGAGCATGTCGGTCTCGATGGGGGCCGGGGCGACGGGGGTTGAGGTGTCTGTTTCGATAGAGGGGATAGAGGCGATAGAAGGGATAGAGGCGATAGAGGGTACGGGCCTGGAGACGGGCTGGACGACAGGCAGTTGTTGCAGCTGTTGCTGCTGCTGCGGAGTTTCCGTGACGGGGCGGTTCTCGGCCACGAAGAGGGGCGCCTCCATCTTGTCCATGATGCCCATGCGCATGGCTGGCAGCATCAGCAGGAGCACCACGGCGGCGGCAGCGCCGAAGCGCAGCACGGCGGGCCAGAGGGGCATGGGGCGGTGCAACGGTGTTGCACCATACCTGACGCTTTCGTCCTTCTCCAGCCTCGGAGCCTCGTTGTAGAGCGTCAGAAGCTCGGCGGCATCGGGGTGGCTGGAGAGCCAGGACTCGACGGCGGCGCGCTCCCCGGCGTTCAGGTCGCCTTCGGCATAGCGCAGGAGCCACAGTTCGTAGTTATTGTTATCTATTGTTGTCATATCCCATAAGTTTCAGTTGTTTACGCATCGCCACGCGGGCGCGGAAGAGGTAGACCTGCACCTGGCTGTCGCTGAGCGAGAGGGTCTCCCCTATCTCGCGGTAGCTGTAGCCCTCGACGTCGCGCAGCTGGAGGATGGCCCTCTGCACCTCGGGCAGCGCCTGCAGGCTGCGCT
>Ga0326511_10001733_pt1 | contig 17986 bp, 42 predicted proteins | sample 0_2496_0518_D_FD_203701 | JGI IMG/M metagenome (GOLD analysis project Ga0326511, IMG submission 203701) | Bovine rumen microbial communities from UC Davis, California, United States - 0_2496_0518 | ecosystem: Host-associated > Mammals > Digestive system > Stomach > Rumen | place: USA...
GGAAATATCTTCATAGGCCGTGTCCCACGGCGGAGTCAAGAGCCGGACAAGCCACATGAACAAGTAGAGAAGATAGAAACCAATATAGAGAGTTTCTTTCATCTGTTCCGTGTGAATTGACTCGTGGTTGATTGTTACAGCTTTTTGGGCTTCTGTTTTACGAGCCCATGCATCCTTTCGGATAAACAGGACACCAAATAAGTTAATAGCTAGAAACCCTCTAAAGGGAATAATATTATTGGGAACAATCTTCATACTGCCTATAAATATGAAAATTTAAGCCCCAAAATTTTCCTCAAAGTCCCGGAAAATTACAAACAGCAGGCAGTCCAAAAGGCGGTGGTATAGTTTGGACTGAGACTTGATCTCGAGGAATAAAGAAGCTGTAGTTGGGAATTCTCGAGCTTTCAGGCCACTCACTAGAAGTCAGGCCACTAGAAGATGGGATGCTGGAAGTCAGGCTACTAGAGGGTGGGATGCTGGGACCTACCTGTTTTTCCGTTACTTTATTCATTATTAAAGAGTTCCGCCAATTATATGATATTTTATAGGTAAATCAGGATCCTATATCTTTGGTGAGACCTCAAGGTTCCCCCCTCTTAGTGAAAATAACCGTCAATGTGACGTTACGGTTAGGTCACTACTAGGTCACCTTTAGCTCAAGGTTATCTCACCTTGACCTCACTGTTGCCTGTCCTCCGACTGCCTCCTGCTAGCGGCCTGTTCTCGGTCTCGTCTCAGAAGCTCTCCTAGAGGTGTCATGAAGGTCTCTCGTAAGATGTCATTTAAGTCTACCATACCTGTTCTTCTTTCTTTCTACTCTAAAGATAATAAGAAGATGTGGTGCTCCAAACTAAACCTTAAAAAGAAGAGCTGCATCTCTCGACGAAGCTCTTTACCAACCAACTATGTTTTAGATCTATTCTTCTTTCTTTCTACTCTAAAGATAATCTATTTTCGTGAGTGTTACAACTCCTCGACTGCCTTGTAGAGCTGATCTACCTTCTCTGGTTGCATCTTCGCTACCCTTTCCGTATCCCAACCACCTTTGTCAGCTCTTTTGGTCGTCAACCACATCTCTAAGCCTGACCAGCCTCCTAGTTTGGTGTTGTCGAGAGTGCCAACAGAAGTAGCTACCTGCCACCTACGGTTCATTGCGTAGCCTTTACTTTTCAGAAGTGTCTTGAGGTCGTTAATTGTCTTCATATCTTTTGTTCTTTCTTTCTACACTAAAGATAATATAAAAGAGTGACTCTTACAACTTTAGTTCGACTATCTTAACTGAAAGGTTGCGATGTTCGCCTCTGTAGCCTATCTCTTCCTTCTTCAGATACTCTGCTGCCCACTCTGCTAGCTCCTCAGGAGTGCCCTGCTGCTGAGCAGCTATGTAAGCCTCTCCTCTGTACTGTCCAAAGATGATGCAGAGATGGGTAGGTACGTTAGTAGGCTTCTCTATTTCTGTTACCTTGCCCCAGTAGCTGCCTGTACCTGCGAAGGTGACGCACTCGTGGTTCTTAATCTCGTAATACTTGTCACCTACCTTCCAGACCTCGTAGCTGTTTACGTACCAAGCACCGTCTTTCTCTTTCCAAGCCTTGATGAGCTTTCCGTTTGTTCTAATGTCGATTGCTTCCATGTTTGTTCTTCTTTCTTTCTACTCTAAAGATAGTAATAAAGTGTGAGTCAATCAACCTACCCTTCTAGTCTTTTCTCTACGGTATCGTTACGTAGTTGTCGTACTCTTTCTTCCACCAAGACGTAATCATGTCATCTATACTGTCCTTGATCCAAGATGCTACTATATCATCTAGCTTCTTTTCGTCACTGTACTGCTCAGACAACTTCTTCTTGGTCTCTTCTGTCAAGTAAGGACAACTTTCAATGAAACGGTCTATCTTCCTTCTAGCCATACTTATCTTTCTTTCTACTCTACTTCTACTATCTCTCCTAGAAAGAGTAGAGCTGGTTCTTTTACTTCTAGACGTTCTTGTAGTCGTGCTACTGCTCCTGCTGACTCTTCTTCTACGACAACATACTCTTTACCTTCATACCAGAAGTGCTCACCTACTCGAAGGTCGAGAGAGTTCTTCTTCTTTCTTCTTACTTTCGTTGCTTCTGTTCTACTCTCTACCATATGCCTGCTCCTGCTAGCTCCTTGTCTAGGTCATCCATTTTTAGTCCGTTTCTTCCTTCTTCTTGAGCATCCCACAGAGCGTTGCTGATGATTACCAGGCATTCGTTCTTCTTGTCTCTTCCTAAGTTCTTGAGACTGGGCACAGCTTTTGTCAGGTTTGTCCAGACTTCGTTAGCTTCGTACTTAATTCTCATCCTCTATCCTTCTATGATTTTGTAGTCGATATCTTTCTTGTACTCGTTCCAGCCTCTATCGTACTCCTCTGCCTTGTCGTGATGACGATACCACTTGTCGTAGATTCCTGCAAGAGCGTCTCTCTGTCCTGCTTCGTAAGCTGTCAAGTAATGTACTTTCTTTGCCATATCTTTCTTTCTTCTTACCTAAAGATAGTAAAAAAGAATGAGTTACTTTACCCATTCTTCTACTTCTTTCTTGAAATCTTTCGTTCGTTCTTCTTCTTTTCGTTGCTGATGAAGACGATTACCTTCACAATACGGGCAGCCTCCGTGATTGCGACACGACTCATCTACAAGCTTAGTTCCCTTGTACTGCTTACGATGCTCCTTCTTGTGTTCGATAGCTTGAAACAGACTCATTGGTAGAACTTTAGTTTACTTCTTTCTTAAGTATTGATATTAGATACTTCTCCCTTTAAGTTTTCCCTTAAGCATCCTTACTTCTCCTTCGTTTTCTACTTCCTTTTCCTTCTAGAAGGTCTACATACTCTTGACACTGCTCGAGAGCTTTCTTCTGTACCTCTCCTGTAGAGTGTTCAGCTAGCCACATCTTCATCTGTAGTCTTCTTTCAACACTCTCCTCAAAAGAGTAGTACTTGCCGAACGGTCCTCGTAGAAGGTAGTCTGATGCTACTACTCGTGCCACTAGTACCTTCTTGGTTGACTTCTTGGAGGTGCTCCAGGTCCAGTATGAGGCCTAGAATGAGTATAGCCTGGATGGTGATGCTGAGGATGTCTCGTATGAGAATGATGTCTAGGAGGTGCTCCTGGACCTGTATGATAGTAAGGTCTAACAGGAGGTAGAGGTCGTATATACGGTCTTACGTACGAATACGGTCTATAGACGTAGCTACGATACGGATAGTAAGAAGGCTCTACGTAGACTACTCTAGGTCTAACTTCTACGTACGTAGCATTCTCTATCGTCATAATGAGTCCACACAAGATGTAGTTCTTTCCTCCTCTAGTTGTAAAGTTTACGCTCACTAGAGTACCTTCTTCAGTCTCTTCGTAAGAGTTTATCGTTACCCCACTATAGCACTCCTTAATGCTTCCATCTTCGTTACGAACTACTACAGTGCCTACCAGCTTCTGGGCTAGTAAGGTCAAGCTCATCAAGAGAGCTACTATGATTACTACTACTTTCTTCATCTTATTTCTCTGTTTCGATTATTTCATCTATAGTGAATGTAGGATTGTCTCTAAGAAAGACTTGTTCTAGTTCCTCTTTAGAGTTAGCCTGAAGATACCCTACCCATCTCTGTGGCATACCCTCTTCTGACTTGTCTCTGTAGATAACTGTAAACAGCTTCATACCTGGAAATACGTAATTCATTACAGTACAAGTATTCTTTCTCGGTTGTATTGGGTTACTTCATCTTCTCCTACATACTCCTCCAGCACTCTCTTCCTACATTCTTCAGGAGTAAGGTCGATATACTTGGCAAATGTTCCACAGAAGAGCTCCATATTCTTGGCCATCTGCTCCTCGTTGAGAGGAGGTGTCCAAATATCACCTTTAAAAACTCCTGGTAAGACGACCTCTTCTCCTACCTCACTAATAATCATTCCAGTATGAAGTCCTTTCAGACCGTGTACCTTAAAGAACTTGTCTGAGTTACACCAGATTGAGAACGTATCCTTTCCCTGAAGAGCATCTGCAAGAGTATCATCCACTATGTAGTGATGAAACCTGCTAAAGTAAGATCTTCCCTCTAGGTCTCCTTTCATTTTCTGGATTCCTCCTGCAAGAAGTCCGAAAGGTGTTCCGTGGCCTAGCATAATGATTCTACTATGCCTACGTATCTGTCTTTCTACTTCCCTTCTAGATGTGTTGTAGTCTCGAATGACATCCCAGCCCCTACCTTCGTAGATGACTGACAAGCAATCCGTAGTCTCATCTTTAGGGTGTATAACTAGCGTTGTACTTAACATATCTACTCCTCCTCTGCAAGATTTACCCAAGAGCCACTATTCCACCTTACCCTGTAGGCAGGTTCAGGAAGCTGAATCCTGAAGAATGAGAGACTACCATCCTTCTGCCTCTTCCTCCTGACCTCCTCAGTGTGACCTTCTAGCAGCAGGCAGCCTTTTCCTTTTCCCAGGAATACCCTGTAAGTCAGGTCCTTTTCATTCTCCTCTACGTTGAGGATATCCTTGATGCTGAGCTTAAATGCTTTAAGAGCTTTTAGAATGTTGCTGTTCATATCTTTCTTCCTTTCTACCCTAAAGATAATACTTTTTCCAGAGCCTACAAAATTATTCTATGAAAATTTCCCACCCACCCTCCTTATTTCTCTAAAAACAACTCAACATCATACTAATCTTTCCAATATATCCTAAATCAAACCAATTCTCCTCATTCAAACCATCTAATAATTTTCTACATTCCTCTACCTCTTTATCACCTTCCTCATTTCCATCCTTAAACTCTTCCCAATCCAACTCCCTATCCTCTTTCCAATCTTTCCAACCTTCCTTATCTCCATACACTACCTTACCATCCACCTTAATCCACCAAACTCCACTCTCTCCCATCTCCATTTCTCTATTCAATTCTATTACCCCTTTTATAATCTTTCCCAATCCTTTCCATACCTCTCCTTTATTACCCCAATATTCTCCCCTACAATCACTATCATAAAATACCTCTACCCTACTCTTTGAACCTATCTCAATCTTTACAAAATCCTCACAATTTACATAAACCTTAATTACTTCCATAACTCAATAATTTTTAAGTGTTTAACTTATTTCCCTAACAACCTAAAGATAAAAAAGAAAAGTGGGTTTCTCCACTCTCTTACAACTTTTTCTTTAATTTTCAAACTTCTTTTTTAACCAACTCCAACTAATCTTCTCCCAACTCTCCCAACTACCCCACCTCACTTTAATATTTCTCACCTTAACTCCTCTATCCAACATCACCTTCACATCCTCATACAACTCCCTCAAACCCATATTCATTCTATAACAATTAGTTTCAACGTAAAACTTCTCATTAACTCCTTTGTTCTCTAATTTGTATTCCATATAACTCAATAATTTTTAAGTGTTTAACTTATTTCCTTAACAATCTAAAGATAGTAATAAATTCAGAACCTACAAAAATAAATTAAAATAAAATAAATTTGTTTATTTCAAAAAGAAAAGCAGCCGTGCATCACTGCAGAGCTGCTTCCTAATGCTATAACTGATTTATTTGAACTGAAACCTAAATGGTTTCTTTTTCTCTAATTTGGTTCTGAAGAATAGCCTTACGAACTTCCTCCATTCGCTGTATGAACTCGATGTTCTCTTTTACCCTCTGGGCATACCATCCTGCTCGATTGTGATACTTGATAGCTTTGTCGAGATTCCTTTCAGGATTGTAGTAAGCTTGCATCACTTCAAACATCTCAAGACTAAGGTTGATGTTAAAAGCATCGTCGTGCTGATACTTTTCTTTCTTGAGTATCCTGTTGACCTCCTTTGCGTACACAGGTGTTATTTGAAGAATTCCGAAGTCCTGACAAGTGCCTACGACTGTAGGATTGAACTTACTCTCGGTCATCACGATCGCCATCTGCAGAGTTGACCAATCATCTAGATTGTCTCCTAAGCAGGGTATCTCTACTACTCTCGTTTCGAGTCTCTGATACTTCCTTTCCTCTTCAGCATCTTTTCTGAGTGAAGTTCCTATACAGAACCCTAAGATGAAGACTGCAAGCAAAGTAACTACTGCTATGATAACGTTCTTATGCTCTTTCCAAATTTCAAGTAGTGTCTCTTTCATACTTCTTTGTTTCTTTTTAACACTCTAAAGATAGTTTATTTTCGTGAGAGGAAAAACTTGAAGGGGAACCTTTAGTAGTATCCATAGCAGGGAGACTCTTCTTCATCGAAATCGGGGATACTAGGATTGTAGATTGCTAGTCCCTCATCTGACACCCAGAGAGACTCTCCATCAGGGAAAAGGATGCATACATCTTCTCCTTCGAGGCTTCTCTCGATTACCTGTCCTTCTCTTCCCTTGTACTGGACAGACTGGCCTATTGCTATGTCTAGTTTCATCTTAAAGCTCTCCTTCTAGTACTGCGTGAACTCTCTGTGCATCCTTCTCGGGGTCTCCTTTGGTGTCTCGGACGATCATCTCGGCTACGTTCAGAGCCTCGTAGAAATCATCGCCGTACTTGTCTGCTGCCGTCTTGGCTACCGTGTGAAGGTATAAGTGCTGAAATCCTGTAAGCATATCTTTGTTTCTTTTAACACCCTAAAGATAAGAGAACTTTGTGAGGTTACCAAGGAAATTCCAAAGCAGGACAATCCCGTTGTAAGAGCTCTACTAGCCTCTTCCTCTCTTCCTCCTGAAGAGGAGTACTTCTCCTGTCCTGGGTAAGGGTTCGAAAATAAACCTGAATACCTTCGTACCTCTTCCAGTAGGGGTTGAAAATCATCCTTACGTTGTTTCTTTCCTCATACTCTTTGGAGTGTTCACTGTACTCTACCTTCACCTTCTGAAGTCCTCTCTTGTCTAGCTCTGTTCGGAGTGACCAAAGGAGAGAAATCTTATCCTCGTAGGAGATACCTGCTAGCCAGTCGTTCCATTGCTGCCGGAGCTTGACTACGAAGTCATCTCCATTCCTAAAATACTCTACAACGATGTCTTCATTGTCTACTGACCCTACAAGCACTAGACGGAAGATATCCTCCAGCTTTTTCAGAACTGAAGAATACTTTCCTTCGATTGGAGAAGTGTATGGCTTTCTTTCTTCCATTAGTTAAACAGTTTCTTGAATCCTTCTAGCTCGTTCTTAAGGTCTTCTAAAGCTTTAAAACCTCCTTCAGCTCTCAGGTCTTCTGCTCCTCCTGTAACCATTCCTTCTGTCTTCTCCCAAAGAGCTTTCTGCTTTCTTTCGATGATGTCGATTACGATGTCGATTGGTGCCATAATTGTCTGTGTTTTGTTCTTTCTTTCTACCCTAAAGATAACAATTTTTGGTGAGGGATTAAAACCAATCTAAAGAAGTTGCTGCTACAGAAACCTCTCGATAGGGGGATACGACTTTACGAGAACACTCAAGACAGAGAGAGTAGCCTAGCTTCCTCCTTTCGAGGGAATACTCTCTACCACATCTAGAACACCTTGGGAGAACCTTAAGGGAGATTTCTTTTATATCCTTCATAAGGGAAATTATTAAGTAAGGGGATACCTAAAGCAATCTAAGCATCCCCTAACGTTCTTCTACTGCTCTTCTGGCAAGAAGCTTTCCATTGCCTTCCAAAGCTTGGAATTGATGTCGAGGTCCTTGATGAAGGAAGTAACCTTACGCACCTTACGTGCCTTCTCTCCTTCCTTCTTAGCTTCGAAGTAGCCTCCCTTGATCACCTTCTCCTGAAGTACGTTGAAGACATTCCAGAGAGAGTTGCCTCTATCCTCATCTCGAACAGGGTCGAGAATATCTGTAATCGTTTCTGCATCTACAGTAACCTCTTCAGGAAGAATACCTTTACGGATGGCAATTGCCTCTTTAGCGAACTTTACCTTCTGGGTGTCGTTGAGGTTTACCCCCGAAGCAAGAGTCATTCGCCCTACTTTGACAGCAACCTCCTCGATAGCGTGCTCTACGACTCCTCGAAGTTCATCGAAGTTGTAGTAGATGTGTCGAATCTTCAGGTCAACCATCTCATCGGAGGCAATCACGAGGCCGTTGGAACAAACGCACCTGTAGAGACCTACCATAAACTTGAAGCAGTTCAGGCCATCGTGGGAATTGGTAAGGATGATGCGGGGATAACAATCCACTGTCTCTTCTTCTCCCTCAACCTGCTTGGTGATTTTGATGTCGGGATTCTGGAACACAACCATATGGAAGGAGAACCTACCTGAACTCTCCTTGTGAGCCTTCCTCTGCTTAGCGTCAACCACACCCCAGCCGAGCTTGGCCATATCCTCGATTACGGTACTCGTATTAGCGAGGACGTACTTGTCACTCACCTTCTCGTTGGTAGGGGAAGTAACATAGGCGAGGGGACACCTCTTCTTAATCTCCTCTGCAGGGAGGAACTTCGTTGCCAGGTTATCACTGGCGTAGCTTACCATAACGTCTGCCATATCTTTATCTCTTTACTTGTTTACTCTTCCTCTTCGTCCTCTTCAGTGTCCATCCACTCTGCTGCGTTGTGAAGACTATCAGCTAAGCTGTTGAGGTAGGTCTGGAGCTCCTTGTAGGTCCTTGCTCCTGTGTTACATCCCCTGACGCAATTCTCGAGTTCATACAATGCGCTGTTTGCTTCGCTGAGAACACTAACGACACTCTCAAGCCTGTCTATGTTCCATCCGTCCATATCTGTTCTGTTTTTCTTTAACACCCTAAAGATAATCTATTTTGGTGAGGGTCTAGATGTTTTTTGGCTGAATTTTGTTAAATTCTGCAAGAGGTACCGATATTTCTTCTTCTGTTTCCAGGTCTCTGAGAATCATGTACCAATTTCCGTCTATGTACTCTGTTCTGGATACTTTAGCTGGTTTTCCTTCCCACTCTACTTTGGCACCCGTAGTATAGTCATAGACCTCTTCCTCATCTTTTTCTGTTTGGGTAAAGTGAGGATTGTACTGCTTGATGTCGTCCCAGTCTATCGTCTGGACCTCTCCGTAAGGTCCTTTTATCCAAGCACCGTTCTTAAGAACCTGGAGCACCTCTACGATACTCATCCTGTAGCAGATGACATCTCCTTTCTGAATAGGTACTGGCCTCTCGTTCAGAGGAAGTTCATCCTCACCCCACTCTTCCTCATCCTCGTCGTCTTCTCGTTCACAAATATCAATGAAGACCTCAAAGTTCTTCTGATTGGTTGTTATCTGGATATCGTCACCACCGTACTCGTCCATCATGTCTGCTGCACAAGCAATAACTGCTGCTATGTCCGCCGTATCCTGAACGTTGATTTGGATACCTCCGTTATTCCAGGGAATTACTGTTGCACCCTCAAGCTGATTGAGGATTGCGTTCTGAATGTTGTCAAGAATGTCGTTCATATCTGTTGTTCTTTCTTTCTACTCTAAAGATAGTAATAAAGTGTGAGTCTTACAATAAAACTACAATTTGTGACATGAAATATTTACCATCTCTGCAACCGTAGTGCTGACAGAGCTTTGAAGTTAGAGTCCCTGTAGGCCAGTGAACTACTACAAGAACTCTACGAGCCTCAACATCTATCTCTTCGATGACAGCTTTACAGGCAATTGCCTCTGATACAGCCACGACAACTGTCTGACCTTCCTTGAGAGCTTGACCCATCTCATCGTAAAGTTTTTCTTCCATATACTCTAACCTTTGAAGTTGTCCATTACATAATTCTCAAGAAGATGTTTATTCTCATTATCGAGCATAGTCCAGAAGTAGAAGAAAGCACCGTGCATTCCTGCTATGTTGTAAGCTTCCTGAAACTTAATCTCCAGGTGCTTAACCATTAATTCGCCTCTGCTAGCGAAAGCCTTCTCAATAAAATTGTATTCGTAGTTGAACCCGTACATGGTCCAGAGCTTGATGATTTTGCTGTAGTTGTCCATATCTGTCTTTCTTTTTAACACCCTAAAGATAAGGTGTTTTTGTGAGTCTATAAACAGAATGACAAAAAAAAAAGAGACCTTTTGAGCCTCCTTTTCTCTAACCCCCTTACCTTGGTCTACTCCTCTACTGGAGCCTCAGGTGCTGTCTCTGGAGCTTCCTTGGCAGGCTTCTCAGGGTCGGCCTTGTAGGCCTCACTCTGGTAGAAGCGTACTCCCTCCTTGGCACCCTTGCTGCCTATCTCGTCGAGAGCCTTTGTGAGTTTCAGGAGCCGGTAGCTCTTCTGCACCTCGTCCTTCTTCTTGGAAGGCTTGAAAGCGCCCTGGTACATCTCGGTGAAGGCCTCTGAACGCCTGCGAGAGTTGTTGAGGTAGATGTTGATGCTGGTCTTGCCGTTCTCGATAACGGTTTCTACGAGGACTGTCTGCTTCAAGTTCAGGCCCTTGGCCATCTTCTTGTCAATGTTGTTGTAGTTCATATTGCTTTGTTATTGATGATTATTTCTTTCTTCCTAACACCCTAAAGATAATATATTTTGGTGAGGGACTATACTAGTCCTCGAAATCTTCTGCTGAAAGTTCTCCCAGCCACTCATTGTCCCACTCTTCTACCTTACCGTCGGACTCGGTATAGTCTCCGTCACTGAAGATGACTTCTCCGGTATCCTCATTCTTGAGAAGGAAGAGGAAGTCGAAACCATCTCCGTTACAGCTGTGAAGCTCTTCTACTGCCTTCTCGAGAGGAACACTCAAGAGCTCTCTCAGCTCCTCCTCGTCGGGACACTCTTCCATCTTACCGCAGCCGTAGGCATAGAAGGGATTAGCTTTGAGGAAGGCTAACTTGTCGTTAGGAGCTTCAAAGTACATAGTAGTGGGTGCAGGGCTCTCGAAGCGTTCGTAACGCTGAAAAACGATTTTGTAGGTGTTCATAATATTGTTCCTTTTGTTCTTTCTTTCTACCCTAAAGATAATAACTTTTCGTGAACCGTCCTAGGAAAGCGGCAACTTTTTTAGTCTAGCTGTAATCTAGGAAATCAAAAATTTTATTGCGAATCTCTCTATAAGCCTTCTCTTCAGCACTACCCGATTCTGCTTCGTCAGCCTTCTTTGCTACCTCTTTGTAGAGGTCTAAAATGAAGTTGTAGTAGCGTTCTTCCATATCTTTTTCTTTCAACACCCTAAAGATAATACAATTTGGTGAGTTACGCTACCAAAATTGCGGAAATGTCTGAACTTTTTTCTGCTGCCAGTTCCCGGATAATCTTAGCCAGCCTGAGGAGTCGAACATCCCTAGTAAGGACAGTCTGGTCTTTCCGGTACGTTACCATGTGACGTATGTCGTGAGCTTGGCACCAGTTCCAGGCTTCCTCCCTGCTCATCCATCCCCTGAGGAGGATTCTCGTATGCTTCTTCTTGTCCCAAGTGTAGGTAACTATTGCTGCTGTCTGTTTGGGGGATTGCTTCTGAAGTTCCTCCCAGGTAAGGTATGTTCCGTTCATGTTTGTCTTTCTTTCTACCCTAAAGATAAAAGAAAAAGGTGAGTCATACAACCCACCCTTCCGTTTCTAGCAAGGTCTGTCACACTTGATCCTGACAGCCCATCCTGTACCGTACCTTGCACAGTAGCATTCGTACACGTCTACCTTTGTAGCTGCATCTACTGGATAGTTCATCTCCATTAGATTGTACCAGAGCTTTTTTGCGTTTATGTAGGCAACCTGGCAGTTCGACCAAGGTTTTATCTTTATGGAAATTCTACCTCCTTTCAGGTTGTCTACCCAGACTAGGTTCTTGTTGACCCAGTACATCTGACCGCAGTCACCGCTCTTGACATCGTCTGTCCTGAAGAGCTTTTTGAGAAATTCGATCTTTGTCATAATTGTTTGTTCCTTTTAACACCCTAAAGATAATATAATTGTGTGAATCTCTAAAGGGGGATAAAAGGAAACCTGCATCTCTCGACGCAGGCCCTTGCGTATGATAAAAACTTTAGCCAATGTAGGCACCGATCCTCTGAGCCATCAGAGCTCCCCTGACAAAGAGCTTGAAGTTCTCCAGGTCTTCCTCATCCCTGACGTATCCTGCTCCGATACCGTCAATGACATTGAAACCGACGTGCAGCTTTGCAATCTCCTCCTCTATCTCCTCCTCTACAGACTTCTCGTCCTGGACCTCTGTCTCACCTTCTGTGTCATATTCCCATATGTGTATGAGATACTCCAGGTCTTCGTCGAAGTTTCCTATCAGGTCTTCCTCGACTTCCGAGATCAGGTTCTTCACCTTTGCACGATCGTCCTCGCTGTTGAGGATATTCCGGTCAAACATTTCGTTGATAAGGCTCTTGATGTAGTTCTTGTTCATAATTCTAATTGTTTACTTGTTTAACTTCCTAACGACCTAAAGATAATATAATTTAGTGAATCTAACTACTCAAGGTCTGCCTCTGGATCAAATCCTATCTCCTTATGCCAGGCCTGTTCAAGGGCATGCCAATACCTGTAACCTTCCTTAGTTTCTTCCCAGATAAAAGCGTTGAGCCACAGGAAGTCTGGTGCCTGCTTAAGAACATAGTCAAGAAACTCCTCCTCTTCCTTAACTGCACCGAAGAAGTTTTCTAGTGCATTGTTGTTTTTCAAAAACTCGATAAAGGTGATAATGGGTACTGTTTTCATATCTGTTTTGTGTTTTTGTTTTTCTGACCTAAAGATAATATAAATCTGTGAGTGTTCCTACAGTCTAGTTGAATAGTTTCTTGAACCCTTCAAATTCAGAAATGAGACTTTCATAAGCCTCTATTTTGCTTGCTGCTATCAATCTAGCTCTCTTACTGTCTTCAGGATAGCTATCATACTCTTTACGAAGCTCTTTTGCCTTGTTCTCGATGATGCTGATAACGATGTCGATAGGTGCGTCCATAATTGTCTGTGTTTTGTTCTTTCTTTCTACCTTAAAGATAAAAAGAAAGCCTGAACTCACAAAGTAAATCCAGGCTTTCCAGAACAATATTTAGAAACGCATTTTGTTATCGAATACTTTGATGGCCTCAATAGCTTCTGCCAGCTTGCCTGTAGGTACATACCACTTGGAGCTGTGGTATTCTATCTCGTGCTTGAGATTTCCTTCCTTATCTGAAGAAACGTGCAAGAAGAGGTAGCTGCGCTGCTTGCTGACATGACCGTCCAGATAGGTTACGTCGTGCTCGTTGAAATAATAGCTGACGAATGCGTAGGTAGACTCCTCATCAGGCCTCTTACCTGTAACCTGCTCCCACTCATCCAGCAGACCTTTCATCTGAGACTTTATGTTGTTTGTTCTTGCTTCCTGAGCTTCCTTCCCGATACTCACTAACTCTTCTGATACTGAAGGATTAGCTATTGCCTGTGCTATTTCTCGCCAGGCTGCCTTAGCTTCCTTCTCGGTAGCGAACCCGTTCTCGTCCATGATACGGTCACCGATGACGCTCCAGAGCTCTCCGTTCATACCGAAGCTCTTACGACCTACTACGTAGTGCCCGAGAACCTCTACCTTAGTCTCGTTACCCAGGCGTAGTATCACATTTCTCCAGAGCCACTCAGTCCTGGATGAGTTCTCCCACATACCGTCTGATATCTGGCCACTCATTTCATTGACCCAGAGGTCAAAAAGCTGTTGAGTACGGAAGGTAATGATGGTCTTGACGTCACACTTGTTGACGAACTTGTTAGCGTTCTCGATGTTGTTAATTTTGCGTGCCATAATATTGTTCTGTTTTTCTTAACAACCTAAAGATAGGTTATTTCTGTGAGACTATAAAGCAAAGGCAAGCAGCTTTCTTACTGTGATAGCGAGGCCTCCACCCGAGTTGGCATTCTGCTCCCTCTTCCGTAAGGAGAACGTACTCGGTTACTTCCGGTTTTTCTACAGTCTTAAATCCTGTAACTGTCTGAATCTGGATACCTCCCCTATTGGAGTATCCTCCCTCAACGTAAGCAACCCTGTCACCTACCCTGATTTCTTTTCCAAACATATCTTTCATAATCTCTCTTTCTTTCTACCCTAAAGATAATGTAATTTGGTGAGTCCTTCAACTACACTTCCTCTACTTTCTCAACCATCCAGTCACCTTTCAGAGAGCCATCGCTGAGCTTGACATACTGTTCATCTCCTCCCTGGCAAAAAGCTCGTACCTTAGCAGTAGTAACTTCCTTGCTTTTCCTGTCGACATACTTGACGAGATCTCCTACCTTAATCTCCTTATTGTTTCTATCTGTAACCATATTCTCTATTGTTTTGTTTCTTTTTTAACACCCTAAAGATAATATAAAAGTGTGAATCTCTCTACTGTTTCTCTTCTATGTAATCTATAGGCTCACTTCTCCAGTAGTCGTGAAAAATCTTTTCTGCTTCCTCCTTAGAGGATGCTTCTACATTAGTGACGCATTTAGGTCCTAAATAACTGGTGTAATGTACTTGGTATATCATCTGTCTTTCTTTTTAACACCCTAAAGATAGTATAAAAAGGTGAGTCTCTCAACTAGACTACTGTAGCCTCTACAGGAATAGTGTAGGTACTCTTCTCATACCAACTCTCCTCTGAGTTGATGTACTTGAAAAGCTTGTTAAGTCTCATAATCTTAACCTCCTGACACTTGGCACCCTTTCCGTAGGGGTCTTTGGATGAAACACTATAGGGTTTTATACCTCCCTTCTTGCACCACTCCCAAGCTTCCTGACGACTATCCCAACCAATTCCGTTGAGGAGTCTCAGATAAGACCACCTGTGAACACCTGTAATGCCTCCTGCATAGTAGTTAAAGCCCTTAACCCAAACAATGTACTTCTTACTAGTAGCATCCAAATCGGATATTTTAATTGTCTCGTTCATATTGTCTGTTCTTCTTAACACCCTAAAGATATAATATAAAGGTGAGTCTCTCAAAACTATTTTAACTAAAAGTATTTTCCGATTTATTTTGGAGAGTCACCGATTTATATTATCTTTAGGGTAGAAAGAAAGAACAACAGAATTAAATTAAGGAAATATGGAAAAGAAAGCATCAAAAAAGCAGCCCTCTTATAACACAATGCAGCAACTCATTAAAGAGAACTTTAAGAAGGTACTTTGCAAGGTTGGTTCTCAGGGAGGAGCAAAGTGTCTCTTTATGAATGGCCCTGAGAAAGAACTAGAAGAAGCTTGTAGGTTTGCTTTTGAGAGGGGTAGCTACACTATAAGCTCCTGCCCTAGCCTCTAGGAGTACTCTGTAACATACGAACACAGGTAACCCGAGATCACAAGTCTCGGGTATTTCTATGTTCTCTAGAGGCAGGTAATAATTGGTATTTTTATCTTCTTCCTCTCTGGTTTCCTAAAGGATGACAAGTCTATCCCTTCAAGCTCCTGTGCTTTCTCTGGATTGATTTTTTGGAAGATACCTTCAAAGGTCCTAAAGTCGAGAATAAGGTCACTACATCCCCACTTCCTAACTACCCTCAGGAGGTCATCTCCTAGAAGTTCCTGTAGAGGTAGCCTAACTGCTCCCAGGAAGGTAGAAGTATCGTACCCTGTATTGTTCCTGTAGTGGGTATCCCTAATGCCTTTTAGCCTCCACCTGTACCATCCTGGATCCTGTAACTCTCTGTTAGGGATTTCTAGTAGGAGTTTCTCTAACTTCCCTCCTGACCACTTCTCTAGAAGGGATACTAGTAGGGGATCTAGAAGACGTCTATTGTGTACTTTTCCCTTATTTACTCTGTGAGGCTCTATATTCATCTTCAAACATCTTTCGGGAAACTTTCCATTCCTGGTCCACATACTGCTGGTAGAGGAAATATCTTTCCCATATTGAATCTATATCTTGGGACTTTTGTTTAAACTCTCTCCACCAAGAAGGAGCACTTGAAGGATCAAAATCATAGTTAGGTATAGATAAGTCCAGGTTACGCCAGTAAGCCTCCCTATCTTTACTACTCTTAAAAAAGTCCTCTGGAGAACGTCCATCAGGAATATCTCTAGGATTGTCGGGGAAACTCTTAATGTACTGAGAGGGGATTTCTCCTCCTCCTGTCTGAAGTTCAAACAAGAGTGCCTGAGAGGGGGATACATCTAGCCACTCCTTGACTGCCCACATGAAGTAGCGGGGATCTCTCCTGATAATATCCTCTACCCTCTGTCCTAGGTACTTACCTGAGGGAAACGTACTATAGGGTCCTCTCCTAGAGGGGGGACCACAATTGACTAACTCTACTCCCCTATATCTCATTCTTTCTACCCTAAATATAAGGAAAATTTATGAGACTTCTAGAGGGGGAACAGGGTAACTCATTGGTAATTTCTCTTCCTGAATCCAGACTTTTCAGCACTTTCTATATTACCTTTTTATTGATTTTTCTGCGTTCCAGGATTTTACCTAATCCCTGTTTTTCTGCTATTAGTTTTCCTTATACCTAGATACTCTGCTATTAGGAATCCTAATACCCATTTTTCACAAGGTTCCGCTAAGGAAAAGGGGGATATTTTAGAGGGGGAACGGAGAGGATTAAACCGGGATCGGAGAACTACTTAATAAAGAAAAAGTTGGAAGTTTCAGTGCAATCGCCTGATAAATCCCCTTTATATCTTCTAATCACACCTATCTCTTTTATCTAAACACTCTACTACTTCTTCTTCCCTAGATTTTTCCTATACCTCTTCACTACTTTCTCCTTCTTCTCTTTTCTACTTCTCCTTCTCTTGAGACTTCTCTAGGGGATACCACCCTTCTTGTACCAACACTACAGAGATGACTTCAGGACTTGTTAAAGGAATCTTACAACTACTTACCTGTTTCAGGATTTCTTCCTCAGAGGGGAACTTACTAGAAGTCATTGAAAAGGAATACTGCTGATAATTTCCTCTTATCCTCTCTGTCTTATTTCTAACACTAACTGTCCACACCTGGACCCACTTAGCTACCTCTACGTCCATACCTTGTGTTTTTCTTTTTCACCTATTGACAAAAGAGGGGACTTTATTTTAGTCCCCTTTGCTTGTTTCGTCTTCCGGCAGCTGTTCTTCAGCCCAATCCCGGATACCTTCTACGACCCAGTCGCCAAATGTCACACCCCTAAGGCATCCTACCAGTCCCGACATTATGTCACTTAAGTCTGCGTCCCACGGACCTTCCCAGGTCATCGTGACTCCTCCGTGCTTTAGAGTCAATTTTGTCTTTTCGTTTTCCATCTCTTATACCTAATTCTATTTCAATTTGTTCTATACGTTGACACAAGTGTCTTTTAGCTGAATCTGAAATGCCTTTCCTTCTGAGAAGAAGGATACAATCTTGGAGTTCTTGAGCTAGTCCTGCAGGGGACTTTCGAATTGGTTTCAGTAGAATTTTTTCGTCCATCTTGTAAATCTCCCTTTCTCATAAATACTCCCATTTTTTGCTTTTTTCCTGTACCTTTTTTGTGCTCTCCTTCTAGCTCTCTCTCTCAATTTTCTAGACTTTATTCGAAACCTCTAGACTCCTTTTACACGATTTTAAAGTTCTGCATACTGTACCAGTAGTTTATACTTGTCTAGGGAACAAGCTGCTGCTTCAAATCCGAATGCCTCGTCAACAGCCTTATTTGTTTCCTCATCTACAAGGAGATATGCTTCCAGCTTTCCTTCCTTCCAGGCTTCAAGAACAGTAACTTTGAGGCTAGGTAGGTACCTGTCTGCAGTCTGGTACTGCTTTTTGTGAGCATACTCTGTTAAAGCCTCGTTTACTTTGAACTGATATCCCTGTTCGTTGGGTTCACTTAGTTTGTTTTTCATTCTATCTTTCTTCCTACCTAAAGATAAGAAAAAAAGCTGAACTCTAAAAGATGTCCAGCTTAATTTCATCGTTTTTGGTCTTCTTAACGCGAGAACAGCCCTGGTACAATATCCACTGGACACATTCCTGTTCCGGTACCCAAATCTTGATAAATGGACGATATATCTTCTCATTACCGGCCCAAGATTTAAGTTCCCTGACGATAGGCTTCTCGGAAAGAATTAAGTATGTCTTACCTATTAGGTCTTTCCAGTTACGATCATCCCAATCCCAAGCTTCTTGTGAATCG
>Ga0326511_10001735_pt1 | contig 17964 bp, 13 predicted proteins | sample 0_2496_0518_D_FD_203701 | JGI IMG/M metagenome (GOLD analysis project Ga0326511, IMG submission 203701) | Bovine rumen microbial communities from UC Davis, California, United States - 0_2496_0518 | ecosystem: Host-associated > Mammals > Digestive system > Stomach > Rumen | place: USA...
GTGCCTGTCCGGCCATGGCCGATGAGGCTCTGCGCTCTTCCTGGCGTGCACCGCTGACGGCCATGTCGTACTGGCTCTTGGCGGCCTTGACCTGGGCCTGGGCCGACTTGTACATAGCCATGGCCTCGTCGAACTTCTGGGCCGAAATGACCTCCTCCTCGAAGAGCACCTTCATGCGCCTGTAGGACTTCTCCGCAATCTCCAGTCCCGCCTTTGCCTGCTCCAGGAGCTGCTCGGCGGCCTGTACCTGCTCCTTGCGCGCACCGTTCCTCGTCATCTGCTCCATGGCCAGTGCCGCGTCGGCGGCGCTGCGTGCCTGCACCATCTTGGCTTCCACCTCGGGCGCCTCGATGACGGCCAGCGTGTCTCCCGCGTTCACGAAGTCGCCCTCCTTCACGCGCAACTCGAGGATGCGTCCGGGCACCTTGCCCGACACGCGGTACTCCTCGACCTCCATTTCTCCCTGGATGATCTCTGGGTCGCGTCCCAGGGCCAGGAAACCGATGAGGGCCACGATGGCTACTACTGCTGAGAATCCTGCCACAGCCAGCAGGATGTTGTTATGCTGTTCTTTTGCTTTGTCTGACATAATGTTGTTTTGTTATTGTTGTTGTTGTTACCGATATTTCGTTGTCACGTTGCCACGATTGTTCATTCAAGTGTGCCGAGCGCTTTCTGCAGCTCCACCTGGGATAGCTTCACGCCGATCTCGGCGTCGATCTTCCTCGACTGGGCCTGGTTCCATGCGGTCTGTGCCTCCATGACGTTGGTGACGGAGACGGTGCCCTCCTTGAATCCGAGGTTCGCCATGCGCAGGTTCTCGTCGGCATTGGCCACGTTCGCGTCGGCCATCTCCAGCTTCTTCCGGGCCTCAGCCACCTTGAAGCGGCTCTGGCTCACCTGCAGTCCGATCGTCTCGCGTACCTCGTCAAGCTCGAGGCTGGCCATGGAGGTGGCCACCTTCGAGGCGCGGACCTTGTACTTGACGTCGCCCCAGTTCCAGACGGGCACGCGCACCAGCACGCCCACGTTCCACATGCCTCCGAACTTCTTCTCAAAGCCATTGAACGAGTTGGGGTTCGTCACGGCGTAGCTGCCCGTCAGCATGACGGTAGGCAGGTTTCCCGCCTTCAGCAGGCTCGTCGTCTGCCTGCTGAGGTCAACCGTGTTCTGCAGCAGCCTCAGCTCAGGCCTGTTGTCATAGTCCAAGGCACCAGGAACCTCCGGGCTGGTCTCGAGGCTCTTCTTCTCCTCGTCAGCCAGGACGATCTTCTCATCCAGGGGCAGTCCGCACAGCTGGCAGAGCAGCATCCTTGACAGCTCCAGCCCGTCCACAACTTCGGTGAGGGCCATTTCGGCCTCGTTCACCCTGACGCCGACGGTCAGTCCGTCGCCCTTCGTGGCCACGCCCTGGTCAATCATCTTCTGCACGTCCCCCCTTAGCTTCTTCACCAGTGCCACGTAGCTCTCGGCCAGTGTCTGCTTGTGGCGTAGCGACACGACCTGCCAGTAGGCATGGTCGATATTGTACAAGGTGCTCTGGCGCTTCATCTCCAGCGAATTTGCGGCCATGTCCTCATTGATGTCCGCCATCCTGTTGGATGCCGTGATGGCACCTCCCGTGAAGACGGGCTGGGTGACCGTGACGGCACCAGCCCATAGGTTGTGCAGGTTCAGGTCGAGTGCATCCACCAGTCCCTGTCCCATCCCGTTCAGCGCCGATGCCAGGCGGTCGGCTCCCATTCCGTTGACTCCGGCGATCACCTCCGGCGTAAGTCCCATCTGGCTCAGCGCCTGGATGGTCTGCGGCGGCAACTGCGACAGCGCCCCAGCCGTCTTCTCGGTCAGGCTTGCAGCGACGGCCGTCCCCATCTGTGGCAGCGCGCCTTTCTGCTCGTCACTGACCAGGCTTGGCGACTTGCTCAGATACTGATACGTGCCCATGGCACTCACTTTCGGCAGATATTCCGTGCGTGCCGATTTCCGCTTGTAGGCACTTGCCTCCTGCTTCAGCCTGGCCACGCTCATCTGCTTGTTGTTCTTCAGTGCCATGGCCCTGCAGCTGTCGAGAGTCAGCAGTCGCTGCGCGTTTCCCTGCAAGGGCAACAGCATCAACAGCCCGAACCCAAGGGCATGAGCTATGGCCAAAACTTTTCTCCAAATAGTTTTCATTTTGCTGTGTGTTTATATATTTATACTTAGCTGTCGAATTCAGAACTCATAGCCCAGGTTCAGAAAGAGGTACGGCTTTTTGGTACGGTTGCTATAGCCAAAGGAGGCTCCAACGGGGCCAAACAAGGTGTTATAGTAATAGGCAGCCTGAGCGCCAATGAGTGTGCGGTTGTCCAAGAGGTTCTTGGCCTTGTTAGCCTGTTGGGCAGCGGCCACGCGGAGCAGCACGTAGTTGTTTCTGCCGATTTGTTGCTGAGCCTGAAGCTGTGCGGCTACGAAATGCTTATTGACGTACTCCATGTTGCCGATGCCGGCGAAGGGCATCTGTTGCTCCACGTAGTGGCTGAACCACTCGCCACCGATGGTATTGCCAAAGACGGGAGGAATGATAGAACCGAAGAGCATGCGACCATAGAGCATGGGTTGCAGCGTGAAGAGTTTGCTAAGGGCAAAGGACGTGCGCCAGTTGGCGCTAATATCGCTCATGCCATTCTTCTTGTCAATGACCGTTCCGTCGGCATCGCGCTGCTTCAACTGGGTGAAGTTGTTGGTCACGTAGGCATATTCAGCCTTGAAGCGTGAGCCGCTTGTGGGGAAGTTCCAGTTGTTTTCGCTGTTGTACATGACGCGCGCCCGATAGCTGATGAAATGCTCGTTCTTGAGGGTTACTTGTGGCGAATCGTCGGTACCGAGTTTATTACGGTAGTGCATGAAGTCCCAGCGCAAACCCAGCTGGAAGTTGAAGTTTTTCAGGTTGAAGTTGAAGGGGGTCAGTTCGCCCTTGAACTGGTTGTAGAGAATTTTGTAGGCTAAGTCACCGTCTAAATAGATGTCTACGTCGTTACGGCAGAACTCGTAGCTGAGCGTCTTGCGTGAGAAGCTACGTGGATGGATGGTTAGTTCGGCCCGTGTCTTCAGGCGCTTTCCCAGTCTGAGTGTCAGTTCCGTGCTGACGGGTAAAGCGGTCTTCAATGGTATGTCGAGTCCCAGTTGTACGGTGGCATACTCCTCGGTGTCGAAGCGCAGTCCTGTGTACAGCTGTACCGACTTGCGGTCGCCTGCCGAGAGGATGACATGTACGCCGTCGACCATTGTTGGTTGCCCGTTGACCATGAGTTGTTTCTTTTCGGGTACGAGCCGGCATTCGGCGGTTTGGTAGAAGAGGTCCATGCGCATAGTCGTCGTCAACTCCTGTTCCAGTTTGGCGTCGATGCTGTCATATCGAGTAGTGAGTGGTGAGAGTTGAGTGTCCGAAGAGTAGTTATGCAGGTGATGCTTTTCGCGGAGGAAGCTTTCGGCCTGAGGGGTCATGTTTTCAAAAGTATAGCCCGTCACAAGTTGTTTCTCCGTAAGCACCTGAGGGCGTAGCGGGGAGAGAATACGTGGGCGGAAAGAGTCGGGTATGCCGATGAGCTTCTTCAGGGCCACGATGTCATCCCAGTGGCGCATGGCTTCGTCTTCGCCTCGACGAATCAGTGTGTCGATGGCTTCCGGGGTGAAGCTGGCGGAGCCGTAGCCCTTTGTGTCAACCCGTAGATGAAGATTGGTAATGGCCAGGTTTTCATCGTACTTGTTCTTACAGTTCACGTCGACTATCTGGCTGATGATGCTCATTGTGCCGCTCATGTCCTCGGCAACCTTCGGATTGCCCTGCACGGTAACACCGATGATGATGTCGGCTCCCATCTGGCGAGCGATATCGGCGGGGTAGTTGTTTTTCAGGCCACCGTCAACGAGAACCTTGTCGCCGATTCTGACGGGTGAGAAGGCGGCGGGAATGGCCATTGAGGCTCGCATGGCCTGTGGAAGCCGTCCGCTGTGGAAGTCGACCTCGGAGTTGTCAATGATGTTTGTAGCAACACAGGCAAAGGGAATGGGCAGGTCTTTTGAGAAGTCGAGTGAGTCGAGGTAGCCTGAGCAGAGTTGCTGAAACAGTTCAGCAAGGTTCTTGCCCTTGATGAAGCCGCCTGCATTTATGTCGCGTTTGCCGATGGTCATTCCGGTGTTGAAAAAGTAGGTGTTCTGTTTCCTGCGGTCATTCAGGCTCTGACGGCGCAGTTGTTCCCGGTCGCTGATGACGTAGCTCCAGTCTTGGACGCGCACCATGGAGTCGAGGGCATTGGCGTTGTAGCCAATTGCATAGAGTCCGCCGATGATGCTACCCATCGACGTGCCTGTGACGATGTCGACGGGGATGCCTGCGCGCTCGAGAACTTTCAGCACGCCAATGTGGGCCATGCCCTTAGCACCGCCGCCGCTGAGTACTATGCCGACTCGTTTTCTGTTGTCGGCCGTATGGTCATTCTGTGCTATAGCAGTACTGCCTATGAGTACTGTAGCCAAAATCAACAGAATTGTCTTTCTCATATTAATTAAGTCAAGTTTCGAATAAGAGGGGCACTTCTCTAAAATGAGAAGTGCACCCCAATTTTGCAGTAGTGAATGAGGTAACGAACCTAAATACATTTACTTAATGTATTCAGAGAAATCGGTTAATTTCATGTCGCCCTTACGAGCCAGCGTGTCGTGCATGGCAAAAGCAGCAGGCAGGTTGTGGCGGGTCTGGCCCATCTTTGAAATCTTCAAGTAATCCCACAGCAGTTGCTTATAATCGGGGTGGGCACAGTTCTCGATGATGCATTCGGCACGTTGTGCAGGCGACTTGCCACGCAGGTCGGCAATACCTTGCTCGGTGACAATGATGTTGACGTCGTGCTCGGAGGAATCCTGATGGCTGACGAAGGGCACGATGCTGGAGATGACGCCGCCCTTGGCTATCGACGGGCAGGTGAAGATGGAGAGGTAGGCGTTGCGGATGAAATCGCCCGAGCCACCAATACCGTTCATCATCTTCGTACCGCTGATGTGGGTGGAGTTGACATTGCCATAGAGGTCGGCTTCGATGGCGGTGTTAATGGCGATGACACCCAATCGGCGGATGATTTCCGGTGAGTTGGAGATCTCGCTCTGGCGCAGGGTCAGATGATGTTTCATGTAGTCCATGTTGTCGTAGACCTGCATCAAGCACTCGTTGGAGACTGTCAGTGAGCAGGCGGAAGCATCCTTCACGCGGCCATTGAGCATCATCTCGATGACAGAGTTCTGGATGACCTCGGTGTAGATGTTGAAGTCGGGCACATGCTTGTCGGCTCCAAGGGCGCCAAGGATGGCATTTGCCGTAGAACCGACACCGCTTTGCAGGGGGAGAAACTCCTTGGGGATACGACCTTTGTGCATCTCCTCGACCAGAAATTCGGCCGTAAGGTAACCAATCTTCTCAGTGACAGGGTCGCTGTCCTTGAAGGCGCGGGCCTCGTCGGGAATGTTGCACTCAACGACGCCGGCCACTTTGGACTTGGGGATGCAGACGTAGGACTGACCAATGCGGTCGCCGACGTGCTCAATGGGGATAGCCTTGCGGTAAGGCGGATCCAGGGGTTCGTAGACGTCATGAATGAACTTGGCATTAGGACTATGGAAGGAGTTCAGCTCGAGGATGACGTGCTTGGCCAGACGGGCTGCTGTAGGGGAGATGCCTCCGGCGGCGGTCAGGTAAACATGGTAGTCGTTGCCGCATTCCTCTATGTCGCAGACCTCGAGGATGGCCCAGTCGAGGTCTCCGTAGAAGCCGTAGCGTAATTCTTGAGCCATGTGACTCAGATGCAGGTCATTGTAAGGAATCTCACCCAGATTGACGTGCTTACGGAAGTCGGGGTTTGTTGTGTAGGGCGCACGATACTTGATGGCCTGAGCGTTGGCCAAGTCACCATCGGTGGACTGGCCGGTGGATGCACCTGTGAAAATGCTCACCTTGAACTCGCGTCCAGCTTCGTGCTCGGCGACGGCTATTTTTGCTAATTCCTTTGTCGTAGCCTTGGCTACGCCTGCAGGGGTAAAACCACTCATGGCAATCTGGTCGCCATTCTTAATCAGTGCTGCAGCCTCGGCAGCTGTCATTTGTGTATAAGCCATTGTTTATGTTATGTTTACAACTTTACAGCGTGCAAAATTACTTAAAAAGAGCGAAAGAGCCAAACATATCTCTTAATTTTTGTTCTAATCTCCATTGAATGCGCGTCTAGTCATGCAGACGCTGAGGGTGTGGCGAAGGAAATAGCCATAGGAAAGATACTCCAGACCATGGTTTCCACGGTTTTCACCCCATGAATTCTTCATGACGAAGTAGTGTCGCTGGCCGACTGTGTCGTGGGCCAGGCCGACGATGGCCATGGCGTGGCCTCTGCTCTCCCAACAGACGCCATGGCCTCGGCTAACAGCGCGAGTAGTGAGCTGGAGCAGCGTGTCGGGATGGATGTTGAGAAATCGCTGCCGAAGCCAGTTGTCGGCCACGTTGAGCACCACACTGGTACCGTAAGGTGCTGCTGTAGTGGATGTAAGCGCTACATACTCGTTGGGGGCGCAAACCGAGCGGGCAAACTCTTGGGGCGTGTATTCGACTCCAAACATAAAGACACAACGGGGTGGGGGAGCGGTGGAGTTGCGCATGGCATCGAAGCCGACGATGCCGTGACGGTGGAGCAGTGACAGGGCCGTTGCTCCCATGCCGCGGCCCGACGATGGTGCCTGTGGCTCGCGTTTCAGAGCATGCTCGAGCCAGGCAGGTGACAGGTTGATGGAGTCGCCTCGACTGATGTGTTCGGTCTCGATGGCGGCGAGCATGGCATAGATCCAACACGACTGTGAGTTGCCTTGATTCTTGACTGGTGTCATGGGATTGAGCACATCGATGAGCGGCCATGCGCTATGATGGGGCTGTTGCTGACATGCTAACAGGAACAGCAGGGCAGTGAGCGGCAGGAAGAGGAGGTGTCGTTTCATGTTGTGAGTAGTCTGCGGAGTGTAAAGGAAAACAAAAAAGTCGCCAAATCGAAAGTGATTCGGCGACTGCCCGGTACCCAGAGCCGGGATCGAACCGGCACGCCTTGCGGCATTGGTGTTTGAGACCAACGCGTCTACCAATTCCGCCATCTGGGCTTGGAAAGCGGTGCAAAGGTACAAAGAATTTTTTGAACTGGCAAAGATTTCTGATAAAAAACTTAAAATTACTTGCTTATATCATGAATAATGCCTATCTTCGTACCCAGAAACCAATAAAATCTAATTATTATGGAAACAAATCCGAATAATTTCTGCGTGGTGTTGGCAGGCGGAAGAGGCAGGCGTCTGTGGCCATCGAGCAGGATATCTAAGCCGAAGCAGTTTTTGGATTTCTTCGGTACCGGAAGAACTCTTTTACAGACAACCTATGATAGGTTTGTGCGGATTTTGCCCGCAGAGAATATTTATATATGTACTTGTCAGGAGTATGCAGGTATGGTGAGGGAACAGCTGCCCCAATTGCCGATTGACAATATCCTGGTGGAACCGATTAATCGCAACACGGCGCCTAGCGTGGCTTGGGCGGGTAGGCGAATTCGTCGGGTGCATGGTCCTAATGCCAATATTGTAATCACCCCCAGCGACCTGCTGGTACTGGATGAAGAAGCTTTCAAGCGGAACATACTTGATGGATTAAGATTCGTCGAAACGCGTGACCTGTTGTTGACGATGGGTGTGGTTCCTACCCGGCCTGAACCTGGTTACGGCTATATCCAGCTGGGCGAGCCCGCCGACCAGGAGGATATATACAAGGTACAATCGTTCACGGAGAAGCCTGAACGTGAGTTTGCGACCATATTTATGCAGAGCGGGGAATTCTATTGGAATACAGGCATCTTTCTGGCTAACGTCCGCCATCTGCGTACGGCCTTTCTGGAATTGTTTCCTGAGCTGACTCATCGTCTGGACCATATTCGTGATGACCACTCGCTTACCGATGAGTTGAACTTTGTCAAGACCTACTATCCATCATATCCCAACACCTCGCTTGACCAGGGTGTGCTGGAACGGTCGAACAATGTATATGTGATGCGCTGTGACTACGGATGGGCTGATCTTGGCACTTGGCATGCTATCTATGAGTGTTTGCAGAAAGGAGAGCATGATAATGTGGTGGTAGACTCTGAAGTGTTGCTTGATGACTGCAGCAACAATATTATCAAACTGCCGAAAGGAAAGGTGGGCGTCATCAGTGGGCTGGATGGCTATATCATAGCCGAAGAGGACAACGTGCTGATGATTTGTAAGAAGGGTGATTCTTCGTCGCTGGTGAAGAAATACGTCAATGAGGTCTATATGCGTTATGGCGACAACTATATATAAAAATAGGTATAAAGAAGAAGCAGTAACCTGACGGGTTACTGCTTCTTAAACTCAGAGTAAATCTTCAAGGCAATTTCGCGGAACTCATCTTCCGTCAGTTGGAGCTTCTCGCGGCGGAAGTCGACGTCGGCCTCACTGTTCATGGGGATGAGGTGGATGTGTGCGTGTGGAACTTCTAAACCAAGTACCACTTGAGCCACCTTCTTACAGGGGAAGGCACTACGGATGGCTTGCGCCACCTGCTTGGCAAACACCTGGAAATCGGCAAGTTCTTGGTCGTCCATGTCGAAGATGTAGTCTACCTCCCTGCGTGGAATGACCAGCGTATGGCCCTTACCTACGGGATTGATGTCAAGAAATGCGTAGAACTTGTCGTTCTCGGCGCATTTGTAGCTGGGAATTTCGCCAGCGGCAATCTTACTGAATATGTCCATAGTCGTTATCCAACAGTAATGTTGTCAATACGTAGTTTGATAATACCGCGTGGAATCTTGATTTCCACTTCGTCGCCTACCTTGTGGTTGAGCAGGCCCTGAGCAATGGGGGTTGTGATAGAGATTTTGCCCTCGCGGAGATTGGCCTCGCTCTCGCTGACGATGGTATAGGCCATTTTGGCTTGATTGGCCAAGTTGGTCATTTCAACTTTGGACAGAATCTGTACCGAGTCGTTGCTCAAGCGGGAAGTATCTACAATCTTTGCCTCGGAGATGGCCAGCTTCAGCTGGTTGATCTTGGCCTCGAGGTGACCTTGAGCTTCCTTGGCTGCATCGTACTCGCTGTTCTCGCTGAGGTCGCCCTTGTCGCGTGCTTCCGCTATAGCCGCAGAAGCCTTTGGGCGCTCAACACCTTCTAAGTGTTGGAGCTCGGCTACCAATTTATCGTAGCCTTCTTGTGACATGTATGCCATAAATATTCTTTTTTATGATTTGACTTTCTTTTGACGTACAAAAAAGAAAGAATCCCGACTCGTTGTCGGAATCCTCGAGTATCTCTTTATGTCGTATTTTGGTTGCAAAGGTAAGGTTTTTTTTTTAATGGTGCAAGTTTTTGTCTCAAAAAAACATTTCTAATCGTTAACCTTTTCCCTTTTTTAAGGCTGTTTCCCCACACAGCCGCTTGATATACGTCAAGAAAGTGTGCAATTTACACTATTTTTCCTCTTGATTTCTTGTCAGTTAGTAAAAAAAGTAGTAATTTTGCAACGTGTTTTTCATAGTATTAGATTTAAGGTTAACAAAGGTTGGATCTCAGCGGAGATCCTTTTTTTGTGTCTTTAAGTCAATCCAGCCCTGTTGTATATAGTAAGTAGTAGGTAGTAGATGGCTATGCCAGAGATGAATCCGCCCAAAACATCGATTACGTAGTGGGCCTGGATATAGAATGTTGCAAAACACATGAGCAGGAATAGTGGTAGCATACTCCAGAAGAGGAGACGTGAGCGCGACGCCCAAGCTAATAGCATCAGAATGGTGGTAACGCCTACGTGACTACTGGGGAAGGCAGCTGTAGGTCGCTCACCGGCAGCATGTGCTGCTGAGACGAGTTGATAAAAGAAACCGTCGGTCCAGCCGGGTATGGGAAGAGATTCCTGATGATGGGCAAAGTAGTGGCCCACGTCGGGGAATATGCCAGCGGCTATGTTGTCTAAACCAGCTGCTAAATAGTAATACTGCGGTCCAGAAACGGGTAGAAAAATAAAAATGGTATAGAAAATGAAAAAGGAGCCGAGAATGATGAAGGCCGTGCGGTTAAAGTCAGGATAACGTCGGAAAAAGTAGAAAAGCGATACCAGCGCAATGAGAGGATAGTAGCTTGAATAACCTAAATGCATGAGTTCGCTAAACAGGGGATGGCTGCACTGCTTGGCAAACGTAAGAGCGGGCTGACAGCCGAAAATGGTTTGCTCGATGCCCGCAAAGTGATGGTCCAGGCTGGCGAACATGCGGTTGAACTCATAGGTATCGGGATACCACCATCCGAGTAAGCCCATTTGGGCACCTATGCGGGCAAAATGGGTCAGTCTGCAGGGAAGCATGCGGTAGACACCCCATAAAGCCAGCATGATGGCCACCACCTGTAGTCGCCCGATTGTCATCGATACAGGGTTTTGCAGCCGTGTCCAGGTGAAGAGCATGAGAAGCGACGTCAATACCAGGTAGCCTAAGATGAGCCACTCAATAGCCAACAGGCCCTTGTGCGGACGTTTTTCGATTTGGAAGAGATAATTAACTACAGCCATCCGTTTTCCTGATACCATTTTATACTGAGGTGCACACCTTCTGGAAGTTGAACCCGTGGCTGGTAGCCCAATTCCTCGATGGCAGGACGTATGTCACAGCGCCAGTTGCGCTGCCGCAGAATGTTGTACTTATCATTGTTAAGGGCTGTTACCTGACCTGTCAGTCGCCCTATGTACTCACCGAAAAAGGTGACGACACGCAGTATCCAGATAGGAGCTGTGATACGTATCCACCAAGGGCGTCCCAGTTCCTCATGTATGAGATTGCTAAAGGTCGTCGACTGGTAGACTTCACCGTCGGTGAGGAAGTATTTACGGCCAGTCTTTCCTTTCTCCAAAGCTAAGAACACAGCCTGAACCACGTCGCTGACATAGACAAAGGTGATGTCCTGACGGCGGAAGCCCACAGCGAAGTCACTGTGCTGACTGATGCTTTTGGCCATCATGAAATAATCCTTCTCGCGTGGTCCGTATACACCGGTGGGGCGCAGAATGACGTAAGGGAAAGTGTTTCTCAACCGTTCGAGGTACTGTTCGGCTGCCAGTTTGCTCTGACCGTATTTGGTATTAGGTTGTGGTGTGTCAGATTCACGTATTTCTTCGTATGGCTGTTGTTCGCGGATGGCACCAAACACACTTAGGCTACTGACAAAGACGAAACGTTGTAGCGGCATCTGAAGTTTGATTAATGCTTCAACGAGGTGGCGTGTCCCGTCCGTATTGATGCGTTGGAAATCGCGATTGTCGAGACATTTCGTGACACCAGCAGCATGGACTACATAGTCGAACTGGAATGGACGCAACTGTTCTATGAGTTGCTCTTCGGAGCTGAGGTTTAGTTCGATAAAGTGTATGCGCTCATCTTTCAGATAAGTTCTTGAACTGCTTTTTCTGACAGCTGCCCAAGTCTCCATCCCCCTGTTGAGTGCTTCCTCGACAATGAACGAGCCAATGAATCCGCTCGCCCCGGTAATAAGTATTTTCATAATGTGCAAAGATACTAAGAATATCTGAATCACCAAAGAAAAGGTTCCAAAACTAATACTTTCTGATTAAGAATTTGTTGGGATAACGCTTGTCGCCACATTAATATAATACGCGCGCATAAAAGAGACAGAGTGCTTTATGCTGACGATGCTTCCCGACTGGTGAGTCGGGAGGCTAGCAGAAGCAAGGCAGCTATAATCACATAAACCATCAACACTTGGATGGCTGACGGTGTGAGGTTCTCGATGTTAGCGGCAGGCAGGCGTGTGGAAATGAACTGCAGGGTACTGTTAAATCCGCGTACAGTCATCATAAGAATCTGTGCTGAAGGCGGTATAAAAAGGGCTATAGGTGCTAAGAGCAGTATGACTGTAACCGCTGGGATGGCTACCATGTTAGTCAGTAGCGCATAGGTGGCTATGCGTCCGAAATAATAGGCGACTAGCGGTGCTGTTCCAAGTTGTGCTGCGATGGATACGGTCGTGAGTCCCCATAACCACCGAAGGAGCCGATGTCGGAGCAGGAAGGAGGCTGGGACAAGACCCTGCATAAAGGGCTGGACAGTCAGGATAGCGAACATGGCGAGAAATGAGAGTTGAAACCCGACGTCGAACAGGCTGTTGGGACTGGGCAGGAGTATGATCAGTGCAGTTAAGGCCAGCGTATTGACAGAAGGTGGTTTGTTGTAGTTCAAAGAGAAGAGGCCGTAGATGGTGACCATGAGGGCCGAGCGCAACACGCTTGGCGGCATCCCGACTAACAGGGCAAAAGCCCAAATACCTGCCAAGGTCACTATCTGAGAAAAGATGCGCCAACGCCGGTTCATCGTGATGAGTGTAAGGAACATATATACTATTCCCAAATGGAGACCGCTGAGTGCTAACACATGAGAAGCACCACTGATGTTGTAGACCTCGCGGAGAGCGGGTGTCATGGACGATTTGTCGCCTAAAGTCATTGCAGCGACGATGGCATACTCATGGTTTTCCAGTCCTGCCTTGCGATAGCGTTGTAATAGCGTTTGACGAAAACAAAGGAACCGGAGGCGCATCTGTTGCCACCATCCTATTCCTTCATACGAAAGAGCCAGCTGCCGCCAGTTGTGAGGCTTGACAAACGCACGGCCAGAAAAGCCGTGGACTTCCTGATAGCGGCGATAGTTAAAAGTGCCTCGCACCCAGTTGCTATTGCGCTCGATAGGTGCTGTTACACGTAGTCGGTTGCCAATCGTGATGAGCCGGCTGCGATGGTCTTTTGCTATGTAAGCCTTGATTTTACGACCGTTGTTACAGATAATCAGGTCCATAGCCATCGTCTTCGGACGTTCGGCAACTTCAGAAGCGACGACAGCCTCGAACGCTACCGCGTGGTCTGGCCAGGTGACTTGGTCGTGAGATTGTCTGTCAGTCGCTCCCCTGACACCTCCTAATGCCAGCATGCAGAGCAGGATGGAAACGGACTGGACTAAGGGCTTTCGCAGTAAAGCAGCAACACCTAATAAGGAAGCAAACAGCGTAAACCATCCGCTGACCCAAGGCCAGTGGTCGCCTGCAATGATACCAACGACAAATGCGACAGTCGGGAGCAGTAGGGGTGATAAGGAAAAGAACCTGCTGTACATGTGGGTGCAAAGATACAAAAAAACTAAAAAAGCTTGGTGACTTCGGGGAAAAAAACTATCTTTGTCGTACAAACAACAAAATCGAGAGACCATGGGAAAGAAAGGTAATGGCAGACGACTGTCGAAAAAACAACTGGCTGATGCCTTGCAAGGCTTCTTTCAGGCCAGTCCTAACGAGACGTTCTCGCTGAAGCAAATTTTTCGGGGACTGAAACTGGTGACCCATCCAGCAAAAATGCTCGCCATTGAGACGTTGGAAGAGATGGCGTGGGACGACTACCTACTCAAGGTGAGTGACAATGAGTATCGGTTGAACTTGAAAGGACAGGTACAGGAAGGCACTTTTCTTCGAAAGGCCAATGGCAAAAACACCTTCCTTCCTGATGGAGGGGGAACCCCCATCTTCGTCTCCGAGCGCAATTCTATGTTTGCACTCAATGGTGACCGTGTACGTGTCGCTTTGATGGCCCGCCGACAGAATCATATCAAAGAGGCGATGGTGACCGAAATTTTGTCACATAAGGTCGATCAGGCAGTAGGACGACTGAGGGTAGAGCGCGACTATGCCTTCCTCATTACTGAGGGTAACATTTTCGTTCATGACATTCTCATTCCCAAGAAAAAACTCAAGGGCGGAAAGGACGGCGAGAAAGCGGTAGTGAAGATTACGCAGTGGCCGTCGAAAGAGTCGAAAAACATCGTTGGCGAAGTTATAGACGTTTTAGGAAAGGAGGGCGACAACAATGTTGAAATGCACGCTATTCTTGCTCAGTACGGACTGCCCTATAAGTATCCGAAGAATGTTGAGGATGCAGCGAAAAAGATAGAGCCAGGAATCACCCCCGAGGAGATAGCTTGCCGAGAGGATTTCCGCGATGTCTGGACTTGTACTATTGATCCTCGCGATGCCAAGGATTTCGACGACGCCCTGTCGTTCAGAAGGTTGGGGACTAAGGGTGAGCGGTTGGAGGTCGGTGTACACATTGCTGATGTCAGCCATTACGTCAAGGAGGGAAGCATCATCGATAAAGAGGCGCAGAAGCGAGCAACGAGTGTCTACTTGGTTGACCGTACGATTCCCATGCTGCCTGAACATCTGTGCAATTATATTTGTTCGTTGCGTCCCGACGAGGAGAAACTTTGCTATTCTGTCATCTTCACCCTGGACGAGGATGCCAACATCAAGGACTTCCATATTGCCCATACCGTCATCCGGAGTAATCGTCGCTATGCCTATGAAGAGGTGCAGACAATTTTGGAGAGTAAGAAAGGAGAATACGCTCAAGAGTTGATGACACTCGATGCCTTGGCCAAAAAGTTACGTGAGCGGCGGTTCAAGAACGGTGCAGTAAAGTTTGACCGTGAAGAGTTGCATTTTGACATCGATGAGAACGGACATCCTACGCGTGCCTACTTTAAGAAATCAACTGATGCCACCCAATTGATTGAGGAATTTATGCTTCTGGCCAACCGTACTGTTGCTGAAAGTATTGGTAGGCAGACTTCACAGAAGTTGCATAAGAAGGCCAAAACCTTTGTCTATCGTATTCATGACCAGCCTGATCCTCAGAAACTGGAATCTTTACGGCAAGTTGTTGCCCCCTTTGGCTACAAGTTAAAGACGGGTGGTTCGAAAAGTGCCATTACCCGTTCACTCAACTCCTTGATGGATGAAGCAACGGGTAGCCGTGAGCAGAAACTGATTGAGACGGTGGCCTTGCGCGCGATGATGAAGGCTAAGTACTCGACCCACAACATCGGGCATTACGGACTGGCATTCGATTATTATACCCATTTCACTTCTCCTATTCGCCGCTATCCCGATACGATGGTGCACCGCTTGCTGACGCGCTATCAGGGTGGAGGACGTTCTGCCAATCAGGAGCACTATGAGGAGTTATGTGAACATGCAAGCGACATGGAGCAGACGGCTCAGAATGCTGAGCGTGAGAGTATTAAGTACAAGATGGTTGAGTTCATGGCCGATAAACTGGGTGAGGAGTATGACGGACACATCTCTGGCATTCAGTCGTATGGCATCTATGTGGAAATTGACGAAAACCACTGTGAAGGCTTGGTACCCATGCGTGATTTAAAGGGTGATTATTACGAGTTCGATGAGGCTCACTACTGCCTTATTGGTCGTCGTCACCATACGCGCTATCAGCTGGGAGATGCTGTACGTATCAAAGTGGCACGTGCCAATATTGAGAAACGGCAGTTAGACTTTACACTGGCTGACGATTGATCATGATACGCTACACAAGGAAAGAAGAAATATGGAATGCATCGTCGCATGGCGGTGGCATCCTTTTGGGTGTCATCATCGGCGTTATCTTCCTTGTTTGGTGTTTCAATAGCGATAATAATTGGGCGCGTGCAGGTGTCATCCTATACCTCTTTGGCATGTTGTGCTCCTATATCTCGTCGACCCTTTATCATTCAATGCCTCACCATTCGGTCTGGAAGGAGCGTCTCAGGCGTTGGGATCATGCCGCTATTTATTGGCATATTGCTGGCAGCTACTCACCTTTGACTCTTATCGCCCTTCGTACACAAGGGTGCTGGGGCTGGTTGCTCTTCATCTTTGTGTGGGTGTGTGCTCTTGCTGGTACTATTGTCAGCCTCATTCGTCTGAAGGAGCATTCTAATCTTGAGACTTGTTGTTTCGTTGGCATGGGATTGTCTGTGCTTGTGGCCTTCAAGCCGCTTGTTGACAGTGTTTCTACCGCTGCTGTCGTATGGATTATAGCTGAGGGTGTGTGCTATATTACTGGGGCGCTCTTTTACTCGCTTAATAAAAAAAAGTATATGCACACAGTATTCCATTTCTTTGTTCTGGCTGGTAGTGTGTGCCACATCATTGCAGTGTGGGATGTCTTGATGGACTATCTGTAAACGAAAAAGTGTCGGAAAGTTTGTCAGAAGCCGTTTTTATTTGTATATTTGCAGGCAAAATATAAAACCAATTAATAATACTCCAAATGGATAAGAAAGAAAAGTTTGTAATAACAATTAATCGTGAGCTTGGCTCAGGAGGACGTACTGTCGGCGAGAAATTGGCCGCAAAATTGGGAGTGGCTTTCTACGATAAAACCTTGATTAAGGCTCTCGAGAAACAGTTTCATCTGACTAAGGAAGAGATTGAGCGTCTGAAAGGTCAAAGCCACACGTGGTGGGCAGAGTTTAAGCGTAACCTTATTCCGATGCAGAATGTTTCTGGACCTCAGTTTTACACGGTTGACATGGGAAAGGAGCCAGAGATGCTAACTACTGAGGCAATGTTCGAAGCAGAGACTACTATTCTGGAAACGATAGCTCGTGAGGAATCGTGTGTGATTACTGGACGAAGCGGTTTTTACGTCTTCCGCCAGCATCCTAATCATCTGAGCGTGCTCATTCAAGCTCCGATGGAAAATCGCATTGAGCGCCTTATTGGTAAAGGCTATACCCGCCAGGAAGCCGAGAAAGTTATCAAGTTGGTGGACAAGCAGCGTGAGAACTATGTCAGCAAGTACACCAAATCGTCACGCTACGATACACGTAACTACGATTTGGTCATCAATATGGCCAACATTAACGAAGACCTCGCCGTAAAACTTATTTTGGATTATATCGGCGTAAAGTAGATGAAGAAACTTTATATCGAGACCTATGGATGCCAGATGAATGTGGCCGACTCGGAGGTCGTAGCTTCGGTCATGCAAATGGCTGGATATGAAACTACGGACAGGATTGATGAGGCTGATGCCATATTTCTCAATACCTGTTCGGTACGCGACAATGCCGAGCAGAAAATCTATCATCGGTTAGAAGCGCTTTGCGCCATGCGACGCCAGCGAGCCACTGTCCAATCATTACCCCTGATTATAGGGGTATTGGGCTGTATGGCTGAGCGCGTGCAACAGGAACTGCTTGAGCACCATGGCGTCGATGTGGTTGCCGGTCCAGATGCTTACCTGACACTTCCTGACCTTGTGGCGCAGGCCGAAATGGGACATAAGGCAATAAACATTGAGTTGTCGACGGTTGAGACCTATCGTGATGTAGTGCCCCAACGCATCGGTTTGGGACATAAAATAGGTGGCTATGTAAGCATCATGCGTGGTTGTAACAACTTCTGTCACTACTGCATTGTTCCTTACACCAGAGGACGTGAGCGTAGCCGTGATGTTGAAAGTGTTCTGCGCGAGGTTCGTGACTTACGAGATCGGGGATTCCGCGAGGTGACATTGTTGGGGCAGAATGTGAATTCGTACAAGGCAGTTGGCACTATGGGACTTAACGAGGAGTCTGTCACCAACTTCCCGCAGTTGTTACGACTCGTAGCTGAAGAGGCACCTCAAATGCGTATTCGTTTTACAACCTCGCACCCCAAGGATATGAGTGACGAAACCTTGCAAGTTATTGCAGAGATGCCTAATGTCTGTCGTCACATACACCTGCCTGTGCAATCTGGGAGTAATCGCATTCTTGGCCTGATGAACCGCAAGTATACACGCGAATGGTATCTGGAACGTGTTGCAGCAATCCGTCGTATTATTCCAGACTGTGGTCTTTCGACCGACATTTTTGTTGGCTATCATTCTGAGACCGAGGAAGATCACCAACAGTCACTCTCGCTGATGCGTGAGATTGGTTACGATTCAGCCTTTATGTTCAAGTATTCTGAGCGTCCAGGTACCTATGCCTCGCGTCATCTGCCCGACGATGTGCCCGAGGA
>Ga0326511_10001736_pt1 | contig 17964 bp, 29 predicted proteins | sample 0_2496_0518_D_FD_203701 | JGI IMG/M metagenome (GOLD analysis project Ga0326511, IMG submission 203701) | Bovine rumen microbial communities from UC Davis, California, United States - 0_2496_0518 | ecosystem: Host-associated > Mammals > Digestive system > Stomach > Rumen | place: USA...
CCTCATTGTTTACAGTGTAAAGCAATTTGGACTACGATTGCATTATTGGAAAATTTATTGCCTGATACCTATGAGGGTGATATGAAGATGATGGAATTGTGGGATAGTTGCGGATTGCAACAGGCTGATGAGAATGAATTTGACCTCTTTATGTGGTCGGACTTGTGCTAATGGAGGTGTGATTATGACCGCAACAAAGACTAATGCTATTGAAATGATAACAGGTTATTATGAGCATAACTTGTGTATCAATGGTGAAATTATCTATTCATTTGACGGAGATACAAGCGAATATTGGTTTGACGATGATCCGAGGGCTTGTGCGGAAATGTATGTGGAAAATATTTTGACCGAGTTTAAAGAGAATCACAATCAGAATAGCTACGATCTTGTGTCGGAGAATAAAGACGAGATTATCAATGTTATGACCGAATATATAACAGATTGGATTGCATAAAGGAGGATTAATTATGAAGTATTTAGCTGATGATGGAACGATTTTTGAAAATAAAAATGATTGCGAAAACTATGAACATAATTTAAAAATGATGAAAGTTAATAAACGTAGATTTGATATGGTTTACGGAGAATTTTTTACTGGTGTTAGTTGTTTTGTGGATTTATTTGATGTAAATGAATATTCTGATTTATTGGCAATTAAAGACTTCTATGAAACGAATAATAATGTACCTGAGTTATATGGTTTTGATGAAGCAGAATTAGAAGATTTGACTACTACAAATAAATATCCGTTTACTGCTGTTGTATTATGCAGAGAATATGATTGGGCTGAAATATTATTAGCTGATAAAGCAGAGTTTATTAAAAATATTGAGAACTTTGCAAAGATGTTAAAGGAGAATTAATTATGAAACTTTGGTGCAGGATTGGAGCGACACTTTATATCAATGAAAAAGAAGCGGAGATACTTCTCGGAGATGATAATGCAAAAGCAAAAGACCTGCTAAAGCGTATGATCTATGACAACAGGTTTAGGCTTGACGGAGAATCGTATATACCTGAATCCTCCGTGGCAGCGTTTAATGAGGAGTACGGCAAACATTACCCAACAGACGATTATGATTACAGTTATTAACAGATTTTGAAAAGCAGATTTTAAAAGACGGATTTTAAGTTATTATTTAGGAGGATTATTATGAAATTAATTCCATTAACAGAAGATATACAGTTGATTATATTAGCTGTACAGGCTTATAAAAAATACATTAGATATGATTATGAAATCAAGAATCCAACATCAGATCAAAATTTCGATTGGTGGGGTGCTTGTGAAAAATATTATAAATCTTTACCTTTACCAAATGGAATGAATACAAGCAAAGAACATTTTGAAGCTGTTATAAATTATCCTATTTATAAGACAGAAGATATTGAATCTGACTTTATAGAGAAAATATTTCCATTTCCATATTCTGAGAACAGAGAATTGTTAAGAGAGTTTATTCTAAAAGGTTAATTTCAAGCGGAGGTGTAAACAATGATTATTGCTAAAGCACATGAATCGGATAAAGACAATCCATGTTGTAACTGCGGATTAACGCTAAAGCAATTAGAAAATGTGCAGATCAGCGAATTGTTTTATGTAGCTATCGGAAAACATAAGATGTATATTTGCGGTGATTGCATGAATTGGTTAATGTATAAGACTGGAAAAATTATGGGAGTAAAAGCCTAATAGAAGATTGATTTTGAGTTGGTCGGAGAATTATATAAATAATATTGCATTGTTCTTTTTCAAATGGTATAATGCAGGAGTAAAGGTATGAACAATAAAAAGCAAGTCAAACATCCGTGTATAGGTTGTGTCTATTTTAACGCTTGTGGTGAAACTAATCGGACAATGCCATGCGATGGAAGAATGACACGATCTGAACGCAAAGCTGCGGAGAAGGCAGAACAGGAAAAGAAACAAAATAAAAATAACTAAAATGTAGATTTCAACAGCGGAAATTCCCTGTACCTTAACAATGAGGTATGGGGAATTATTTTTTAAGAAAATTACAAAGGAGTATCAAAATGAAAATCATTACAGAACGCACAATTTCAAGAACCGATAAAGTGACCGAGCGGAGAATTTTAGAGATTCCTGACGATGATTTTATACATTTTACAAGAGAGTATTGCACTCAAAATGGTGTGGGAAATCCTTATTGTGACGAAATCCAACCCTATCCTACCCAAAAACAAAGGGTTAGTGCGTCCAATTTACGTTTTTCCGAGGGAATTGGACGAGAATTTGACTCTTTTCTTGACAGATATTCGGACGGTTATTTTGACGATTGCCATGATGATATACACGATATTCTTTACTCAGGTAGCACAGCGGAAAATATCTATTCAGACAACATTAGCGATATTGAGTTTGAAGCCAGACTTGCCGAGCGTAGAGAGATGATTGACCATCAACGGAAGATCAGATACAAACGAAAAGCAAGAGCAGAGAAGCGCAAACGCCAGCGGATATACAGTGCTATACAAAGAACTACAGGCGCAGCTCTGTTAGCAGGAACGATAGCAGGAGGAATCATGATACAGGATATTACTTTTGGTGTTATTACTATCCCGATTAGTTTGTTAATGATATTTACAAACAACAAATGTTTAAGAAGGTAGTCTTTATAGTCAAGAGTCTATCAGTTATACACTATATGGTTTGTGTCATTTTGTGTCATAATGGCGAGAAATGACGGAAATTTTTTTGTGCTTTTGCTGATAGACACTTGACAATAATAAATCAACTATGCTATAATGGAAGAAAATATAGATAGCAGGAAAGGAGTTATTATGTACGCACAGAAGGTTTACGGACAGTTATCATTGTTCGGAGCGGAAAAATCAGTAGACAAAAATGAATATTCACAAAAAATGAATAATTATTCATCGGAACTTGCAAAACAGACCGAGCAAACGAGCAAAGTGATTAGCTTTGCGGATTATTTTTTACCCCATACAAACACAGATGTTAAACCTCAAACGGAGAATAAAATTGCCAAACATACCAACAAAGAACGCTCTACCAAAGTATTTGCCTTGCGTACACAGGAAGAAATTTATGCTATGCTGCGTGAGTTTAATCTTGCTATCTCCAATGCTAAATCCCCGAAGAAATTGAAAATAGCGCACAGGAATAGGCTTGTATTTGTACTTGGAATAAACCTCGGATTGAGAGCAAGTGACTTATTAGAACGCACTTGGAACGATTTTATTCGTAGTATTGATTCTGACGGAAACATTGTGTTCAATGAATGTTTCAAGTTGAAACCGAAAAAGACTAAACGCTTTAATAAGTATGTTAAGGTGTTTATTAACAATATCGTAAAGAATACGATCAGAGAATATGTTGCTCAATACCCTATCTATTCTCTTGATGAACGTGTTTTTTACTCACAGAAAACCGTCAACTCTACTGATGATGATGGAATAAACAAATCTATTGACCCTCGCAGCTTGTGGAGGATAATGGATAAGACAGCTAAAAAAGCTGGTATCAATCAAAATATAGGCACTCACACGCTCAGACAGACGTTTGGTTTTTGGGCGTGGAGAAATGCAGAGGATAAAGAAAAAGCCCTGATTACATTACAATACATCTTTGGACACGCTTCATCGGCTACCACTATGATTTATCTTGGTATAATGGATATTGAAGCACAACAGATGTTCAACGTAAACTTGGGCGATTTGAGTGGAAAATATAATCAGAGTGGAAAATACAATCAACTTCAAGCGGAAAATCAAGAGAAGTTTGAGGTCTTGATTGAAATGGAAAATTAACACAATCACAAACACACAAACACATTTTAGACAAGGAGGATATTTATGATTAATTTATTGACACTGATTAGTGGAGCATATGTAGGTGGAAAAATTATTAAAGAATCATTAGAACCTGAACAACCTTATTCCCCACCACCGAAGCCTGTTATTCCAGATGATTTAGTTGTAGATCGAGCCAGATATGAACGTGACAAGGCTCTCTACCCTACTCTTGCGGAAACTTGGCGTAAAGCTGGGAGATATAGGTATTATAAGGGGTAATTGTAGATTGCCTGAATGGAAAATTTCAACGAGAATTTGTTGATATGGAGAATAAAATGAATACTGAGGATATAACAAATGACACAACAAACACAACGAACCCATTATTTGGTGATTTTTTACAGACTATTCCAGAAGGTACACGACATACATATAAAAACTATTTTGGACTTGTCGATTTGAATTATGATACTGACATAGACAATTTAGCAGAGCAAATAAGGCAGTATATATTTGATTTCATTCCTGTACAAGATAGTAGACAAAAAATAATGAATACTTCTTTTGATAAAATCAGGAAGTACGGAAAATTTATTGGCAAAGGATTACTTGTTAGTGAAGCTATTAAACTTATTGATGTGGATAAATTACTAAATGAGATTCAGAGCGCACATAAAGTAGCTCCTTTTATAAGTCATTCTCAATTCTTGAAGTTGCTACAGGAGTTTAATAACTACACGGAAGAAAATTATGAGTATCTTAGGACTTTATTCTTAGCTATATATGAAGGTGTGTATAGTTCAGATTTGAAAGTTTTGAGGAATCTCAGGTGGAATGATGTAAATATTGATAAGAATTTTGTCCGATTGAATAATGATAAAGATGTTTATGACCTGTCTATTTCGAAAGAGTTGGCTCAAAATTTAGTAAATTTATCAAAAGTCGAAACGTATTACCGTAAAGCAAGATATGGCGGTTGGAGAAAATTAGAAGGACTGAATAATGATTGTTGTTTCAAAGCACTTCTACGCAGCGATTGTAATAATATCCCTAATGGAATTACGGACTTCTATCGGAGAGAATATCGTAAAGCTATCGGAAGATATTTGGACAACCCCTTATCTATGAAGAATCTTTTTATAAGTGGTATGATGTATCGGATAAGTGTGAAATTTGGAAAATATATAGATAATGAAACTCTTGTAGAATATTTTGAAGGTTCATTATATCAAAGACATTCTGAAATAAGTAACCAAATTATAAAAAATGAATTTGAGCGTTGTCATTATTCAAACACAATAAGGCTTTTTAAGAATCTTGTAAAAGGTTATACATATCTATTTATGGAAAATTAAACCATATCTATTATGAAAGTTTTGTGAATTTCTAAAAAACTATTGCAATTTTGAGCGATTTATGTTATCATATAGTCATATCAAACGATTGTTCGATTATGTTCGGTGGAAAAATGGTGAGATTTTAGGGAATCATCGAACAAGATTCATCAGAACAGAACGAACGGAAAATTTTTTTAAGAAATTTTGAAAAAGGTATTGACTTTTGTGCGGACATAAGTTATTATATATGTGCGGACATAAGTAAGGAGGTGTACAATGTCTGCGATGGGTAGACCAACGCAAGATAAGCGTGATAGGCGGTTTACGATCAGATTATCCGAAAGCACTTATCAAGTATTAGAAAAATGCGCGAAGGAATTAAACTTATCGAAATCCGATGTTGTTCACGAAGGAATTAAGTTGGTTGAAAAGGAAATAGAAAAAAACAAATAAGCAAAAGCCCTACAATGTGCTGACTTTGGCGAGCTACACATCATAGGGCGGTGAACGACAAGGAAGAACTGCGGTCAGCAGTCTTACCTATCTATACAATATCATACTATATAGATAGTCTCCTTGTCAAGTAAATTCTGAAAATTATAGGAAAATTCTAACTAATTTTGATTTTTTAGCTTGAAGGAGGCTATTATTATGTCCGTTGAAAGAAAAGATAGGAATAATTTAATTAAGAAAGAATCTAAGGCAATTACTTTTTGGAAGGAAGAATGTGGGTACACAGAAGATAACGCTCCATTTGACGAAATACTTAAAAACAGCGATGGCGTATTAGAGAACGTAAAAATTTCAGTTACAAATTGTTATAGTGAAACATTATTTGCTGAGATGAAATTTAGAACACTTAGATTATATAAAGGCGAAACATTTTATTGCTTATATAAGTGTGCTTATGATTTCTTTGAGAGATATAAAGATAAAATTGATAAACAACCTAATGTAATTACTTGGTTAGGAATGGAAGATGAATTTGTTTGTTTATCGTATTTTAACAAGAAGAAAAACAGAAAAGAAGTTCGATTTTTTAACGATAATTTATGTTATTATATTTCGTTTAGTTGTCAAAGCGAGGGAAATGAATGATGGTTATTGAAAAGAATAAGGAATGTTTAAATAAAGAAGAATTGTTGTCGTTGCTCAGTGAAGCGAAAGCGAATTTAACTATTGTTGTTGGCAGGAACATTAAGCACCGAGATAGCGAAATTAACGTATCGGCAGAGATCATTTGTAGTTTTCAGATCAAACAGCCTGTCGTTCGTTATGAGAAAAAGGAAAATTGTATTTGCATCAAAGAGAAGAACACTCTCAGTACAAGTTTTTTTCTTCATCTAAATGATGTCGTGGAATTTCTTAATGAGTACAGTGTTTATGATGACGGTAGTAAATCGTATTGGGTTTCTACCACGGATAAGAACGGCGTAGGATATGTATTGGGATTTAGCGTAAACCAAAATAAAGAAAGCGAGGGTTGATTATGAGTAAAACTACAGGGTTAGAATGGATAGACGAATTACAACGAGAAGAAGAATTGGAGAGGCAACAGGAATTGCAGGAGCAACAGGAACAGCAAGTGTCTGATGTGGTTTCTGTTATGGATTCAAACGCTGAATGTAAGTTAGAGGTTTTTCGCAACAGTGAGTTCGGAGATTTGAATACTATTGTTATTGATGGAGAACCTTGGTTCATTGGTAAAGAGGTTGCGGAGAAATTAGGATATGGAAATAGCAGACAAGCAATTATTACGAATGTAGAAGAAACAGATAAGCAAGTTTTTACCAAAAAATCGCTCAATTTTCAAACGTCCATTGAATGGACTTTTGAAATACCACCAAGAGGATTGACTTTTATTAATGAATCAGGCTTGTATTCTTTGATATTAGGTAGTAAGTTACCATCAGCAAAGCGTTTCAAGCATTGGGTAACGTCAGAGGTCTTACCTTCTATTCGTAAACACGGTGCGTATATGACAGAGCAGACTTTGGAGCAAGCATTATTAAGCCCTGATTTCCTGATACAATTAGCAAGCAAACTCAAAGAGGAACAGGAGCACAACAAGCGTCTTACTCAGAAGAACAAAGAACTTGCAACTACTAACGCAGCTCTGAGCAAAAAGATTAACACTTGGAATCCTCGTGAGGTGCTTAATTCTTTGGTACGCAGCTATGCGGCAAAAGTTTGTAATAACAAGGTATCTTACGCTTGGGGAAACCTGTATAAGAAAGTTGAATACAAGTTACATATCAATCTTAAAGCAAGGAAAGATAACAACGGTAAACGTGGTGGAGCAATTATCGACACTATCCGTAATGAGGAATGGAATGATGTTGTTGCTGTTGCGGTTGCTATGTGTGAAGAAGTAGGCATTGACGTTGGTAAAGTTATCGGCAAGACCAATGTTGAGATGTTGAAGAAAGTAAACTGATAACATAAGCCATTAAAAAGTATATTTCAACTTTATATATTCCACAAGTAATCTTATAATGACTTGTGTTGAATAAAAAGTGGAGATTCTTGACATTCAAATCACCTCTTTATGTAATGATCGAGGATTACTAAAAGTAATCCAAGGATACTACAGAAGCTACTAATAGTAGTTAATGTATTATCTACCATAATACCACCTCCGAATGATTGGTGTTCATTGGATTAAGGTGGTAAGACAATTATTTCGTCAAGAATCTCCACGAATAAATAATACCAAAGACAAGAATCCTTGTCAATGAAAATATCGAAAAATATCGAGAAATCTTAATCATCAGAACGGAGGTGATGTTGTTTTGCGAGTAAAAATTCGTTATCAAGGTAAAAACACTTATGTGTTATTGAAATTTCTATGCCGCTGTAAAAACGGTCATTATTTCGATTTTAGGAAACGTGTCCTCTACCCTCCCGATGACAAACATCACGCTCCATGTCAGGGCAAGTGTCCGATCTGTGGGAATCCGCAATTATCTATGGTAGACGAGAAGCGTTTTCCTGTTCCTTGGAACTATTTAGGTGGACATTTTGCCAACAAAACTATTTTTTTTAGAAAATCTTTGATAGACTCTTGACAAATAGAAAATAAAGTATTATACTTATTTACATAGTCAGTCATACGGAAATTGCTTTATTTTTAGTGTTTTAGTCAAATGTCTATCAATATTAAGTCGATACAAAGGAGATTAAACAGTGAACAATAAAGCAAACAACGAAACAGTAAGAACAGAACAGACGAAAACTGAGCATACGAAACACAAAGTAGAGCTTAGTCATAACGAAAAATTTTGTAATGCAGTCGTTATCGGTTTATGTGTAATTTTCATTATTCTAATAATTGCTAGTATCACAAGAGGTTGTCAAAGCGATATAGACCCTGTGAATAAATCCATTGTTGGAGAAGTAGAAACAACATCAGCCGAAAACACTATCCCCACTCTTAACTTTACTCCTGCACAGGAAAAGGATTTGAGTAAAGCAATCAAAATTCCTGCTGTATCAGGATATGATATGGTCGCAGGTGAAACTACTCAAAGAGTTATGTTTGAAAATCCTGCCGAGAATAAAGTTTTGTTTAAGATAAGGTTGTATCTCTCTGATGATACGCTTCTTTGGAAATCGAAGAACTTTATCAAACCGAATGAGAAGATTGTTGAGGAAGAACTGCTAATGCCACTTGAACGTGGAGTGTACAAAAATTGTAAACTATATTACGACTGTTATACTCTTGACCACCTACATAAGCTGAATGGTGGAATGATAAACGTTATGATAAACGCCTATTAATTTACGTTTTTTAGGCTTAGTTTAGCCCCGTAGAGGAAAAAGAAAGGTTTGGTGTAAAAGAATGAAGAAAATTTTTGGTGTAATTATTTGTATGATTTTGGTAATTGCTCTTGTAGTTACTTGTACTCTTAGTGTTGCAGCTACGGAGTATCAGGGCTACAATGGACAGATTTCTAATGAGCAGAATCAAAGTAACGGCTCTATCACTGTAGAGAGTTATGTACATTCTCATTTTACGTTGACAATCCCTGAAACCATTGATACGTCCGACCCGAACTCAGGCGAGGTTACAGTATCGAACGCTTCACTGGAAGACAATTACGTTATTAAGGTTGGTATTGACAATTTGAACGAGAATCACAAGGTTGTTATGAATCACAAAACTAAACAGGGTGTTACCGCTGAAATGACCGTGAATGGAAATTACAGTCGAATGGCGAACGACCCTGATTATAGTACAGTTCTGATTTTCAATGATAACGGTACTTCTTATCTGAATTGCAACATAGACTATAACGCTCCTGCTGGTGGATACGAGGGTATTGTTACATATAGCGTGAATTGTTGCCCGAATAACTAAAGACTTAATATGTTTTTTAATACCTAATAGTCAAATGTCTATCAGGAATTATTAATTTAGCTAATCACCTCTTTTCAACAGCCGTCGCAAAGGATAAATATGCTAAGTTTGTGATTTTTCTTGGCAAGCCTCCTTGTAAAATTTTTGGTACTCACTCCTATGATTCGTACCTTTGCGGCGGTATATAAGGGCTATTAACTCAGTTGGTAGAGTAAACGGCTTTTAATCGTTAAGTCCAGAGTTCGAATCTCTGATAGCCCACCACTTTTTTCAATAGGTTTTAGTAAACAGATTTTGCTACACCATCGGGCATTGGTGTTTTGTGAGTTTTCTTGGTTTTCATAATTGTATCTTCCTTTCTAAAATATTTATTACTTTAATCTGTTTACGATCTGACTTGCAGATAGAGGGTGATTGGCAACCACCCTCTAAAACCTGAATTTTAAAATATAGAGCAGTTGCCAAGCGGTAAGGCAACGGACTTTGACTCCGTGATACACAGGTTCGATTCCTGTCTGCTCTGCCACTAACACCTCATTTTTGTGTGTTTTTAAAAATTCTTTTAGATACGAAGTGATATGAATGAGAAAGAAAAAATATGAAATGTATTCAATAGATCAACTGCAAAATTTTTGTAATAAAAGTGAATCTTATAGAGATTTAGCAAAGTTAATAGGTTATTCTCCTGACGGTCGAGGAACTTATGTAGCATTAAAAGAAATGATAACTAAATATAGTTTGGACATTTCTCATTTTAAAGGACAAGGACATCGTAAAAATTTAGGTAAACATAAAAGGGATATTAGTGAATATTTGAATAATAATAAAAAAATTAAATCATTTGAACTAAGAAACAGATTATTAGAAGAAGGATATTTTACTTATCAATGTTGTAGTTGTGGTTTATCAGAATGGCTAAATAATCCAATCCCTTTAGAATTACATCATAAAGATGGAAATAAATATAATAATAAAATTGAAAATTTAGAATTACGTTGCCCTAATTGTCATTACTTTACAGATAATTATAAATCAAAAAATCGTAAAAATCTTAATAAAGATAAAAATAGTGATAAAAATTTAAATTATTGTACAAATTGCGGTCAGTTGTTGTCGGGTACTTGTAAAACTAATATGTGTTCAAAATGTTATCTTTTATCAATACAAAATAACAATATACCTGATAAAGAAACGCTTTTTAATTTATGTTGTAAAAAATCATTTGTTGAAATAGGCAAGATGTATGGTGTGTCAGATAACACTATTAGAAAATGGTGTGAGAAGAATGGTTTACCAAGGTATTCTTCGTATTATAAAAATATTAATAAACTAAACAATAAGGAGAAATTCAATGCTAAAAATTATTGAAGAATTTGAAAAGACAAGAGCAGTAACAAACAATCCTAATTGTAGTTATGATGTCCTATTCCCTATCGACACTGACAATTCTGAGAATTGGCGGTTGTTAGATTATCTACAGGATAATAGAGGTGATATTCATAATAACAATAAGATTGTTTTTGTGCCTTTTGGAGTAAATACGGACAAATTTATTTGTGGTGTAGCTCCTATGTGGAAAGAATATCCTGATAAGGCAACTTTTGAAATGTTCTATACTCAATCTGAGATGATGAGAACGCTTTTCTGTAATGAGAAGGACGAGAGTGGGAATTTACTTCCTATCTATGCTCTGATCGGAGATATAAAGTATATCGTTACTTGGGAAAGTACAAAGAAAAATGATATTTTTCATTATAAGCAAGCTACTTTACACGAAAGAGGATTGTTCGATGTTCTTTGGAGTAATTTCGGTGGTGGAGTTAAGGACGATAAGAAGATTCTCAATCCTCGCTTTGGAATTATGTTTGACAGAGCTATCAACAAAGATTACGGTTTGAGTGTAGGTATGGTTAAGTCTATTTTAGATCGTTGTGATAATCTTGATTATAGTGTGTGCGGCGAAATTAAGTTAGAAGTTGGATAAAGGTGTGGAATAGAAATGGTGAAAGTTGCGGAAGGAAATATTTTAGAAAGCAAAGCACAGATTATCGTGCAACTTGTTAATGATGATGGTGATTTGAAGAATAACATTCCACCTGAGATTAACGACCAGTATCATCACATTACAAGAGAGTATGTGAGATACATAAACAATTGTAGGAAGAACGGCATTGACACTATGGGAAAAATTTGCCTTATTCCATTAGATGTATGGGCGGTTGGTCTTGTTGACGTTCTTAAAAGTAATCGCATTGAGGTTTACGATAAAGATTATCAATATATAGTTTGTGCATTTGCTCGGACGAGAACAGGTAAGAAATATAAAATTGACTATGATTCGTTAAAGAATTGTTTACGTTACATTTGCAACAAAGCACAAGCGGTAAAAGCTGACATAGCTATCCCCTATTCTGAAATGGTCGAAAATGTAGTCAAAGAAGTTTTTGGTAAGAGTACAGTGAATGTAACTCTTTATAAAAACACCTAATAGTCAAGTGTCTATCAATGAAATGGAAACAAAAAATATAAATGAAAATATTGTTTTAAGAGGTGTTGGTACTTTGAACAAAGGGAGTATTGTTCAGATTGATTATGAAACAGCAATAAAATTTCTTTTGCCGAAGCATTATAGTGGACGGAAACCTGTAATTTCTAAAGCCTTTGGTTGGTATGACTGCGATACATTTACAGATAAACATCTAAAAGCAGTTTGTACATTCGGCAAACCAGCAAGCCATTGGCTTTGTATTGGAGTCTGTGGTAAGAAACATTCCGCTGATGTATATGAACTCAATAGATTATGTCGAGTAGAAGATTGGAAAGAGCCATTGTCTTATTTTGTTTCTTATTGTTTGCGACAATTAAAGAAAGAAAATTGGATTGTAGTTTCGTATAGCGATACAGGTATGAATCACCATGGTTATATTTATCAGGCTTGCAATTTTATTTATACAGGTTGTACAAAGGAACGAACTGATATTTGGACGCCAAAAGGTATGCACCCACGGCATTATCAAGATTTCAAAGATGATATAGATCAGACTAAATATCGTAAAGTACGAACCGCAAAACACCGATATGTATATTTTTGTACTCATAATAGGAAGAAATTAAAAGAATGGCAGAATGATTTAACTTTTCCAATTCTCCCTTACCCAAAAGGAGACAATAGTAATTATCAGTTGGGAAGTTATATGCAAGATATTATAATTGAAGTTTAGATAAAAACACTGATTAAAAATGATATTTTAGGAGGCAAACAATGAACGATTATTATACCAGTAAAGGTTACTATGTTATTGGCGAACATATCTACGCTATCGACTCTTTTACAAACAATCACAAACAAACCATTGACGAGGTTATGGATTGGGCTAACAAAGAAAATGTCTTTGTTGAGTTCGGATGCTTGAAGAATGGACAGGCTTATTGCCGTTATCATCTTGGTCGTAAAGATCAGTATGCGGTAGCTGCTCTGGAGGGTGCGCTTGAACATCTATTGAAGTCTGAGTTTCCGTCTATGCGTAGACACATTCTGTCGTTGCCTACGATTATTGCGAGTAATAAGTTTGAATAAAATAAGTCTTTTATGAGGTGACGATATGGAATTAACTATTAACTTCAATGAATGTAAACAGTATATAAACGAGCACTTGCGACTCAATCTGATGCCACATCAAGAGTTAATTCTGAAAGCATGGTGCGATGGGAAGACTGTGAAGACTGCCAGAGGTATCGGGAGAAGTTTTGTTGCGGAAGCGTTCGCAAAATATATTGCACATAAATTTGATAAGAACAATGATTCAGATGTGCCTGATATTATATTCACATATCATTGTATGGTAGGTAAAAATCAAATTACAGAATCAGACTACATCAAGATAAAAGAACAGACAGACTCGGATATTTTCGAGAGAGAGTTTCTTTGCAAATAAAACTAAATTATAAATGATAAAAGATAAATTTTAATTGGTGGATTAGTCGGCGTATCATTAATGGCTATTCTTAGTATGAGCAAAGATATTACAATTTGTGATGAACCAGAAATAAGTTTAGATTAGGAAGATAAGTTTATTATCATTGAAGATATAGATAAAGATAATAATACAGAAAAACAAAAGGAGTGTTAATTATGGCAAACCTGAATAATAACAAAAACAATAGCAACAAGAGTAATAACAAAACAAACAAAGTAAAGGTACATAAAGTTCCTATCATTTCAAGCGAAGCGTTAGCACTTGCAGGAAAGGTACACAGTAAGTTCCCTGCTTCTGAATATGAGGAAGTGTATGAACTCCTTAATGATTTCGTTGACAGTTTGAACGTAGACGAGGACGGCATTATCACTCTTGGAACATTTTGGGAGTGCGGCGATTGTATTGAAGGTATTGATTGTGATGAATGTCCTGATGATTGTGATATTGATTGCGAAACCTGTACTTGTCGTAAGTGCGAAGAAGTCTATGAATCTGACGATGAAGATGAAGATGTTGAAGATGACACCGAGCCGTTTGATGTAATGCTTTTTGATATTGATTTTAATGAAGAAGCACTTATCGAGGAAATCAATATTGCGATTGAGCATAATGGAGATAATTACAAGCCTTATTTGATTATGAGTAAGTCAACTTTGCTTGAGTTTGAAAAATTTAATGACGATCAGGTTTACATCGAACATCGTAGCGAAGAAGATTTGTGGGCTGCTGATTATATTCTCAATGATACTAACTATCGTATTGTAATTGATAACGATTTGGCTTTCGGCGTAGTAAAGGTAAGATAAAAGCATTGATTGACATAGGGAATTTTTTGAGAAGTTGATAAGCAAAAAGTTCCTTAAAATATTTATAAAAAGGAAGGACACATTATGTTTGATACTGGAAGTTTTGTTGGCGGTATAATTATTGGTGGAGCTTTTGCGGTAATTCTTACTCTTGCGTTTACTACAGCGTACTGGTTATGGAATAGCAAAGAAACCAAAGAGATGGACAAGGTTGAAAAAGAAACTAAAATCAAACGTGCTACTCATAGTAGTGGTGGTATTCGTTACAATGACGGATTAGACATAGAGCGTTGGCTTTGAGAGGTGCTTGTTATGTTTTGGATTGGACTTGCTATCGGTGTATTTGTTGGTGGTTTCTCAGGTATCAGACTGATGTGTTTGCTTTATTATAACAAGAATTAAATTAGAGTAGGTGTTAATTATGAACACAATTTATTTAGATAACGCAGCTACTACTAAACCAAGTCAAAAAGCTATTGAAGCGGCTCTCCCCTACCTTACAGAACAATGGCAGAATCCTTCTTCTCTTTCTCGTCAATCAAGAAATATTTATGATGTAATAGAACAGTCAAGAAAAGATATAGCTGATTATATTGGAGCAAATAGCTCTGAGATTTACTTTACATCAGGGGGGTCGGAATCTAACTGTTGGGCTATTCAAGGATTTGTGAATTACTGGCTGAAACAAAAGTGCAAGCCTGTTGTTATTACTTCTGAGATTGAGCACAAGTCAATTTTTGAGTGTGTTAAGAATCTTAATGTTGAGTATTATTTCCTTCCTGTTGATGAAAATGGTTTTGTTGATACAGATATTTTGTCTACTCTATTAAAGAATATTGATAAAAATGATTGGAAGTGCGAAGCAAAAATATTGGTATCTATTCAGTACGCAAATAACGAGATTGGTACTGTTCAGTGTATTGAAGATATTGCTGATATTGTCCATCAATACGATTATGATGGTTGGTTACACGTTGACGGAGTTCAGGCTTTAGGCAAAATTCCTATTGACGTTGAAGAACTTGGTGTTGATATGTTGTCAGCTTCAGCACATAAAGTAAATGGTCTTAAAGGAACTGGTATTCTCTATGTTAATAAAAGAACAACCATCTCCCCTCTTATTTACGGCACACAGAATAATGGCATGCGTGGTGGTACTGAGAACGTAGCTGGAATAGTTGCTATGGCGACAGCATTAAAGGAATGTGATACTTCTACTATATATCAGTCAAAAATGGCAACTATAAAAATGAAATTAAGAGATTCAATTAAGAAACTGCCTTATCATTTTCGGTTTATTAATACTGATATAGGTTATGCTGCTATGCCTAATATTCTTAGTGTAACAATTCTTGAAAATGTGACTGCCGAAGCTGTATTGTATATGCTTGATAGTGCTGGTATCCAGATTTCATCTGGCTCTGCTTGTAATTCCCGAACGAATAAACCTTCTTATGTTTTGAAAGCAATTGGACTATCGGATTGGGATTCAGTAAGAACGATCAGGATTTCATTTGATGAGAATTTGACAGAAGAAGACATTGATAAGTTCGTTTTGGAGCTAAAAAAGGCTATTAAAATCTTAATTTCATAGGAGTGATTAAAATGAAACTAAATCCGAAAGCTGCGGCTGTTACTCTTGATGAAGAACAACAGGACGAAATGCAAAATCTTAGGGAACGATTCTCCGAAATGTATGATTATATAGAAAAAGAATTGATGAATAGTCGAGAAAAAGAACTGGCTTTAACTAAATTGGAAGAAGCGCAATTTTGGGCGGCGAAAGCTATTTGTTTGGGGTGAGTAAATGAGAGATTTGTATATTGAAACTTTACAAGGGTTAAAAGCTGAATGTAAGTTAAATCCTGACTATGACGATAGTATAATTCAAGAAAGTCTTGATTTTGCTATTAAGGCTATTAAAAATCAACAAAGTTCTTTACAGGTGCTATTTGATGTTCTTGATACTCTAAAGAAAATACATAACTCAGAAAGCGGAATCATTGAAAAGATACCAGAAGATATGAATTTTCATTTGGCTGTTAGACGAGGATTGATTCTTGCTCAACAAGCAGTACAAGAAAAGATTAATGAAATCAAAGGAGAAAAAGAATGAAGATTTTTTATCACATGGATAACGATGGTAAATGTGCAGGATTTTGGGTGTATCAAATGGTAAACCCCGATCAGTACGGCAAAGAGTGTATTCCGATTAATTATGATATTTCATTCCCTTTTGAAAAGATTAATCCAAATGAAAAAGTTTATATTGTGGATTATTCAATTTTCCCTGAAGAAATGGACAAGTTGCTTGGAATTACACCTAATGTAACATGGATTGACCATCATAAAACAGCTATTGAAAGATATAAAGATTACGATAAAGAAATTCGCGGTATTCGTTATGATGGTATCGCTGGATGTATGCTTACCTATTGTTATCTTACTTTTATGACAGACTCAGGAGATGGTAATATTAATCCGTTTGAATTGAGTATGACTAAATATGCTCCTATGTTTACAAAGTTAATTGCAGATTATGATGTGTGGGCATTTAAGTATGGAGATCAAACAAGAGAATTTGAAAAAGGTCTTATGCTATATCTACACGATCCAAACGATGAAATTTGGAAAAATCTATATGAAGAACACTATCTTGATAAAGAACGTAGGAATGTTCATTTTCTACAAATTGTAAATATGATTATAAAGCAAGGTAGGACTATTATTGATTATCGTAAATCTCTTATGGAAACATATTGTAAATCAAAGGGTTTTGAAGCTATGCTTGATGGTCACAAATGCTTTGCGGTAAACATGGCTATGATGAGTTCTGATGATTTTATTATTGACAATTCTGATGAATATGATTTGTTTGTGGGATTTTCATTTAATGGCAAGACATGGAATTATTCATTACGATCCACCAAAATTGATTGTTCAGAGATTGCAAAGAAGTATGGTGGTGGCGGTCATGTTGGTGCTGCTGGTTGCAATACAAAAGATTTTATCTTAGAAGTCTTATAAAGTTATCGAATACGATAAGTTTAATAGAAAGGAGTAATTTATGTATCTTATCAAGGATAGGATTGGTAGATTCTTAAAAGTTAATATAGATAACAAAATTAAGTTTGTAAATAATGAAACACTTGCTGACGTATTCCCAAGTGAACGTGAAGCTAATGATTTTATACGAAAAACATTTAAGAAAAAAACAAGAAAGAATTACAGAGTTGTTAAAGGTAACAATGATAATGTTTCTGATCTAAAGACATATCAATCCGTAGACGAGCAAGAAATTAATGATAATTACATTAAAAGTATTCAAGCCTTTGATGAGATAATCAATACATATCTTAATCCTGAAATTGAAAAATATACTAAGCAATTACGCGAATATGATTATATGATACTTGATATTCGTCACTGGCTTAGAGATAAAAAGACTAAGTTAAATGCTTGTCAAGGTTATCAGGTTATGAAAAAACTTCAAGATATTGAGCGTATGAGGGCAGATTGCAAAGAAGAATTACAACGTATAGCTATACTGCGTGGGAATATTAGAAAATCGTGTAACAAAGCAGAGAGCTTTGAGTATGAAGAATATAAATACAGACAAATTGAGAATATGGAAGATTTCTTATTCTCAAATAATAGTTTATAGGGATAATGGTGTTCCAATAAATCTGGGAGTTAAAAAATGA